>Ga0193752_1000722_pt1 | contig 30135 bp, 3 predicted proteins | sample H1c1metaG_FD_144924 | JGI IMG/M metagenome (GOLD analysis project Ga0193752, IMG submission 144924) | Soil microbial communities from a riparian zone of the East river system, Colorado, United States - H1c1 | ecosystem: Environmental > Terrestrial > Soil > Riparian zone | place: USA: East River... | reverse complement strand
CCACTGCACCAACGATTGTAAGCTGTGCAGTAACAAGGACGATCGAAGGATGCAATGTAGGAGCAATAACAGGACCGGCATTCTCAGCAATAACTGCAGCATCAAGTGAGGCAGTCTTTGAAAATGCGACCAACCTGGGTAGTGCATCAGATGCATGCGGAATCACAACGGTTACCTATATCGATGTAGCCGCCGGCACATGTCCTACAGTGGTGACACGTACATGGACGATAGGAGATGCATGTGGAAACACATCTACATGTAGCCAGACGATCAATGTAGATGATACCACAGCACCAACGATTGTAAATTGTGCTGTAACACGGACGATCGAAGGATGCAATGTGGGAGCGATTACTGATCCACCATATTCTGACATCACTGCTGCTTCCAGTGAAGCAGTGTTTGAGAATGCAACCAACCTTGGAAGTGCATCGGATGCCTGTGGAATCACAACGGTGACTTATATCGATGTGGCAGCAGGCACATGCCCTACGGTAGTGACCCGTACATGGACAATAGGAGATGCATGTGGAAACACATCGACATGTAACCAGACGATCAATGTAAATGACACAACTGCACCAACGATTGTGAGCTGTGCTGTAACAAGAACGATCGAAGGCTGTAATGTAGGAGCTATAACTGATCCTCCGTTTTCTGCAGTTCCTGCACTGACGAGTGAAGCAGTGTTTGAGAACCAGACAAATGGAGGTAATGCCTCAGATGCATGCGGTATTACTGCAGTATTCTACTCTGATGTAGCGTCAGGTACATGTCCAACCATTGTCACCAGGACATGGGTAGTACGTGATGCCTGTGGAAATATTTCGACTTGTAATCAGATGATAAGTGTAGATGATACTACGAGTCCTACGATTACGGCTTGTGCAGTGACACTTACGATCGAGGGCTGCAACACGGGAGCTATTGTTGATCCACCATATTCAACAACTAGTGCTCCATCAAGTGAGGCTGTATTTGAAAATGCAACGAATCTTGGAAGTGCGTCGGATGCCTGTGGAATCACAACGGTTACGTATATCGATGTAGCCGCAGGAACATGTCCGACTGTAGTGACCCGAACTTGGACGATAGGAGATGCATGTGGAAACACATCGACATGTAACCAGACGATCAATGTAGATGATACAACCGCACCAACGATTGTAAACTGTGGTGTAACAAGGACAATCGAAGGCTGCAATGTCGGAGCGATTACTAATCCACCATATTCTGACATTACTGCTGCTTCCAGTGAAGCAGTGTTTGAGAATGCAACCAACCTTGGAAGTGCATCGGATGCATGTGGAATCACAACAGTGACCTATATTGATGTAGCTGCAGGCACTTGTCCTACAGTGGTAACACGTACATGGACAATAGGAGATGCGTGTGGAAACACATCTACCTGTAACCAGACGATCAATGTCAATGACACCACAGCACCAACGATAGTAAGTTGTGCTGTAACAAGAACGATCGAAGGTTGTAATGTAGAAGCCATATCAAATCCACCATATTCAGCTGTACCAGCGTTATCAAGTGAATTTGTTTTTGAGAATGAACCGAATAGTGGTAATGCATCAGATGCGTGCGGCATTACTGCAGTATTCTATTCTGATGTTGCATCAGGTACTTGTCCGACAGTAGTAACCAGGACATGGGTAGTACGCGACGCCTGTGGCAATTTATCTACCTGTAACCAGATGATAATTGTCGACGATACCACAAGTCCAACGATTACAGCATGTGCTGTAACGCGAACAATTGAGGGCTGCAATACCGGAGCAATAACAGATCCTCCATTCTCTTCAGTATCAGCTGCATCTTCAGAAGCTGTTTTTGAAAATGTAACCAACCTTGGAAATGCATCAGATGCTTGTGGAATCACAACAGTACTGTATGTAGATGTAGCAGCAGGCACATGCCCGACAGTAGTAACCAGGACATGGACGATCGGAGATGCATGTGGAAACACTTCAACTTGTGCGCAAACAATCAATGTTGATGACACTATTGCACCTACAATTACGGCATGCGCTGTGACCAGAACGATAGAGGGATGTAACGTTGGTGCCATTACAGGTCCTGTTTATTCTGCGACAACGGCAATTTCGAGTGAAGCTGTGTTTGAAAATGCAACTAACCTTGGAAGTGCATCAGATGCATGTGGAATCACAACAGTGACCTATATCGATGTAGCAGCAGGCACATGTCCGACGGTAGTGATACGTACGTGGACGATAGGTGATGCATGCGGAAACACATCGACATGTAACCAGACGATCAATGTAGATGATACTACTGCACCAACTATATCAGTTTGTGCAGTGACAAGGACAATTGAAGGATGCAGTCTTGAAGCAATTACAGATCCTACATATTCTGCCATATCCGCTCTATCAAGCGAAGGTGTGTTTGAAAATGCAACAAATCTTGGAAGTGCTTCGGATGCCTGTGGAATCACAACAGTTACTTACCTCGATGTAGCAGCTGGCACATGTCCGACAGTAGTGACACGTACATGGACGATAGGAGATGCATGTGGAAACACATCGACATGTAACCAGACAATCATTGTAGATGATACAACGCCTCCGGTTATTGTTACTTGCGCAATTACAAGGACGATCGAGGGATGTAATGTAGAAGCCATAACAAATCCACCATATGCTGCAATTTCCTCGGTCTCCAGTGAGGCTGTGTTTGAAAATGCAACAAACCTTGGAAGTGCTTCTGATGCATGTGGAATCACAACAGTTACATATATCGACGTAGCAGCAGGTACCTGTCCGACCATAGTGACACGTACATGGACGATAGGAGATGGATGTGGAAACACTTCAACATGTAGCCAGACGATCAATGTGAATGACACAACCGCGCCAACCATCGTGAGCTGTGCTGTAACAAGAACGATCGAAGGATGTAGTGTCGAAGCCATAACAAATCCACCATATTCAGCTGTACCAGCATTATCAAGTGAATTTGTTTTTGAAAATGAACCGAATAGTGGCAATGCCTCAGATGCATGTGGTATTACCGCAGTATTCTATTCTGATGTTGCATCAGGCACATGTCCTACGGTAGTGACCAGGACATGGGTAGTACGGGATGCCTGTGGCAATTTATCTACATGTAATCAAATGATAATTGTAGACGATACCACAAGTCCAACGATTACAGCTTGTGCCGTGACACTCACGATCGAAGGATGCAACACCGGGGCAATTACTAATCCACCTTATTCAGCAACAACAGCTCTGTCTAGCGAAGCTGTGTTTGAAAACGCAACTAACCTGGGAAGTGCATCTGATGCATGTGGAATCACAACGGTTATGTATATCGATGTATCAGCCGGTACATGTCCGACTGTAGTTACCCGAACATGGACAATAGGAGATGCATGCGGAAATACTGCGACATGTAACCAGACGATCAGCGTAAACGATACGACTTTTCCGGTGATTGTTTCTTGTGCTGTAACAAGATCTATTGAAGGTTGCAATACAGGTGCGATCACAGGTCCTGCTTTTTCAGCAATAACAGCCAATTCCAGTGAAGCGGTATTTGAAAATGCCACTAACCTGGGTGTTGCTTCAGATGCCTGTGGCATTACCTCGGTTACTTACATAGATGTGGCTTTGGGAACTTGTCCAATTGTTGTTACACGTACATGGACTGTTAGTGATGCTTGTGGCCACACCGCAACATGTAATCAGACAATAAATGTGACGGATACTACAGCACCATTCTTTACATTCTGCCCGCCGAGTTCTACCATCAATTGTCCGGCTGTTCCTCAATTTGGAATAGCGACAGCATCAGATGCATGTGATCCTTCAGTGATGATCACGTTTGCAAATGTTACTGTTCAGGGTAATTGTCCTGCAGAATACAGCATCACCAGGACATGGACTGCTGTGGATGATTGTGGCAATTCGGCCTCCTGCAGTGCAACCATAACTGTTCAGGATACCATTGCACCTGCTATTCATTGTCCGGCTGATCTTGTGTTGACTTGTGCTGAAGGTCAAAATTACCCGGCACTCATAAATGCATGGCTCGCAACTGCTACTGCATCAGATATGTGTGATGCAAATGTTATGATCTCAAACAATTATGATGGAATGAGTATTCCGGATTTCTCCTGTCAGGGAGGTCTTGTGATCACATTTACAGCAACAGATGATTGTGGCAATACCGCGACATGTACAAGCACCATTACCAAACCTTGCTTTACCATTGAGTCCTGGGTATACCTGGAAGGTTCAGCAACAAATCCAAATGGATTGCCGTCCTATACAATACCGATGAGGACTACACTGAACAATCTCAGGGTATTGCCAGGGCAAACACTTGTTGATCCATTCCTGGGGAATAAGTATACACCAGCCGGTCAGCCTTACAGCATTGCTCCATGGAATTATCCTGGAACAGAAGGTAGCTTGTTTGATTCCGGAGGAAATCCAATGTTTGCAAACGCCGGTTATCCAGCAACAGTGACAGACTGGGTATTGGTAAGCATTCGTTTGGATTCAGCTGGTACAGGAGGCCCGGCCTGCCAGGCAGCAGCTTTACTGCATAAAGATGGACGTATACAATTTGTCGAACCTCTTGATTGCTGTGGCGTTTCTGAAGGCACTTCATACTATATTGTCATTGAACATCGAAACCACTTGATCGTAATGTCCGATAGTATCTTAACTTTTGTAGGCCATAAGCTGACCTATGACTTCCGTAATACCCAAAGTTGGGAAGATCCGATATTCGCAGGTCTTGACCTTTTTGCACGGCAGAAGGAAATCATTCCAGGCACCTTCGCAATGTATGCTGGGAATGGAAATCAAACTCCATCCTTAAATGCAGATACGGACATCAATTTTGATGACCGGTCATACTGGGAAAGCCAAAACGGACAGGTTGGTCAATACAGGAACGGAGATTATAACCTCAACGGGGATACAAATTTCAACGACCGGATTACATGGGAAAGAAACAATGGTAAGTTTACCAGTGTGCCGAGAAATTAAATGATCAATTGAATTGTACATTGTTCAAAAAGCAGAGACGCGACTTATCGCGTCTCTGCTTTTTGAGCAACTTGTTATCCATCTTTCCGGTTCCTCTCAGGTATGTAATTCCAACTATGAATTATTACAGAGGACATTATTTTCGTTTAAGGATATAATTTTTATATATAAATAATTGATAATATGATTAATATACATTTTGGTATGTTGTATCTGTAAAACACTTTGTTATTTATATTCTCTAATTTTGATGTGAAAGTTGTAATAGGAAAACTTATTACGCACAGGGAACTCAAAATTGAAAATGACTTCATTTAACCTTACCTCAGTCAGGTTTAAATATGCTCAGCGGGATGGCGATCTCTCAACCTGCATGATTGGAGCATCTTCATCCTCAGTCCATAAATATTTTTTGGATTTATCATGCAGAAACATTCCATTTTGGCTTAAGCATTTGGCTAAGAACCCTGGCATATTCTTTACGGTTTTTTTTTATCCTGCAGCTTCCAGGCCGTCAGTAAATTATTTAAAACTGACTTTCCCCATATTCGCGAAGAATCGCAATCCATTCATCTTTTAAAATAATCACATTAGAAAAAGATGCTTCCTCCAATCATCATCCGGTTAAAAAATTCCATTCATCAGCGTAGAATTCTAAGTTGCCGACTCAAGGCTACAATAACGAATTTGTTCAGCTTCGCAATTTTGGATCAAATAAAAATATACAACTGCCTGAAGATTTTGCTTTTGTTTGCGGCGCTGATCATTTGGTCACCAATAGTTGTATGCCAGCTTTGCCCGGTGACACCATGTGATATTCCGCACCAAACCCTGGTTGATATTTCTACTGTGCCGGCTTGTGGAACAGGAAGTATTAATCTTGATGGAGAGGTTGAATCCAACCAGAATACTTGTGAAAATGGAAGTCTAAATTGTCATGAATTCATCGTTTACCGGCCTCCCTTTTCACTAACCCAACAATTCAATTTACATGTAGGCCAGGGAAGTGGTTGTACAGGTGAGCTTGATGCATCTTTTGCGTATATTAATGATGTCTGCTATCAATTATCAAATGGGGGTTCCCAGACACTAATCACATTTACGTTTCCATTTAATGTAGATACGATTCACCTCTTTTTTTGTATTAATTCCGGAGCTCATATTTCAATCTGTGATTTGTGTTCTGTGCCGCCGCCCTGCAGCCAGCTCCCGGTTTGTAATCTTCCAAATATTAATTTTTCGGGATGTCAGGCAGATGTGCCGGCACCTTTCACGAATCCTTCCAGTGTATTTACGAATATTTCTACCTGTTCAGGCATCTCCATGTTATTATCACATACAGATGTGGGAGATGTTAATTTTTGCAACAATCCTGCAGGTGTGAATTTCATGCGCAAATATGTTTTATACTTTCTTGATGCAAATGGTGATACGATTGAGTTCAGACAATGCAACCAGAATATTAAAGTTACTCCTCCCTTGCCTTTAGCTATATGCAAGAATGCAAGTGTTCAATTAAATAGCATGGGCGTTGCAACTTTATCTCCGTCACTTGTAAACAATGGCTCGACAACCGGATGTAACGGATCATTATCGGTCAATCCAAATTCGTTCACATGTGCCAACCTGGGAAATAACAACGTGACTTTAAAAGTTACTGATGAATGTGGTAATACCTCCACATGCTCTTCGACAGTAAATGTGCAGGTAGCTACTCCCTCAGCTGATGCAGGTCCTGCAAATACAAATGTTTGTTCGGGCTCATCTTTTACTGCTTCAGCCATTGCGACAAATGGAACAATTTTATGGACTACTACCGGTACCGGAAGCTTCAATGGAACACAGACGAATGAGGATGCAGTTTATACACCAAGTGCTTTAGATTTTATTTTAGGAACGGTCACTTTGAAAATCACCGTAACAGGTATCTGTTCCTCTGCAATGGATATGATTACTCTCCATTTCATATCATGTGCCTGTGTGGTCGTCCTGACTTGTGATAATAATGCCCTGCGAAGTGGAACTGTCAATGGGTGCAGTGCTGCCAATGCTCCGATTCCACTAAGTCCGCCAAGCCTGGTTTTCGATACACTCCTCCTCACAGGTAACAATTGTAATATTAAGTATCAGGTAAGTACTTCCTCTGCCGGATCTCTTTGTAACAATCTTTCTGTAACGCATACCTATTATGGATGGCATGATACTGATAATGACGGAATACGTGATTTGCTTGAGCAACAATATTCCTGTGCTGAGACTTTTACAATTACTGACCAGACCTTGCCTGTAATATCCGCCTGTGCCGCAAATCGAATCATTGATGGCTGCAATACAGGTTCAATTACCAACCCTGCATTTTCATCCAACACAGTGGCAAGCACAGAGTTGGTTTTTGAAAGTGCGCCAAATAATGGAAATGCTTCTGACAATTGCGGTATCACCACAGTAACATATAAGGATGTGTCAACAGGCTCATGTCCGATCCTTGTGACACGTCGTTGGACCGTAATGGATGCCTGTGGTAATACAGCTACATGCAATCAGCTGATTACCGTGAGAGATATCACCCCTCCGACAATAACACCAGGTACTATAGCTTCATGTTATTCAACTGCATTAGCAGCACAGGCTGCAGCTTTATTAGCCGCAACTGCAACAGATAATTGTGGCGGCACAATCACTGAAACAGTATCCACTTTGGGTACATGCAATGCAGTAGTGACAATCACAGAGACTGATCCCTGTGGCAATTCATCATCAACTTCGTATAACACGAAAATAGATAACTTTTCACCAGCCATTACAAGTGGAACGATTGCAATATGTTATCCAACAGTTGCTGCCGCTGAAGCAGCTGCTATGGCAGCTACCAGCGCAACAGACAATTGCAGTGGACCGATAACAGAAACAGCAAACACTTCCGGCACTTGTAACGCTACGGTGACAGTAACAGAAACAGATGGATGTGGTAATGCTAATGTTACATCCTACCATTCAAGGATAGATGGTACACCACCTTTGATCACGTCTTGTGCAGCGACCCGCACAATAGAAGGTTGTAATACAAACGTGATCACAAACCCTTCATTTTCCGTTGTCTCACTGGCTTCAAGCGAACTGGCTTTTGAAAGCACTCCAAATAATGGGAATACCTCTGATAATTGCGGAATTTTCTCTGTGATGTATCATGATGTAGCTACGGGTTCTTGTCCTATCGTTGTCACTCGTTCCTGGGAGATAAGCGATTCCTGTGGAAATATCTCTACATGTCAGCAGGTGATAAATGTCACGGACACTACAGTGCCATTTTTTACTTTCTGTCCGGCTAACACGACTATTAATTGTCAGGCCACTCCTGTATTTGGCACTCCCATGGCCATGGATGTATGCGATTCATCGGTTGTAATCACACATGCAGACAGAACTATCCTAAGTTCCTGCGCAATAAGTTCTAATGTGGCCAGGACATGGACTGCAACGGATGATTGTGGAAATTCCGCCTCATGCACTCAAACGATTACCGTAATTGATAACACTTCTCCCCAGATAAATTGTCCCGGAAACCTGGTATTGAATTGCGATCCGGGTACGAATTATGTATCGATTATTAATGCATGGATAGCTACGGCAACTGCAACAGATGTATGTGATGCGAATGTATCGATCACTACGAGCTATGATGGGACAAGCATTCCTGCATTCACCTGCCAGGGAGGTCTCGTCATTACGTTTACTGCAACGGATGATTGTGGAAATACGGCGACATGTACTGCTATGATCACCAAGCCATGTTTTACGATTGAATCCTGGGTATATCTTGAAGGAGCCGCTGCAAATGCCAGCGGAGGAGTCACGTATACCTTGCCTATGAGGACCACATTGAATGACCTGAGAGTATTGCCGGGGCAGCTCCTTATAGATCTATTTGCAGGAAATAAATATTCTCCTCCCGGGCAACCTTATAATATAGCCCCATGGAATTATTTCGGGACAGAAGGGGCCTTATTTGATTCTGGTGGTAATCCTTTAAATTCCAATGCAGGATATCCGGCTACAGTGGTGGATTGGATCCTGGTAAGCCTGCGAACAGATTCTGCCGGTACCGGAGGACCGATATGCCAGGTGGCTGCCTTAGTTCATAAAGATGGAACGATACAATTTGTCAAACCTTTAAATTGTTGCAGCGTCAGCGAGAATTCAAACTATTACCTGGTGATCGAACATCGAAATCATCTCCTTGTCATGTCGAATGGCAGTGTCTCATTTATCAATCATAAGCTTTCGTATGATTTCCGTTTTCAGCAGAGTTGGGAAAATCCTATCTTTGCGGGTCTTAATCTTTTTGCCAGGGAGAAAGAAATCCTCTCCGGTAGATTTGCTATGTATGCAGGAAATGGCAATCAAGCTCTTTCATTGAATGCAGATACAGATATCAATTTCGATGACCGTTCTTTTTGGGAATCACAAAACGGAGCTGTTGGATTTTACAGGATAGGTGATTATAATCTCAATGCGGATACCAATTTTAATGATCGGGTAGTCTGGGAAAGAAACAATGGAAAATTTACAAGCGTGCCCAGGAATTAATTTCAAACTCAAACCCATCCTTCGGGATAGATTTTATCCTGAAAGTCTGGTCATCTAAAGGTCTTGTCAGGTAATCCATTTACGGGGGCCATTTCCTTGAATTACACGAGAACCTAATCAAATCAGTTTCTTTCGGATTTTCACCAAAAACATGGTTAATAAATAATAATATATATAAATATATGAATTATAGCTATTTAGACATAGCATTGTAAGGCATATATGTCACCATTTTTGATTCTTATTTCTAACTTTGTCGTAGGATTTTATTTATTTTTAATAAACCGTTTTTAAAACCCCTGAGTCAATTGAACCCCTTTTCCCTCACTATTCATTACCCTCATTATTTCATCACCAAGTCAAGTTCTATTGATTTAGGTACATCGCTACCGATTAAGGCTGTGTCCCTATATATTCCGTTTTGCAATGCACCATCAAATTCTTTGTGCATAGCAGGTAGGCTTATTAGTGGTTTTAAGAAAACCGGTTATTGATTGCATTTATTCACCAGACGACAGAATTGCACTGCAGGATGTGAATAAATAAAATCAATGAACTTATGTTTTGTGCCTTTTGGCCATCTTTTCATATTAAAAATAAAATCATGAAATTAGGATAAGAACACACCAAACAATTATCACCCTTTTAGACCCACAAATCAGAACTAATGAAAACTCAAACAGGATCAAACAAATCAACTGTTAGAATATTGCTTTTTTGTTGTCTCATGGTTACCCTCATGAACAATGCATTTACACAATCCCAGACCCAGGAAAAAGTAAATGAAAAAAAGGAAATGGACGAACGCGTCAGAAACACGCTTAAAGAAAATGCGAAGACGATTCGATTCATGGAAAACAAGGGACAACTTGGCAATAAAGATGTCCTTTATTATTTTGAAAGCAGCAATGGTTCGGTATATATCGAACGTGGCCGCATACGCTTTGTAGCCCTGAAGGACACTTTAGTGGAAGAACATGAACATGAAGCGTATGAAGACCATGATGCTGACCAGCCCCATGAAGAAGAGGAAGAAGAAGAGGAAGAAGAAATGGAGCCCATGATAACTGGAACCCATACCTTTTCTCTTTACATGGAAGGATCAAATCCTACACCCGGAATAAAGCTGGGTGATGCTTTTGCTACAAAATTTAATTACTTCTTAGGAACAGATCCAACGAATTGGGCAAGCGGAGTAAGAGCGGCGAAAGACCTGACACTTGAAGATGTATACCCGGGCATTGACCTGAGATTGTATAGTAATGCAGACGGATCGATGGAATTTGACTGGGTGATGGATCCGGGAGCAGATTACAATAAAGTGAAGCTTCATTTTGAAGGACAGGATTTATTATCCGTCGACCAGGATGGAAGCCTGAGAGTGGGGTTAAGGTTTGCGGATATCAAATTTGATATTCCTGAATCATACCAGGTTACTGAAAACGGAAAAGCAGGAGTTGATTTTGCTTTTTCAAAAACGTCAGAAAATACTATTGGTTTTATAACCAATTCAGTGATAGATCCACGATACCCTGTGGTAATCGATCCCGTGTTGAAATGGGGAACATTCGTAGATGCAAACCTGGCAGCATTTGATGCCTATTTATTTGCTACACAAGTTGATCCTAATGATGGAATGGTATACTGTGCAGGAGGTTCAAACCAAAGTTTTCCAACAGGAGCCGCACCTTATGATGCAAATGGATATTTGAATAGCATCACATTTACGAACCAGACTCAAGGTGCTACCGCTTATCCGACAGCTGCTGTAGTGTACAGAATAAATAATTCAGGTACGGACCTCGTCGATTATACTTTGTATGGCCCGGGTTCATTGAATGGTACTAACTCTCCATTTATAGTAGCCCAGGCGCTGAGCTTATCTGCAAATGCAGTTTTTGTAGGGGGTGTCACAAATACGGATATACCTATTCCTGCGGCACCACCATCTTTAGCAACAGCATTTGACAATTCACGTTCAAGCGGCGATGGATTTGTTTTGGTTTTTTCAAGAGACTTAGGCACGCTGAATTACGCAACTTACTTAGGTGGAACAGGAAACGAAGTAGTTGGCGTGACCTCATTACGTGCTACTGCTGATAATGCCTATACAGTGGGTATGACAGTCAATGCTGCTTTACCCGCAGGCTATATTTCTGCTGGTGTTGCACAGACCGGTTTCGGAGGAGGAACGGATATGTATATAGCTAAATTTAACTCATACAATACACTGGCATGGGGTACATATGTAGGAGGAGCAGGGAATGAAACCTTTAATGACCTGGAGTTATTTGGTGATGGCCGGGTAGCATTCGCAGGTTTTGGTACGGGCCAACTTACTGAAGTGAACAGTGCAGCAGGTCGATCTACCGGAACAGATAATGACGGAATTTTGGGAGTCTTAAAAACCAATGGTCTGACTCCATTTAATTATTTAGATGAATTAGGAAGTACAGGTGATGACCGCATATTCGATGCGGAATTAGTAGGTACGACAATCTATTGGACGGGAGCGGTGTCTACCGGTTTTCCTACATCTGCCGGAGCCTTTGATGTAAGTCATAATGGAAGTACAGATATCATCGTTGGCAAGGTAGGTGATACAGGTGGTGCTGGGGCCTATGCTGCTACGTTCTACGGAACCGCTTCGGAAGATCTTGGAAATGGTATTAAACTAGTCACGACGACAAACTGTGCCGGTGTGCAAACCAATTTCCTCCTGGTATTCGGAACCGTTGGAGGGACGGGACTTTCTACCCAGAACCTAAACGGAGAAACTTTTTTTAATGCTTCTTTTACAGCCGGTGGTAATTCAGGGTTTGATATGTTTTTTGCCGGATTCAATAATGATCTTACATCCCGCATTTATGGAACTTATCTGGGAGGGAATGCAGATGACTACCTGGGAAGCACTGGAGAGCCACGAGGTTCTAATCACCTTTGGGTAAACAACACTGATGTATATTTAGGTACGACAACTCATAGTGCAAGCCATACTCCAACACTTGTGGCTAATGGATTTGACACGGGAAAATCAAATGGAACCAATGACGCTCACCTTATCATTTCGGTATCCTTCAATTCGATTGTTGAATCTGATTATGGAGATGCACCTGCAACATACGGTGCACCATCACATTCGCTGGATTGTACACATTTGAAAATAGGGACCCTTATAGATACAGAAGGTGCTTCCGCTCCTTCAAGTCTGGCCAATGGGGATGATAATGCAACTTCTGATGATGAAGATGGTATCAGCATTGTTCCTTCTTTTGCTGATGGCGGCCCCCAAAGTGTATCCGTCACGGTTAATAATTTAAATAATACAATTGGCTCTACTGCTAATCTGTATGGTTGGATTGATTTCAATGGTAATGGAACATTTGAAGCGACTGAATTTGCTTCCAATACAGTACCGACCGGTAGTGTAAATGTTTCCAGAACATTGACCTGGCCTACTGCTACAGTAGGAGGAGGTGCAGCAAGTCATTATCTCAGGATCAGGATGACAACGAACACCCTGAATGATGTTGCAGGAGGTGTTGATGACCGGTCTGTAGCCACTGCATCTAATGGTGAAGTGGAAGATTACAGGGCTATTAGTTTAACATGTCCGTCAAACAAAACTGTATCATGCATGACCCAGGCACAGGTAGATGCAGACTATGCAGCCTGGCTGCTTACTGTGAAATCCGGAGGTGGTTGCAATGATGGTACAACAACGAATAACAGCACCGGTGCACCTAATTTCTGCGGAGGTACAAAAACAGTCACATTTACATATACAAGTCAATGTGCTCCTTTGACAACTACATGTATGGCTACCTACACGGTTTTGGCGAATACCTCCCCTGTAATAACCACTTGTGCTGCAGCAAGGATAATAGATGGTTGTAATACTGCAGCTATCACGAACCCGGCCTTTTCTGCCACAACCGTTGCTTCAACAGAAGCGATATTTGAAGGCGCACCAAACAATGGAAATACATCTGATGCATGTGCTATTACAGCTGTAACTTATAAAGATGTTGCAGCCGGAACATGTCCGATCATCGTGACGCGTACCTGGACAATCAGCGATGCCTGTGGTAGTTCAGCTACATGTAATCAAACAATAACTGTAAGAGATATAACTTCCCCTTTAATTTCCACATGCGCTGTAGCCCGGATAATTGATGGATGCAACACAGGGGCTATTACAAATCCGGCATTCTCAAGTACTATTGCTGCATCTACTGAAGCCGTATTTGAAAGTGCTCCGAACAATGGTGTTACATCAGATAATTGCAGTGCGGTAAGTGTAAATTATTTCGATGTGGCATCCGGAACATGCCCGATTGTAGTGACCCGGAGATGGATTGTAAGTGATGCTTGCGGCAATACATCTACCTGTAATCAAACCATCACTGTCAGGGATATAACTTCTCCTCTCATTTCAACATGTGCTGCAGCTCGCATAATTGATGGTTGCAATACCGGTGCAATTACAAATCCCGCATTTTCAACTGTAACAGTGGTTTCAACAGAAGCCGTATTTGAAAGTGCCCCGAATAACGGAAACACATCCGACAATTGCACTGCCCCGGTGAATGTGAGCTACATAGATGTAGCTGCAGGTACGTGTCCAATTGTAGTCACACGACGATGGACAGTTAGTGATGCCTGCGGAAATACTGCCACCTGTAATCAGACCATTACTGTAAGAGATATCACTCCACCTGTGAACACTCCTGGAACAATAGCTGCATGTTATCCATCAGTCGCAGCAGCACAGGCAGCTGCAACAGCTGCAACAACAGCAACAGATAATTGTAGTGCTGTAACTGAAACAGTTGGTACAACGGGCACTTGCAATGCAGTAGTAACCGTAACCGAAACAGACGCATGCGGTAATTCATCATCAACAGTATACAATACCAGTATAGATAATGCGGGACCCTCCATAGTTACCTGTGCGGTTGCCAGAACTATAGATGGATGTAGTACAGCTGCAATTACATCTCCCGGTTTTTCCACAACAACTACAGCTTCATCTGAAGCCGTTTTTGAAGCGTCTCCAAATAATGGAAATACGTCGGACAATTGTGCAATATCATCTGTCACATATAGTGATGTAGCTACAGGCACATGCCCGATCGTGGTTACACGTCGTTGGACGGTTAGTGATGTTTGCGGTAATACATCCACATGTAATCAAACAATAACAGTAAGGGATATCACCTCACCTGTAATTACAACTTGCGCTGTTGCACGCATTATAGATGGGTGTAATACCGGGGTTATAACGAATCCTGCATTTTCAACTGTAACAGCAGCTTCGACAGAAGCTGTATTTGAAAGTGCACCAAACAATGGAAATTCATCCGACAATTGCACAGCCCCGGTGAATGTGAGCTACATAGATGTTGCTGCCGGTACGTGTCCGATTGTAGTCACACGGCGATGGACAGTCAGTGATGCCTGTGGAAATACTGCCACCTGCAATCAAACCATTACCGTAAGAGATATCACCCCACCTGTGAATACCCCTGGAACCATAGCATCTTGTTATCCAACCGTCGCAGCAGCACAGGCCGCTGCTACAGCCGCAACAACAGCAACAGATAATTGCAGTGCTGTGACTGAAACAGTCGGTACAGTGGGCACTTGCAATGCGGTAGTAACCGTAACCGAAACAGACGCATGCGGTAACTCATCATCAACTGTTTACAATACCAGTATAGACAATGCAGGTCCCTCTATAGTTACCTGTGCGGTTGCCAGAACAATAGATGGATGTAGTACAGCTGCAATTACATCCCCCGGTTTTTCCACAACAACCACAGCTTCAACTGAGGCCGTTTTTGAAGCATCTCCAAATAATGGAAATACGTTAGACAATTGTGCAATATCATCTGTCACGTACAGTGATGTAGCTACAGGCACATGCCCGATCGTAGTAACACGTCGTTGGACGGTCAGTGATGTTTGCGGTAATACATCCACATGTAACCAGACAATAACGGTAAGGGATATTACTCCACCGGTGAACACACCGGGTACAATAGCCGCTTGCTTTCAAACTGTCGCAGCAGCTGAAGCTGCAGCTTTAGCTGCAACCAGTGCAACTGATAACTGTAGCGGAGTAACTGAATCGGTCAGTACAGTGGGCACATGTAGTGCTGTCGTGACAGTGACAGAAACAGATGCATGCGGCAATTCATCTTCGACTATTTATAATACACGTATTGATAACACGCCTCCGGGTATCATCAGTGGAACCATTGCCACATGTTATCCCAATGTAGCAGCAGCAGAGGCAGCCGCATTGGCAGCCACAAGTGCTACTGACAATTGTAGTGGTCCAATAACTGAGACGGTAAGCACTGTTGGTACGTGCAATGCTACAGTGACTGTTACAGAAACTGATGGATGTAACAATTCATCTACTAAAGTTTATACGACCAGTATAGATCCCACCGCACCTACGATCATCACCTGCGCTATTGCAAGAATTATTGATGGATGTACTACTGCGGCTATTACAACACCTGGATTTTCAAGTACAGTAACCACAACAACAGAAGCTGTCTTTGAGAGCTCACCTAATAATGGTAATACATCTGATAATTGTGGCATTACCTCGGTAACCTATAGTGATGTCGCTGTGGGATCTTGTCCTATTGTAGTGACACGTAGATGGACAATAAGTGATGCATGTGGAAATACATCGACATGTAATCAGACGATTACAGTCAGAGATATCACTCCACCCATCTGTCAGACTCAGAATATAACTGTATCTGTCAACCCTTTGACAGGTCTTGCCAACATTACAGCAGCACAGGTCAATAACGGGTCAATGGATGCATGCAGCAGTGTTACATTGGGAGTTAGCCCTTCTAATTTTTCATGTAGCAATACAGGACCAAATGTCGTTGTGCTCACAGTAACTGATGCGTGTCTCAATTCATCAACCTGTACGGCGACAGTAACCATCACCGGATGTGCGGATCTCTCATTGACCAAAACAGTCAGCTACAATTCAATGACGAATGTGGCTACGTTTACTGTAATTGTAACGAATAATGGTCCAAGCCCAGCAACCGGAATAGAAGCAACAGATCAATTGCCGAGTGGGTATACTTACGTTAGTAATTCACCCACCCAGGGATCATATAATAATGTGTCCGGGGTTTGGCTGGTAGGCAATCTCGGCGTAGGTGCAAGTGCGACTTTATTGCTCAATGCAACAGTAAATGCGGGCTTAGGATTAAATTATCTGAATAAAGCACAGATCACAGAAGATCAACAATATGATCCCGATAGTGATCCCGAAACAAATGACACAGTAGATGATCTCAATGATGGCATACAGGATGATGACGAGGCTAGTGCCAGTCTGAATACTGCTGACTTAAGCCTAACCAAGACAGCAGGTGTATACAATTCACTCACTAACTCAGTAGTCTTTACGATAACGGTTTTAAATAGTGGCCCGACAACGGCTACAAATGTTCAAGTGACCGATCAACTGCCTAATGCTTATAATTTTGTAAGCAGCGTTGCAAGCCAGGGTTCATATAATAATGTTTCAGGGATCTGGAATATAGGTACCATGCCAAATGGTTCCAGCTTCACCCTGACAATCACGGTAACTGTCAATACAGGCATAGGACTAATTTTCACTAATGCAGCACAGGTCACACATTCTGATCAGTTAGATCCAGATAGTAATCCTAACACCGGACCAACAACGGATGAAGACGGAGATGGCAATGGAGACGATGATGATGAAGACAATGCCACACCAGTCATAGCCGACCTGAGTCTTACAAAAACTGCAGGGATATTTAATTCAGCAAACAATCAGCTAACGTTCACGATAACCATATTGAATAGTGGTCCGAATGATGCTACAAACGTACAGGTGACAGATCAGTTGCCAAACGCATATACCTATGTAAGCAACACTGCAACACCGGGAACTTCGTACAACAATGTATCAGGTTTATGGACAATCGGCAGCATTGTGAATGGAGCGAGCAAGACATTGACGATCACAGTAACAGTGAACACAGGCAATGGATTAATTTATACCAATGCAGCACAGGTTACGAATTCAGACCAGATCGATCCGGACAGTTCACCGGATACGGGTCCGACTGTAGATGAGAATGGCGATGGCAATGGTGATGACGATGATGAAGACAATGCCACACCAGTCATAGCCGACCTGAGTCTTACAAAAACTGCAGGGATATTTAATTCAGCAAACAATCAGCTAACGTTCACGATAACCATATTGAATAGTGGTCCAAATGATGCTACAAACGTACAGGTGACAGACCAGTTGCCAAACGCATATACGTATGTAAGCAACACTGCAACACCGGGAACTTCGTACAACAATGTATCAGGTTTATGGACGATCGGCAGCATTGCGAATGGAGCGAGCAAGACATTGACGATCACAGTAACAGTGAACACAGGCAATGGATTAATTTATACCAATGCAGCACAGGTTACGAATTCAGACCAAATCGATCCGGACAGTTCACCGGATACGGGTCCGACCGTAGATGAGAATGGCGATGGAAACGGAGATGATGATGATGAAGACAATGCCAAACCATTAATTGCTGATCTAAGCCTAACAAAGACAGCAGGTATTTATAATGCCACTCTTAATCAACTGGTATTTACAATTACCGTATTGAATAGCGGACCTGATGGTGCCACCAACGTAAAAGTCACAGATCAATTACCAACCGGCTTCACATATCTGAGCAGGAGTCCAAGCCAGGGTACTTATAATAATGTATCAGGTCTTTGGACTATAGGCAGCATGGCAAACGGAGCCAGTGTGACATTAGCCATCACTGTAAAACTGAATACAGGTATTGGTCTTGTTTATACGAATGCAGCACAAGTGACAGATTCAGACCAGATCGATCCGGATAGTTCGCCAGACACAGGACCAACAGTGGATGAGGATGGTGATACAAATGGTGATGATGATGATGAGGACAATGTTACAGTACAACTAGCTGATCTCTCACTGACCAAAACTGTAAATGATAATACACCTGATCAGAACAGCAATATCACATATACCATTACAGTAACTAATAGTGGCCCCAATAATGCTACAGGAGTTGTTGTAAAAGATATTCTTCCTGCAGGGGTCCTTTATGTAAGTAATATTCCAAGTGTTGGATCATATAATAACATTACGGGTCTTTGGACTGTAGGTCCTTTGGCCGTTGGTGTAAGTCAGACACTTACTATTGTAGCTACAGTTACAGGATCAGGAGTGATAACCAATAATGCAGAGATCACAAATGCTGATCAGGCTGATCCTGACAGTGATCCGGCCAGTTCATTCAACCAGGATGATCATGGTGATGGCGTACCAGATGATGACGAAGCGAATGTTCCTATTACGGTCAATTGCGGAAATTGTAATGTGATAAATGGCCCGACAGGCCCTGTTTGTCCCGGCACTACAAGCACGTTCAATGCCCAGATCGTAGGATTGTGTAGTAACCCGGTTTACCATTGGTCGGTGACAGGAAACTTCATAAGCTTTGTACCGAATGGATCAACAGTCATGGTTACTGCAGGCAATGTATGTGGTCAGCCCTATACGGTAAGTGTATCCATTGACTGTCAGTCTTGCGGAACATCACCGATAGTTTGTATGACTAGTGTTTTAGTACAGGATGCTATACCTCCGGTCATTATCACATGTGCTGCACCTAGAAATATTCAGGGTTGTAACACAAGTTCCATTACAGATCCTCCATTTTCTACTACGGTAGCTACTTCAAGTGAGGCAGTATTTGAAAATGCAATCAATAATGGCAATGCTACAGATGGATGTGGAATTGCCTCAGTAACTTATTTTGATGTAGCAGCCGGTGTATGTCCCACAGTGATCACACGTCGATGGACAGTAAACGATGGTTGTGGTAATTCAGCAACATGTATTCAGACGATTAATGTGAATGATACTACACCACCTGTAATTTCTGCATGTGCTGTTACACGGACTTTTGAAGGATGCAATACAGGTGTAATCACAGCTCCACCATTCTCAACTGTAACTGTAATAGTTCCTGAATCGGTTTTTGAAAATGCACCAAATAATGGAAATACCTCAGACAATTGCGGAGTAGCATTTGTATCATATCGGGATGTTGCGACGGGCACTTGTCCGATCGTAGTGACCCGCCGATGGACCGTGAGTGATGCATGTGGAAATACATCCACCTGCAACCAGACGATCAATGTCAATGACACTACTCCACCTGCATTTACGTCTTGTCCGGGTAATTCAACCATTAATTGTCCTGCCACTCCGGTTTTTGGTACGCCTTCAGCGACAGATGCATGTGATCCATCATTGTTGATCACACCGGTAGATGTTACTATTGCAGGCACATGTCCGGGACGATATAGTGTAGTGAGAACCTGGACGGCTACTGATGATTGTGGAAATACAGCTACCTGTAGCTCCACCATTACAGTTCAGGACAACACAGTTCCACAAATCACATGTCCTCCAACCCTGGTTTTAAATTGTGATGCGGGCGTAAATTATGTTGCAATCATCAATGCGTGGATTGCTACCGCTACAGCAACAGATGTATGTGATATGAGTGTCGCGATAACCACTAACTATGATGGTATGAGTATTCCAAATTTCTCATGCCAGGGAGGAATGCCAATAACATTTACAGCTACAGATGATTGCGGGAATACAGCGACCTGTATTGCTACTGTCACCAAGCCATGCTTTAACATGGAATCCTGGGTATACCTGGAAGGTGCAGCTGCTAATCCGGCAGGAGGAGCTACATATACCCTGCCCATGCGTACAACGCTGAATGATCTCAGAGTACTACCCGGTCAGCTTCTTGTGGATCCGTTTTTTGGAAATAAATATTCGCCACCGGGGCAGCCTTATAATATTGCTCCGTGGAATTACTTCGGTAATGAAGGAAATTTATTTGATTCTGGTGGTAATCCAAACAATTCAACCGCCGGATATCCTTCAACAGTTGTGGATTGGATCCTGGTTAGTTTGCGATTAGATTCTGCCGGTACGGTAGGTCCGATATGTCAGACTGCTGCATTAGTTCATAAAGATGGAACCATCCAATTTGTCAAACCATTGAATTGTTGCGGTGTAAGTGAAGGCACCAGTTATTACGTTGTGATTGAACACCGTAATCACCTCATCGTAATGTCAAATGTGAAGGTCTCCTTTATCAACCACAAGCTTTTGTATGATTTCCGTCTTGAACAGAGTTGGGAGGATCCGGTATTTGCAGGACTTAATCTGTTTGCACGTGAGAAAGAAATCCTTCCGGGTAAATTTGCCATGTATGCCGGTAATGGAAGTCAGTCGATATCATTAAATGCAGATACAGATGTGAATTTCGATGACCGTTCATTTTGGGAGTCTCAAAACGGAGCTGTAGGTTTTTACAGGATTGGAGATTACAATCTCAATGCAGACACGAATTTTAATGATCGTATCGTATGGGAAAGGAACAATGGTAAATTCACCAGTGTACCGAGAAACTAAAAATAACGGTAAATTGTACGATATATGTTGCAAAACTCCATAGCTCGTATATGAATAAATGATAATGTTAACCCACAAAAAAACCAAAATGGAATCAATGATCACTAACCTGGGTAAAAGTGTAAAAGCACTGCTCACCCTATGTGCTTTCGTAGGCACGATATCTTTATTATCCGGGCAGTCTATGCCACAGATAAATGCAAGATTTACTAATCCTCATTTTGATGACAACACTAGAAGTTATTTCCTGGATGTTGAATTGAATTCCAAAACTTCAAGTGAATATCTATTCGGTATGAATGTTCGGTTTTTCTATGATGCCACCATGCTTGAATTTCAGCATTTTGATCAATTCAGCGCCGGATATGAAACGCTGGGAGGTTCTCCAAGATCTGTACAGGCAGCCGGGCAGGCCGGAATCCAGATGTTTAATCTCAAAGAAGCAACTGTTTTTGTCAATGGAGCCATTCAATTGACAGATGAAAATAATGTGCTTCAGCTAGTGCCTGAAAAATGGGTAAAAGCATTTCGCGTTTGCTTCAAAGTGCCATTGACCTATACCGGGAAGAGCGAATTTTGTCCCAGCGTCATTTGGGATACAAAAGGAGATGAAAGTCAGGGAGGTTTCCTTATGGGCGATGACGGACTGGTAGTAACCGTCCTTGAAAGCGATCCAAATACTCCTGAAACTTCTTCACCTGCACATGTAAGTGTCCATTATTTCAATTGGGAACCAAGCCGGGTTGAAGAAATGCCTTATGGCAAGCCAACTTCTGCGAATTGCGTGAAGATCAGTGAAACAGTGTCTACCCAGGATGATATGGATGGTAAAGGATTTGCATTATTTCAAAACGAACCAAATCCATTCAACAAAACCACAGCTATTGAATTCATTATTCCTAATGCACAGCATGTGTCATTAAAGTTTTATGATGTTTCTGGAAAGCAATTAGATGAGATTAGCGGAGTATATAAAACAGGAAAGAATGTGGTTAACCTCGATCGTAAGCCATGGTTGGAGGAAGCTAAGGTTGTCCTGTACAGAATGGAAACAGAAGGCTTCAGATCCAACACCCTGAAGATGATACTGATAAATGAATGACAGGTAGATAAAATATTTATATTCCTTAAAGCCAGCTGATTACCAGCTGGCTTTTTTTATATATGTTAACAAAACGCCCACCTTGCGGCCAACGGAATAAAATCTGGTATGATTTTAGCAAACTCCAATTGGAATTGGAAAGGATTTGCCCCTTTGTCCCATGTGATATCAGTACGTAGCATGGATATTATTGGGCAAAGACCTTCCCGGGGTTACAAGAATTAAATCACACAATCTCACTCCTGACAGTTTAGGAATACAGCCTTGTGAAAGCTGTATTGCAAATTTTTATTGCCTGTTTAGCAATGAAAATGAGACGGAATGAAAAAATGGATTTAAAGATCAGGCAGAATACTGAATACACTAAACAACTTCAAGTTCTGCATTGGAAAGAAATAAAATGAAAAGAGATATATCAGTTCAAATGTCATTGTGCATTACATCGATGCAGGAGAAGCCAGAAATAGCTTGTCCTATTTGTATTTACCCCAACGCTATGAACAAGAACCTACACACGAATAAAATGAATAACCGTTTACAGGTATTTAAAATAGCGCTTGTATGCACTATGTATGCACTGCTTATGGGATACAGTGGTACAACATTTTCACAATCAACACCGGTGGTATCCGTCCGTTTTGCAAATCCGGCCTACAACTGCACAGATTCGACATATTGTCTGGATGTAGAATTCAGATCTGATACTTTAGGGACGCAGTTGTTCGGGATGAATATCCGGTTCTTTTATTCGGATACGATCATGGAGCTTGATACGATTTGGGATTTCCAGGGTGGATATGAAGCCGTTGACCCTGATCCTCCTATGCTTTTAACGGGTATGGGAGCATTTTTGAATTTTCCGGATAGTGCTGAATGGGTTAACGGAGCCATGCAGCTTAAGAATACTAATCTTCCTCCTATTTTTCTTGATACACTCAATTGGACTTATCTATTCCAGGTTTGCTTTACGGTTGATGAACCATATCCTGATTTTCAGAATTTTTGTCCCCCGGTAGTCTGGGATCTCCAGGTAGACCCGGCTAATGGCGGTTATCTCGGAGGAGACGATGGAGTAGTTATAACTATTGTGGATCCTTCCATGAATATGGAATCCATTCCTTCTGATGAAAATGTTGTTCAGTTTAACTGGATGTATACCACCGGAACTCCATATTTCGGAACCCCAATAGCTACCGATTGTATTTCACTTGATTGCTCACCGATGCTCATCTGCGCAGTCGACACTACGATCGAATGCGATGAATCCACAGACCCGGCAATTACAGGATTTGCAACAGCTACGGACATATGTGATGGCGATCCAGTCATAACATTCAGTGATTCGCTTGTTGCGGGAAGTTGTCCCAATAATTTTATACTAATCCGTACATGGTTTGCTGAAAATGCATGCAATTTGTTTGATACCTGTGTGCAGATCATCACCGTCATTGATACTACAAGTCCAACTATACTCTGTCCTCCGGATGCTTTTCTACAATGTGCTTTTGAAGTGCCACCGCCTAATCCGGGAATTGTGTCTGCATCTGATAACTGCAGCGGACCTGCAACAATTACATTTGTAGGTGACGTGATTTCCAATGTATCATGTATCAATCGCTTTATCATCACCCGCACTTACAGGGCAACAGATGTATGCGGCAATTCTGCAACTTGTAATCAAACGCTCACCGTATTTGATAATACACCACCTGCCATAACGTGTCCTACTGATATCACAGTCCAATGCGCTGGTCAGGTACCTCCTGCAAATCCAGCCAGTGTAACCACATCCGATAATTGCGGAGGGGCAGCCAGTGTAACTTTCATAGGAGATGTGATCAGCAACTCGATATGTGTGAATCGATTTATAGTTTCGCGTACCTATCAGTCAGCCGATGAATGCGGCAATACTGCTACTTGTGTTCAAACTATTACGGTATTTGACGATACACCACCATTTATATTATGTCCCGGCAATATCACTGTTCAGTGTGCCAGCCAGGTGCCAGCCGCTAACATTGCCAGTGTAGTGACCTCTGATAATTGTGGTGGAGCAGCTACCGTAAATTTTGCCAGTGATGTCATAAGCAATCAAACGTGTGTAAACCGTTTTAACATAACAAGGACCTATACCTCTACTGACGATTGCGGTAATTCTGCATCATGCGCCCAAACCATAATTGTTTTTGATAATATCCCGCCGGCTATCACTTGTCCGGTAAATACAACCGTACAATGTGCAAATCAGATCCCTGCTCCTGATCCATTAAGCGTCTCTGCGACAGATAACTGTAATGGAGTAGCCAGTGTCTCATTTGTAAATGATGTGATCACAAATCAATCCTGCACAAACAGGTTTGATGTCATACGCACATATAGTGCTTCAGATGAATGCGGTAATTCAGCTACATGTTCTCAGACTATAACCGTATTTGATAACATTGCACCTGTCATTGTTTGCCCACCGGATGTTACGGTGCAATGCGCTAATCAGGTGCCGGCACCCAATACATCAGTTGTTCTGGCTTCAGACAATTGTAATGGAGTAGCCAGCGTATTTTTTGTGAACGATGTGATCTCCAGTCTTACCTGTGTCAACCGTTTCAACATCACCCGTACTTACAGAGCAGTGGATGAATGTGGTAATTCGGCCACATGTTCACAGCATATAGAAGTTTTTGACAATATACCACCGTCCATTACCTGTCCGGCCAATACGACTGTACAGTGTGCGAGCCTGGTACCTGCACCTAATCCGGCAGTTGTAATCGCCTCCGATAATTGTAATGGTATTGCCAACATTACTTTTGTAAATGATATGATCCTGAATCAAACCTGTACAAACAGATTTGATGTCATTCGGACATACAGGGCAACAGATGAGTGTGGTAATTCGGCCACATGTTCACAGGCAATTACGGTATTTGACAATACAGTTCCACAGATCCTGTGCCCGGCAAACGTAACAGTACAATGTGCAAGCCTGGTCCCTGCACCAAATACAGCTACTGTAATAGCTTCCGATAATTGCAATGGCATCACCAGTGTCACTTTTGTAGATGACGTAGTTACAGGCTTGATCTGCATCAACAGGTTTAATGTAACCCGAACTTACAGAGCTACAGATGAATGTGGAAATTCAGCAACATGCTCACAAACGATTACAGTTTTTGATAACACTCCACCGTCCATATCCTGTCCGGGCAACACGACCGTACAATGTGCAAGCCTGGTACCTGCTCCTAATCCGGCAACTGTTATAGCTTCCGATAATTGCAATGGAGTCGCAACCGTGACTTTCGTGAGCGATGTCATCAACAATCAAACATGTGTCAACAGGTTTAATATCATACGAACATATAGAGCTGTAGATGAATGTGGTAATTCAGCTTCTTGTTCACAGACCATCACTATTTTCGATAATACTTCACCATCAATCACATGTCCTGTCAATGTAACTGTACAATGTGCAAGCCTCGTACCCGCACCGAATCCGGCCAGTGTCATAGCGTCGGACAATTGCAATGGACTGGCCAGTGCCTCATTTGTAAATGATATCATTACTAATCAAACATGCACGAATAGATTTAATGTAATACGGACGTACAGGGCAACGGATGAATGTGGTAATTCTGCCACGTGTTCACAAACCATTACTGTATTTGATAATACTGCTCCCTCTATTAACTGTCCTGCTAACACCACTGTACAATGTGCAAGCCAGGTGCCGGCTCCTAATCCGGGCAGTATCATAGCATCAGATAATTGCAATGGCCTGGCCAGTGTAACTTTTGTCAATGATGTGATTGCTAATCAAACCTGCACTAATCGCTTTAACGTAGTACGAACTTACAGGGCTACCGATGAATGTGGTAATTCAGCTACATGTTCGCACACGATTACTGTTTTTGACAATACACCACCATCCATCATCTGCCCGGTCAATACCACCGTGCAATGTGCAAGCCAGGTACCTGTTCCAAATCCAGGTAGCGTCATCGCTTCAGACAACTGCAATGGATTGGCGACTGTCATTTTTGTGAATGATGTCATCACAAATCAAACCTGTAACAACAGGTTTGATGTAACCCGCACCTATCGCGCTACTGATGAATGTGGTAATTCAGCCACATGTTCGCAGACGATTACCGTATTTGATAATACTCCTCCATCGATCCTGTGTCCTGCAAATACAACCGTACAATGTGCGAACCAGGTCCCTGCTCCAAATCCTGGCAGTGTCACAGCTACAGATCTATGTAGTGCTGCCACAACAATAACCTTTGTCAATGATATCATTTCCAATCAGACATGTGTTAACCGGTTTACGATAACACGGACCTACAATGCTGTCGATGAGTGTGGTAATTCAGGTACTTGTTCTCAAACCATTACCGTATTTGATAATACACCACCGTCCATTACCTGTCCCGGGAATACAACAGTACAGTGTGCCAGCCAGGTACCTGTTCCTAATCCGGGTCTGGTCATTTCCTCCGATAATTGCAACGGGCTGGCTACTGTCACATTTGTAAATGATGTCATTACAAACCAGACGTGCCTAAACAGATTTAATGTAATAAGAACATACATCGCTGTGGATGAATGTGGCAATTCAGCCTCCTGCTCACAGACCATTTCTGTTTTTGATAATATACCACCATCGATCGCTTGTCCTGTCAATGTGACCGTACAATGTGCAAACATGGTGCCCGCGGTTAATACAGCAAGTGTATCGGCTACAGATAATTGCGGTGGTGCAGCGAGTGTCACATTTGTAAATGATGTCATTTCAAATCAAACCTGCATTAATCGTTTTACACTGACCAGGACATATCGTGCTACTGATGAATGTGGAAACTCTGCAACCTGTTCTCAAACGATTACCATATTTGATAATATTGCTCCAACTATATTGTGTCCAGGCAATGTCACCGTTCAGTGTGCAAGCCAGGTGCCTCCAGTAAGCACGGCCAGTGTCATCACATCCGACAATTGTGGTGGGGCAGCTTCTGTGACTTTCACAGGTGATGTCATAAGTAACCAGATCTGTACAAACCAATTCACAGTGACCCGCACATACGTGGCTACAGATGAATGTGGAAATTCTGCATCATGTAATCAAATCATCACGGTATTTGACAATTCAACACCTTCAATTACCTGCCCTACGAATATAACAGTACAATGTGCGAGCCAGGTACCGGCAGCAAATCCTGCCAGTATAATCACGACTGACAATTGTGGTGGAGTAGTTACCGTTACCACCATCGGACCGGATGTGATCAGTAATCAAACCTGTACTAACCGATTTATACTGACACGAACATATAGGGCAACTGACGCCTGTGGCAATTCAGCGACATGTGCACAAACCATTACGGTTTTTGACAATTCCACTCCATCCATCACCTGCCCTACGAATATTACAGTGCAGTGTGCAAGCCTGGTGCCCGCAGCAAATCCTGCAAGCGTCATAACCTCCGATAATTGTGGAGGCATCGCAACAGTAACTACTGCAGGTCCGGATGTGATCACAAATCAAACATGCGCAAACCGGTTTACCATAACACGCACTTATCGTTCAACGGATGAATGTGGTAATTCAGCAACGTGTTCACAGACGATTACAGTCAATGATAATACAGCTCCAGCGATCACTTGTCCCGCAAATATGACAGTGGCATTTGGTGCAAGCACATTGCCAGCTAACACCGGTAATCCAACTGGAGCCGATAATTGTACAGGAGCACCTGTATTCACTTCAAGTGATGTTGTCATCCAGGGAAATTGTCCGGAAGACTTTACAATAAACAGAACGTGGACGGCAACAGATGTTTGCGGTAATTCCGCAACCTGCCTGCAAGCTATTTTTGTAGACGGGAATTGTCTGGTTGACCTGTCTTTGGTGAAAATCTTAAATCCAAACCAGGGTACTGTTGAAGGTGGTGATAATATTAGCTTCACGATAACGGTTACAAACGATGGCCAGGGCGATGTCAGTTCAGTTACGATCACAGATTATATCCCCATTGGTTTTACACTGAATGATCCTGACTGGACTCCGGGTAATGTCGGAAGTACCGGACAAAGTGCATCCATCGTATTGTCCATTGCCAATGGAGGACTGGATGCCAACGGATTAAATCCCGGTGAAAATGTTTCTGTTCAAATCACACTTCAGGCAGATGCAAATATTCAACCTGGACAATATTTTAACAGTGCTGAAATCAGCGTTGTACTGAACCTCCAGGGAGTTGATGTAAGTGATGATGACGTAGATAGTGATGCAGATGCTGATGATACGAATGATCCTCCGGGAGAAGATGATTTTAGCCAGGCTCCCATATGTGTATTACCACAACCTGTTATCGTAGGTGATCCGTTCGTATGCCCCAGCCAATTGGTGACATACACAGTACAGAATTATAATCCTGCTTTTACATATAACTGGAGTCTAAACGGTGGCGGAACGATAGTAGGAAATACAGGAGAAACCATAGCCATACAATGGCTTAGCGTTCCGGGTACGTTCGAAATACAATTGACGGTTGTTATATTCCAGGGTTGTGAAGCAACGACATTCCTGAATGTAGTGATTGAAGATTTTGAAGTCCTGGCATGTGACGACCACATCCAGATATCACTTGATGGAACCTGCCAGGTCGTGATCACTCCTTCTATGATCCTGGAAGGCCAGTTATACGGGGAGAATTACATTGTCATCCTTCTTGATGAAAATGGTGACACGATTCCAAATGCAACATTGACTTTCGAAAGTGTCGGACACACCTTCACAGTGAAAATAATGAGTGAATGTGGAATCAATAGCTGCTGGGGAACAATATCTGTGGAAGATAAAATAGCACCGAATATCACCTGTGGATGTCAATCCGGAAAAGGTGGTGCTCCTCCAGGTTGTGAGATCACTTGTCTTGAAATAGATCAATTGGCTGATGGAATTATTCCTGTTGAACTGCAGCCTGATGTTACAGATAATTGTGGACAGGTGACTGTAGAAATCGTGGACATAGATGTCAATGCTGATAATTGTGCAGGTGGATTTGTGAGTGTCACTTGGCTTGCTACAGATCTGAGTGGAAACACTGCAACATGTGTCGAGGTATTTACAGTCATACCATTGACACTTGATGGCCTTGTTTTCCCGCCTAATTTTATAGGATCATGCGGAACAAGCATTAATCCTTCTATAACAGGCTGGCCAACTTTAAATGGAGTAAATCTTACTGACGCAGGAGGAGTGTGCAACATATTTGCAGGATACTGGGATGAAGAATTGAATGAATGCGGCGGAGGACGAAAAATAATACGTACATGGACCGTGCTTGACTGGTGTACAGTTGAAATCATAGAATATACGCAGGTCATCAAATTGATTGACGATGAAGGGCCGATTATTACCTGTCCTTCAAACCTGACCGTGGGTACAGATTTCTGGTATTGCTACGCCAATGTGAGTGTTCCAAAACCACAGGCATTTGATGTATGCAGTGATGTCGTAAACTTTAGCTTGTCTGTCAACGGAGGAACTGTGGTACACTTTGGAAATAACTTTGTCATCAATGGTCTTGTCATCGGCACCTATCCTGTGATATGGACGGTGACAGATGAGTGTGGTAACAGCAGTACCTGCAGTTTCACCATTACAGTTCATGATGATGTGGTACCTGTTGCTAATTGTGATCAGCATACGATAGTTGCTTTGACTAATGACGGACCATCCGGAGTTACTCTTGTACCCGCCAGCGTATTTGATGACGGTAGCTACGACAATTGTGGACCTGTCACATTCAGAGTGCGAAGAATGGATAGCT
>Ga0193752_1000721_pt1 | contig 30154 bp, 21 predicted proteins | sample H1c1metaG_FD_144924 | JGI IMG/M metagenome (GOLD analysis project Ga0193752, IMG submission 144924) | Soil microbial communities from a riparian zone of the East river system, Colorado, United States - H1c1 | ecosystem: Environmental > Terrestrial > Soil > Riparian zone | place: USA: East River... | reverse complement strand
GATACCTCACAAGGGTAGTAGAAAAGTTACCCAACGTACATTATATAAACCAGGGACACAATGGATGGACCAGCGGCGGGATTGCCGAAGAAATAGAACACCTCGGACTGGTAAAGGCAGATGTGTATTCCATTTTCCTTGGAACAAATGACTGGTGGGGAGGCAGGCCAGTCGGTATGTTAAGCGATTACATCAACAATACCGGCAATACAACTGTATATGGTTCGTTTCGAATCATCATCAATAAGCTCAAAATGCTCAACAATGAAGCTCGGATAATTCTGATTACACCATTGCAGAGAGCCGACTTTGTGTACATGGCCGACTTTAAAAACAATGCATACGGATCCTACAAAGCCAAAAATGGCCAATCACTCAAAGAATTTGCAGGCGCTATAACTGCAATAGCCAACTATGAACATTTCGCCCTGATCGATCTGTACAACAAAAAAGGAATGGCGGTGAAAGACCTGGTAAAATACAAACGACTGAAGGATCCGCAAACGGGTCAGTATAAAAATTATACCTACCCTGACTGGAAGGACATACCTTTTAATCCGGAAACAGATGAATACCCCTATCCTGTGAAATCTATCAAGATGACATACGATGGCTTGCATCCATCTAATAAAGGAAATGAGGTGATTGCCGGAATGCTGGTGAAGATTCTGAGATAATGGTTCCTTTTTTCGTATTTGTAGTTGTAGTGTTTTCCGGAACAGCCCGACATTATTTCCATCCGCCACCGAGTGAGCGATACAATTCTACCATTGCCCCCAACTGTTCACTCCGGATAGCTGCAAGATCCAATTCGGCCTGTAGGGCATTCCCCTGCGCCGTTATCACTTCCAGGTAATTGGCCAGGTCGCTCTTAAACAGTAGTTGCGCATTGGCTACAGCATTGCGCAATGTGTCCACCTGCCCCGTTACTATCTGGTGTTGCTGCTCCAGTTTCTCCACCTGTACTAATGCATTTGCCACCTCACCGGTTGCTACTAATACCGACTGCCTGAATGTTATTACAGCTTGCTCCCTTTCCAGTTTAGCAACTTCAAATTGTGTTTTCAATTGTCGTCTTTTAAAAATGGGTTGAGCGATTGTACCTGCCGCTAAACCGAACAATGAACTAGGAATGTTGAACCAATTACTGGAAGTAAATGACTCAAGGCCGCCACCCGCTGTAATATTCAACGCAGGATACATATTAGCCTGCGAAATACCAACCTCTGCATTCGCTATTTTCAGCGCCAGTTCATCAGCACGAACGTCGGGTCTACGACTAACCATAGAGACAGGCAAACCGGCAGAAAGTTCTTTTGCAACGGTAAACTCATTTAGTGAAACGCTTCGTGAAACGTAGCCAGGAAGCTGTCCCGTCAGAATCTGAAGCGCATTTTCCTGTATTGCAATGTTCTGTTCGAACTGCGGAATCAATAATGCAGTTGATTGTTTTTGCGATTCGGCCTGCTGTACAGCCAATAAATTACCCATACCCGCATCCTTAAGCAAACGAGTAGCCGTCAAGAAAGAGTCGCTTAATATAAGATTTTTCCGTGCTATTTCCAATTGCTTGTCCAGCATCAGCAGGTTGAAAAAACCTTGTGCTATATTTGCGACCAGTCGAGTCTGCACAGCTTTTGCTCCTTCATAAGATTGAAGATATTGTGTTAACGCCACCTCTTTCTGCCTGCGGATCTTCCCCCATATATCCGCTTCCCACGAAAGATTAACGGCAGCCGAATAGTTCTCAACATAGCTCTTCCCGAGGAAATTTTTAATACTAAGACCGTTCAGGCTGTTGTCTGAAGGGCGACTGATCTGCCCGGAAATCAGCAGATTTATTTCGGGGAATTGCATAGTCTTAGCCTGTTTTACTTGTCGCTGGGCAATATCAATGCGTTTAATAGCGATCAACAGATCATGATTGTACTTAATTCCTTTCTCAATTAATCCCTGCAAAGTAGTATCAGTGAAAAAATCTTTCCAGCTCGCGTCTGCAATACTGCTGGTGTCTGCAAAACTTACTTTACTAAACTGCCCAGGCAATTCCAATTCCGGCCGCTGATATTCCTTTCCTACTTTGCAGGACGAAATGAATAGGAGAAGGGAAAGAGGAATGAAGATGTATTGTTTTCTATCTATTTTTTTCATCGTTGTCTTATTGTTTATTCTTTGCAACATTTTTATTCCGAAAGGCCCGGTACTTTTTGCCTGGGCTCGCCTGTTATTCTTTCCTGCAGGTATTGGAAGATGACAAATAACACAGGAATGATGAACACGCCCAATATCACCCCGGTAAGCATACCACCTATTGCTCCTGTGCCGATAGAACGGTTGCCCATTGCAGAACCTCCCTCTGACCAGGTAAGCGGCAGCAGTCCCACAATGAATGCAAATGATGTCATCAAAATAGGACGAAGCCTTAATTGAGAAGCTTCCAATGCCGATTCAATCAACGACATACCGAGCCTTCGTCTTTGTACTGCGTACTCCACAATCAAAATGGCATTTTTGGACAGTAGTCCCACGAGCATTATCAATCCTATTTGCACATATATATTGTTTTCAATGCCTGCAAAACCAATGAAGGCAAACACCCCTAATATGCCAGTAGGAATGGTTAATATGACAGCAAAGGGCAGAACATAACTTTCATATTGTGCGGCCAGCAAGAAGAACACGAATACTACGCTCAGTAAAAAGATAAATGCGGTTTGATTACCGGTTTTGATCTCTTCTCTTGTTACACCTGTCCATTCATAAGCATATCCTCTTGGTAGTGTACGTTTCGCTGTTTCTTCAATGGCCTTTATTGCGTCGCCTGTACTAAACCCGGGCTTGGGCTGTCCGTTGATAGTAACGGCGCTGAACAGATTATTGCGCGTTACCGTTTCCGGTCCAAATACCCGTTTTAGTGTTACTAGCTCACTAATCGGAACCATCTTACTGAGATTATTCTTTACAAAAATGCCTTTTAAAGAGCCGGCATCGGTGCGGTAGGAAATATCAGCCTGCGCCATAACGCGGTAATATTTTCCAAAGCGGTTAAAATCTGAAACCAAACTGCTTCCATAGTAGATTTGCATGGTTTGCATCAAGTCGGTTATCGACACGCCTAATTGCTTTGCCTTTAAATTATCTACCTCGATCATGTATTGCGGGTTTCCGGCGGCAAAAGTGGTAAAAGCGAAAGCGATTTCTTTGCGTTGCATCAATGCACCGATAAAAGCATAAGCGGTGTTGCCGAGTTTATCTAATGTGCCGTTCGACCTGTCCTGCAACATAAATTCAAAGCCACTTACATTGCCAAAACCTTGTACTGTAGGGAAATTAAAGAAGAACGTGCTAGCTCCTTTTACCTCACTTACCTTTTGAGTCAACATTCCGGCAATCTTTTCCGGGTCTTTTAAAGCACCTCTTTTATCACGATCTTTTAGCCTGATGAAACCAGTCGCATATGGAGATGCATTTGAGGAGCTAATAAAATTCAACCCATCTACGACATACAAATGGTCCGGCGCGGCCACTTTTTTCACAACGTTGTCTATTGCTTGCGTTGCCTGGCGGGTTCTCTCCAATGAACTGCCCGGGGGAGTGTTGACTGCATATACCACGAAGCCCTGGTCTTCTGTAGGGATAAAACCGGTTGGCGTTTTTTGAACAAGCCAGAAGCCGACACCAGCTACAATCACCAATCCTGTTATTGCGATCCATTTGTTGCGAATAAGAAATTTCAGACTTTGTATATATTTATTCGTCATGGATTTAAAGCCTATATTAAATCCATCGAAGAAACGGGAACCGAATCCTTTTTTGGCATGATGTCCGTTTCCTTCTTCTTCACTGTGGGGGTTTTTTAAAAACAAGGCACATAAAGCCGGACTTAAGGTCAAGGCATTAACCGCCGAAATTAAAATAGCGATCGCCAATGTAAATGCAAATTGCCTGTAAAAAACGCCGGCTGGTCCCTCCATAAATCCGACGGGGATGAATACTGCCGCCATCACTAACGTTATGGATATAATTGCGCCGGAGATTTCATTCATGGATTGAACAGTAGCCGCTCTCGCAGGCAGCTTTGTTCGTTCCATTTTCGAATGGACCGCTTCTACCACCACGATGGCGTCATCCACCACGATACCGATAGCGAGTACCAACGCAAACAAAGTAAGCAGGTTGAGGGTAAAGCCAAATAACTGTAGAAAGAAGAATGTTCCGATAATGGCAACGGGTACAGCAATGGCCGGTATTATGGTTGATCGGAAATCCTGCAGGAATAAAAATACCATCAGGAACACCAATATGAATGCAATCACTAGTGTTTCCCGCACCTGCTTAATAGAAGAGTCCAAAAAATCTTTGGAATTGTACATGATTGTGGTGTTAACGCCTTTGGGCAGGTTGGCGGAAAATTCATCCAACAACCTCTCCACTTCTGTAAGTATATCATTTGCATTAGACCCAGCTGTTTGCAGCACAGCAAACCCCGAAACCGGGTTTCCGTCCATCCTGCTATTGGACGAGTAGGTGTAAGACCCAAACTCTACACGCGCCAGATCTTTCAGACGCAGCATGGAACCGTCACTGCCGGCTTTTATCACAACATTTTCATAATCCTCGCCCTGGTTTAATTTTCCTTTATATTTCAATACATACTCAAATGTTTCACCACTGCTTTGCCCCAGTCGTCCCGGAGCCGCTTCAAGATTTTGATCCTTTATAGCGTTCAACACATCCTGTGGGGAAAGATTATTTGCGGTCAGGCGATCTGGTTTTAACCAAATGCGCATGGAATAATCCTTTGTTCCAAATACCTGAGCCTGGGCAACACCGGGTACACGTTGTATCTGCGGGATGAGGCTTATTTTGATATAATTTTCCAGGAAAAGCTCATCGTACTTGGCACTGTCCTCACTAGATACAGCTACGAACATGATGAAGCTATTCTGCACTTTTTGCGTGGAAATGCCGGCCTGTACTACTTCCTGTGGTACCTGGCTCACAGCTTTGGATACACGGTTTTGTACGTTAACAGATGCGATATCCGGGTCGGTACCTTGATTAAAAAAAACGGTTATCGTCATACTTCCATCGTTATTGGAGTTGGAAGTCATGTAAGTCATATTTTCCACACCGTTAATGGCCTCTTCAATTGGAGTAGCAACAGAACGTGCCACAACCTCGGCATTGGCACCGGGATAAAAAGCCGTGACCTGGACACTTGGCGGCGCAATATCAGGGAATAATGTAACCGGCAACGTGTATAGCGATAGTCCGCCTAGTAAAAGCAAAATGATAGACACTACTGTTGATAAAACCGGCCTTTCGATAAATCTCTTAAGCATTAGATCATATTTTAATTCTGCTGAGAAGAAATAGAAGCCACAACGGCCTATATCCTTTGTTCGTCACTTTTTTTGATGGGTATTATTTTCGCAACCTCCCCGAAAAGGAAGGTTGTGTTCCGGCAAGCCCGTTTATGGGGTATGAGGGTTTAATGGTTTGACCTTAAACAAGCTATCTGTTGACATTGGCTCCGGAACGATCGACATTCCATCTTTCAGGTTGCCAACCCCGGAGAACACGATTTTTTCTCCGGCCTGCACGCCGCTTTCAACAAAATAATAAGTAGGAGTTTTGCCTGAGATAACGATTGATTTGCTTGTTACTTTATTACTATCGCCGAGTGCGAATACAAATACTTTATCTTGAATTTCGAAAGTGGCTTCCTGGGGCACTACCAAAGCATTGGTCAAAACTTTTGGTATTCGGATTTTGCCGGTATTACCGGAACGTAGCAGCCTGTCTGTATTTGAGAAAGAAGCCCGAAAGCTTATCGAGCCGGTATTATTGTCAAATTGGCCCGTCACCATTTGCACTTTTCCTTTTTGCTTATAAGTACTGCCATCAGACAATACCAGCTCAACGGGCGGCATTTTTTTTATTTTTTCTTCAATAGTATTGCCTGCAAACTGGCTTTTGAACAATAGAAAATCGTTTTCGCTCAGGGAGAAATAAGCATACACTTCTTTTATTTCTGAAAGCACGGTCAACGGTTCCACCGTGCTCGTACTGACAAAGCTTCCCGTTTTATGGGGAATTCTTGCGATATAGCCAGCTACCGGCGCTTTGATCAGTGCATACCCAAGGTTGATCTGTGCATTGCTTACAGTAGCCTGCGCCTGTGCTACATTGGCGGCCGCGGCATCGTATGCTGTTTTTGCGGTTCTTAACTGTACTTCGGATATCACATTGTTCTGCACCAATGGTGTTAATTTGGAAACGTTGATCTCCGCGGTAGCAAGATTGGCTTTGGAAGCAGCTAGTGTGGCTTTAGCATTATTCAGTTCCTCCCTGAAAGGCCGGCTATTGATCTGGAATAATGGCTGACCTTTTCTTACCTGAGATCCTTCATCTACATAAATTTTTTCGAGATAGCCTTCTACCTGTGGACGTATCTCAATATCCTTGCTCCCTTCCAATGAAGCTGAATATTCCTGGTAGGTGGTTGCTGGGATGCTGCTGACAATCATCACGGGCAACACTTGCGGAGCCTGCTGGTATGCGCCAGCCTCATTGCCTGAAGATGAATTGCAGGCGTATAAAGTAACGGCCACAATAACAATTAAAAAGAAGTGTGCCTTGTTTATTAGGAGACCATACAAAATACTGATCTTCGCATTTTTTTTGCTCATAACAGAATGGTTTGGGAAATACTGCTATTTCCCGATTAATGAATAAGAGTTGTGGATTTTGAATCCAATAATTGGATACTGCGCGTTTCTACATGTGGCACAGAACGTTGCAGCTATGACGGAGGCAATCGTGTGATGACAACTTCACTATCTAAATCGTAGCTTCATCGAAAAAAAAATTTATCGTTCCAGGTTTTTAATAAAGCCTTCAATAGCATCATCAAGCACCATCTTGTTCAGTTCATCAGCAACGTTAGAATAACTCAGCATTTTAATGGAGATCAGTCCGTGCATCACCGACCAATATGTATGGTACTTCAAACAGGCATTCACGCCTTTCTTGCCATTGTTTTTATTAAGAATGGCAATGATCGGTTCCATCACAATATCCCTGAACACCGACTCTTCAGGAATGCATTTATCCGTTTCACAACATTCGATACCGAGGCCAAACATTAACTGGTAGTATTCTTTATTCTTAAAAGCAAAGTTCCAGTATGCATCTGCTATCGCGGTAAGTTGCTCAGCAGGGTCGGCTGATTTTTTCTTTGCCTGTTGCAATTTTTTGATCAATAATCCAAAACCATCTTTACCAAATTGCAGTAGGATTGCTTCTTTATTTTCAAAATGATCGTAAATAACAGGAACACTATATTCGATAGCCTCGGCTATCTTACGGATAGAAAGAGATTGCCAGCCATCCTCTTTTACCAACTGCCAGGTAGTGGCCAGGATGCTTGCCCTGATCTCCTCTTTTTGCCTTAAGCGACGTTCTATTATCCCCATATCACCATTATTTTACCTAACACTGTTAGCAAATTTAGCGATGTTGACCGATCTAAAAAAAATTCTTTTCGGCTCGGTAATTATCGACGATGATGCACGCGAATTTGATTCCGAATAACAATGGTCAGGCTGGTAAAAATGGCGAAGTAAAACGACAGAGCATTTTAGAAGATGAGTCGTGAACGAATAATTCCGTTGGCTGCTATCTTTAACAATTTTAACGGAGATAGTTTTTTGATCCCTGTTCAATTTGATTTATCTTTAGGAGGTGTCAAGTTCAAAGAACCATGTATCTACTATCTCCCGCAGGCAGCTTTTGCCTGAATTGGGTTTTTGTCTGACCGGCGACTGCTGCGCATTTAAAGTCCAACTGAATTTCTTTCCTACCTGTAAGGACTTTTATAATTAACCCCCGGTCTAACAGGCCAGCCAGGCCGGGGTTCCAGGGTTTATTTCTCATTTACGTTTAGAAAAGTGCTGCTTGGTAACAGCAGGAGGCGATCATTTGCCCCAAAATTTCTAGACCGTTATACACTCTTTTTTTCCATCGGTCAAATTCAAACTATGGCATTTTATACGCGATGGTAATGCCATAGGTATGTTATTTTGACATCAATCTTATTGACATGAAAATTGGACATGCCGGATTTGCTAAAGACAAATACTTACTGCTGAGTAAACTCGGATCTGAATTTGATTTATCATTCTCCAGTCATCTAGTGCTGGGCGACAAACTCATCGCGCTCGATGGGAAAAGGAAGACACTCCTGATCTGCGAACCAAACGACGAATGGAACCGACCGTCGATTATTCAATTGGACAAACTCGCCGCCGTATTTGTAAAGAAAAGCTACGGCAGCATACGGTCCGGCGAATTAAAGCATAAGGGATTCGAGGAATTTTTGAAAGCGATTGATCTGCAATTTGAATACATAGATAACGAGCACTCGGTTGTTTTAAACTTTTACGACAGCGAAACAAATCTCTCGCGGGAACTTCCCGCCCTGGAGAGAAATGCCAAAAACTGGCAATTGATTCTTTCGACGATGATACCCAGCCGACACGACAAAACCGTTGAGGGGAACGGCACATTGTCATCTGTTGAATGATCGGCTATTGTACAAGTCAGGTTTCTGATCGTTAGACCGCGGTTACAGCGTTTGCTAACTTGAAGAATTCGCCCTGCATTACAAAATCTAACGTAAAGAATAGAAATGATAACCCGAACATAGATTTTAATTACTATTTAAATCGATAATCATGCAAGAATTAAATAACCAGTTGGTGCTTATGCAGGACGACTATAGCCTCTTGCTGTCTTACCTCAATGGAGGATATGGAAGGACGATCTTTGACCGCAAAAATGCAGAGGGTTTGCAGGCTGAATTAAAAAAAGCAAAACTTGTCAGTAAAGACGAATTCCCGCTAGACGTGGTCCGCCTAAATTCTGTGGTAAGAATAAAGGCGGAGGACACAGACAATATCATGGAATTAATGCTCGTAACTCCGGATAAGGCAAATATTAAGAGGAACAGGATATCGGTTATGGCCCCTATTGGAACGGCTTTAATTGGGTTTCGGAAAGGACAAAAAGTCAAATGGCAGGTGCCTGCCGGCAAAAGAACCTTCACGATCCTGGAGGTGAGAAATGATGAGCAACTCGTTTAAATTCAAACGCACAGGAAAAACCAATATGTGAACGCAAGTGCTTTTGTCGTGAATGCCTTTGTCCAATGCAAGGGCATTCCTTTTAAGTTTTTACCCAAACTCTGCTATGCATCCGTTATCCGACATAAAATTGTCATCTACATGCATTCTTTTGCCGAGGATAATTTACTGATTGAAAAAGTCAAATGAAAGTGGCCAGAAGAATACTCATCCAATTCCGGGCGCTGCATACGATACACTGTCGAATCCTAGTCACAATAAAATCCTTTTAACGCCTCTGTTTAGCCCTGGCAATCGCTTTTACGGTTTCATTGACCGCGATTGGAATCAATCCTAAAACAAGGACATTTATCCATCCGTATATGTCAAGCATTTGAAGTTTAAAAGCTTTCTGAAGTACGGGTATTCCCATGACAAGCAATTGCATCAATAGTCCGATCACTACGGCACCAATCAGGTATTTGTTGGCAGTAATACCGGTCTTGAATATTGACTTCAAATGATGCGTGAAGGTCATCGAAAATAGCAGTTGACATGAAACTATGGTCATGAAAGACATTGTTCTGGCGTATTCGTGAACACTTTCCGGAATAGCATTGTCATAGGGGCTGAAGCCATGTTCATAATATCCAAACCAGAAGGCAAAAATGGTCACCAGGCCGATTATTGAGCCATCAAGTATGATCCGGAGCCCGGCACCTTGTGCAAAAAAACTTTCTTTTGGGTTGCGTGGTTTCTGTTGCATTACATCCGGATCTCCCGGATCCATGCCCAGGGCGATGGCAGGAAGGGAATCGGTTATCAGGTTGATCCACAAAAGTTGCGTTGCGATCAAAGGCGCCGGCATACCGATTAGAATGGCAAGAACCATCGCAGCAACTTCTCCAACATTGCTGGCCAGCAAAAAGACAACAGATTTCTTTATGTTATTGTAAATATTACGTCCTTGTTCGATCGCGGAGATGATGGTTGAAAAATTATCATCGGCAAGAATCATGTCGGACGCATTTTTCGCAACATCTGTACCCGTAATACCCATCGCTACACCGATATCAGCGGTGTTCAAAGAAGGGGCATCGTTCACGCCATCTCCTGTCATGGCAACAACGTTTCCGCCTGACTTGAACGCACGCACAATTTGTACTTTATGCGTTGGCGAAACCCGGGCGAACACACGAAATTGAGCAATGTTCTTCACCAGTTCGTCCTCTGCATACTTATTCATTTCTACACTATTGATGGCCTGTTCCGGTTTTTCCGCTATACCAAGTTCTTTGGCGATGGCAAAAGCTGTATTCTTATGATCGCCGGTGATCATAACGGTGGTAATACCCGCTTGTTTTGCTTTGAATATCGCTTCTTTAACTTCGGTTCTCGGCGGGTCAATCATCCCAACCATTCCTATCAGTATAAGGTCATGTTCCATCTCCGACGGATCAATTTCCGAATCCACGGGCTTGTAGGCGGCGGCCAATGTCCGGAGCGCATCCGATGACATTTTTTCCACTGCCTGTTTATATTTTCCGATCTGATCTTCTGAAAGTGGAATTACTTCACTGCCCACCTTTACATGTGTACACCGGGGAATAAGGTTGTCAATAGCTCCTTTTACAAAAACCCGCAAACGCCCATTTTTATCTTCCAGTGTGGACATTAATTTTCTGTCCGAGTCAAATGCTATTTCGTTAATTCGGTTGTTTTCCCCCGATAGTTTTTTCCGGTCAATTCCAAGGGAGTCACCAAAAATCAGTAGAGCGATCTCGGTGGGGTCACCGGTACCAGCCCCATTTTCATAGGTAGCATCGGAACATAGTATCATGGCTTTCGCCAGCAATATTGCTTCTTCGGAGGGTGTTATATTCCCGGATTCTAAGAGTACTTCACTTTCTCCGAGGTTAAAATAACGTATGACGGTCATTTTATTCTTCGTAAGCGTTCCTGTTTTATCGGAGCATACTACCGTCACAGAGCCCAACGTTTCAACAGCGGGTAATTTTTTTATGATAGCGTTGAGTTTCGCCATTTTAGTAACGCCAACGGAAAGCACGACGGCGACGATAGCAGCCAGTCCTTCGGGAATAGACGCCACTGCCAGAGAAACTGAGGTCAGGAACATATCTGCGATATTCCTTCCCTGGAAGTAGGCCAGCACAAACATGACAACACAAATACCTACCGCAATTTTGCCCAACGTTTTGCCCAGTTCTGCCAATCGCTTCTCGAGCGGAGTTTGCATTTCTTCTTCCTGTTCTATGATCCCTGCTATTTTTCCCACTTCCGTGCTCATACCTGTTTCCACCACCACGCCGACACCCCTTCCAGAGGTAACAAGGGTTGACATAAAGGCCAGGTTTACCCTGTCACCCAATGCGGTTTCCGGATCAGAAAATACAGGCTTCGCATTCTTTTCAGAGGGAACCGATTCGCCCGTCAATGCCGATTCTTCAATTTGTAAGTTGGCCGATTCAACCAGCCGAAGATCAGCAGACACAAATCGCCCCGCATCCAGCACAAGGATATCGCCCGGAACTATTTTACCGGAGTCGATCTCTTTTACTATGCCATCTCTTTTTACCAGGGATTTGGGTGCGGAAAGATTCCTCAGGGCTTCAATGGCATTGCCTGCCTTTACTTCCTGCGCAACACCCAATATCCCATTGATGAGTATTACCAGTAAGATGATAACGCCATCAATGTATTCACCCATCAAAAAAGTAATGAGGACCGCGCCAAACAATACATAGATAAGCGCATCATTTAACTGCCCGAGAAACAACAGCAGAATAGATTTCTTTTTTTTGACCCGTAGCTGATTAGCACCAAATTCGCTAATTCTTGTTTCGGCCTCCTGCTCGCTCAGCCCGGTAACAGGATTTACATCAAGTTCTTCCAGGACCTGTTCTATTGATTTTGAGAACCACATGGTTATTGAGTTGAACGAGTCGGGGAAAGTGTTGTAGCATTGAGGATCATACTTACTAATTCATTAGTTTAAACCTGAATTTCCATTCCTTCCTTTGCAAACATGCTATTGGCAAATTCGTTTTGACACGCCTTTTCCATTGCATCAAGAAAATCGTCGTTATGATCCGGGTCATGATGGGTTATAATAAGTTTTTTCACGTTTGCCTTTCTGGCTACTTCGATTGCCTGTTTATATGTACTATGTCCCCACCCTTTGTATTTTTTATATTCTTCTTCGGTGTATTGCCCGTCGTGAATTAATAGATCTGCATTTCTTGCCAGTTCAACAATGGTGTCATCGATTTTATCAGGATGCTCAATATCGGTGCAGATTACCAATACACGGGAATCGTCTTCCATACGTAACCCATAGGAACCGCCACGAAATTTATGGTGTTGGGGAACAGCCACCATATCGGCGCCGTAAAACGTTTCCCTGTCTCCGGAAGCCAAAAATTCAAATTGAGCTCCCATGGCGTCTAATTCCACCGGGAAGTAATCCGTCTGCATTTGCCGTGAAAATATTTCTTTTAAATTTTTCGACTTTCGTTCATCCCCCATCACATATATGCCGATTTTCTGGTCTTTATTATAGGCCGGAGCAAAAAAAGGAAATCCCTGTATGTGATCCCAATGGAAGTGCGTAAATACAATATTAATTTGTTCCTGTTTGAATCCGCTCGCAACCAGTTGCTTCCCTAAATTCCGAATGCCTGTGCCGGCATCGATTATTACTATTCGATTTGCCGTTTCGCGGCTGATACAGAGGCAGAATGTATTTCCGCCATAGCGCTGGAATTCAGCGCCCGAAACAGGAAGAGAACCCCGGACGCCATAAAATTTCACTTTCATATCGCTTGGAATTTATACTAAGCGCCGTAAAACCTCTATCCCTTTAGGGTAGAGGATGTAAGGCGGTATATTTGTATTTTCAACCTTGTTCTTCAATGTATTTTCGTATTATTTTTGTAAAATGTTAAAAGCATATAAATATAGTCTTTTACCAACCGGAGAACAGCAGCAGCAATTAGCCAGGTTTTTCGGTAGTGCAAGATTTGTTTACAATCTTGGGCTTGAAACTAAGATAGCTGCCTGGACTTCTGCTAAAAAGCATTTAACGTGCATAGATTTGGCGAATCAGATGAAAGAGTTGAAAGACACAGAGGCCACATGGCTGGCTAAATGTCCTTCGCAAACGCTTCAAATGGCGCTCCGAAATTTAGATAATGCTTATACGAACTTCTTTCGTGGCGCAGGATTTCCAAAATTCAAAAAGAGATCAAACACACAATCCATTCAATTTCCACAGGGAGTTTCAATTGAAAAGGATCAGATTTTTTTACCGAAACTAAAACTGGTTGACTTTGTTCAGCACAGACCTTTAGGAAAAGGAACGATTAAAACCGTTACGGTTTCAAGAACTCCAGCAAACAGGTATTTTGTAAGCATACTTGTTGACAATAAAAAAGAGTTGCCCAGGAAAAAGCCTGTCAGGGATAAAACAACAACAGGTATAGATGTTGGTCTTAAAACATTCGCTGTTCTTTCTGATGGCACACAATTTAATGCTCCGCAATTTCTTCGTCAACAATTACGAAGATTGCGAATAGGGCAAAGGAAACTAAGCCGTCAATTTACAAAAGGAACAAAAATAAAAGATCAAAGTAGTAATTGGAAAAAACAAAGACTGATAGTTGCGTTGTTGCATGAAAAAATAAGCAATCGGCGTAAAGATTTCCTGCATAAAACATCTACTGCGATAATCAAGCAGTATGATACTATTTGTTTGGAAAATCTGAATGTACAGGGGATGCAACAAAACAGGAACCTATCACTATCAATTTCTGATGTAAGCTGGTCTGCTTTCACTTCGATGTTGGAATATAAAGCAGCATGGTATGGCAAAAATATAATCTACATTGGTAGATTTGAGCCATCATCTAAAACCTGTTCGGATTGCGGAAACATTTTCAAAGAACTATCACTTTCAGATAGGATTTGGACTTGTGAAAAATGCGACACTGAACATGACAGGGATTATAATGCTGCAAAAAATATTAAAAACTTGGGCTTTGGAACAGGCCCGCAGTCGCTAAAGTAAGCCATAGGGCTATGCTTTGACTACGAAGCCGCTACACCTTTAGGTTAGCGGTAGTTCACACAATATGTTTCATATTCCGGAAAAGTACCCGCTACTCTACGGGTGTTCACTCATCCCGGCATTTGGTTTAAATCATGTGTTGAAAATTTTTTCTCCCCGGTAATGGATTTCCTTGTCCAATAGAAATAAGCTTGGTATCCCTGGTTGAGCGAACTGGGATTGCGTGTTTACCCGGGGAGCTTGTGCAAGCACAACTAATCGGAATAGAATTTCATACAGAAAGGCGGTTATTGGCCGCCTTTCACTTTTTAGGTTCCGGGATATCTTATGTTTGGCAGGGAAGGAGGTTAAAAGGGTGGCATTGATTCGTTGAAAAATTTGAAAACCGCAAAGTGGTGTATTATAGGACGATCTGGGCCCAATTTTATCTTTTTGCCTGTGTATTCATGGTTTCACCCTGTTCAACATTCCGTATTTCAACTGGTATCAGTCCATGTGCTTCCTTATGTGTGTTGACAACTGATTCCGGGTTTAATGCTTCAGATAAACACAAAACCACTCCTGCTTTTTCATCGACCCAATAATTGATAAAATTTACACCGTACTTTCCCTGAACAGCAAGGTCTTTTTTATGGGCATCTGCCACTGCTGCGGCAGTAACATTTCCTGCGCCCAGTTTATGTATGTCCATGAATAATTTCTTATTTCCTGTTAAAGGGGCTACCGAGCCTTCTGTCACTTCCCATGTATAGGCAGGCAACAACCCATGGGCTTCTGCATGTGTTTTCCTTATTGAGCTGGAATCGGCGGATGATGAAAGGCAATAAACGAGCCCCTGCTCTGAATCAACCCAATAATTAAGAAAATGTACACCATATTTACCTTCAACGGAAAGGTCTTTGGCATGCGCTTTTGCCACTTCTTCAAATTTTACCTTGCCTGGTTCCAGTTGGTGAACGTCCATGAACAGCTTTTTTTCATTTATGGTGGCACCCGTGCTTGTTTGTGCTGTTGAATGAAGGGAAATGAGCCCGAAAATGATGACCAGTGTCATTGAGAACCTGAATTTCATAACTAATAGTTTTAATTTTATTTGATAATTTTATTTCAGGTACAAAGCACGATTATAGCGACCTTCAGATTCTAAGAGAAACTCCCTATTTTAACTTTCCAATACCCCCATTTTACCAATTGTTGTCAGTATGGCGTTGATTGAACGAGAAGGATTCATGGACTCGCTGCAAGAATATTTTGATAATATTGCGGAAGGAGAAGGGCATTGCATATTATTGAGTGGTGAAGCCGGCATTGGTAAAACGGCATTGGTAAAGGCTTTTTGCAGGAAGCAGGCTAACGAGTGCAGCATTTACCAGGGAGCCTGCGATGCCCTGTTTACGCCACGTCCCTTGGCACCTCTGTATGATGTTCTCTGGCAGGTTAATAAAGACCGCTGGCCCGTCCCGCCTACCAATGAAGAACGCTCGACACTGTTTGCCAATTTTTTCCAGGAGTTAAGATCGAAAAAAGGGAAGCTGTTGATTGTGTTTGAAGATATCCACTGGGCAGACGAAGCGACGCTTGACTTTATTAAGTTTTTTTCAAGGCGGATTGATCAATTGCCCTGTCTTTTTATTCTCACTTACCGCGACAGTGAAATTTATTCGAAACACCCTCTTCGAAATGTGTTAGGGCAACTTCCCCCGGATTCATTTACAAAAATGGTATTGACCCCATTATCCAAGCGATCAGTTGTGGAAATGGCAACACAGAAAGGGTATAGCGGTGAAGATGTTTACAGCATATCAGGAGGCAATCCATTTTATGTAAATGAGATTTTGGCGAGTTACAGCCCCGGTGTCCCTGATAATATTAAAGACTCCATACTTTCTGTTTATGAACGGCAGCACGAGGGGACAAAAAATGCCTGGCAAATATGGTCTGTCATGCCTGAAGGACTGGAAGCAGACCGAATTCCGAAGCTTAAATCGTCTTGGGATACAAATCATTGTTTTGCGATCAATGTCCTCATCGTTCAAAACGACAAAGTGGTCTTTAAACATGAATTGTACCGGAGAACAATTGAAGAGTCACTTACGCCATTAAAGCGCATCGACTTGAATAAAATGGTGCTTGAAATTTTTCTGGATTCGTTTCAAGAAAGAGGTGAGGTTGAGCGGATACTGCATTATGCTAAGAATGCAAATGAAAAAAAATTGGTGGTCAAATATGCACCAGAGGCGGCAGGGAAGGCTGCATCAATAGGGGCACACAAGGAAGCAGCAAAATTATTTCGCACAGCCATCGAATATTTTGAAGGAAATGATACAAATCAATTGGCAAAGTTGTATGAAGCCTATGCCTATGAGTGCTATCTCAGCAACCAGATAAAGGAAGCTATCGCTTTCACAGGTAAAGTTCTAAACCTCTGGAAAGAGAAAATCGATTTGGAAAAAATAAGCGCCAGCATGCGATTTTTGTCGAGCCTTTGGTGGTTTGATGGCAACCGGAAAAATGCAGTCGACTATGCCCGGCAGGCTATAGAACTCTTGAAAGAGCAGCCGCCTTCGCCATCAAAGGCAATGGCGTTAAGCAATATGGCACAGTTAAAAATGCTGTCCGATGAACCCGCCGAATGCATTTTGTTCGGAGAAAAGGCAATTAACATGGCGGAGGAAGTGGGTAATCCGGAAACTCTTTCTCATGCACTGAATAATTTGGGTACGGTACAAATGTTCGACCCCTTGTCCGAAGAAAAGGGCATAGCAATGGTGCAGCAAAGCCTGGAAATTTCATTACAAAATTCTTATCATGAACACGCCGCACGCGCCTATACAAACCTGGGGAGTGCTTCAGTAAGAATCAAAAATCATCCCTTAGCAAGAGAAGCATTTAATGAAGGAACCCGTTACTGTGAAGAGCACGGCCTGAATTCCTGGACCAACTATATGTCGTCGTGGATAGCAAGACTGAATCTTGAAACTGGCAACTGGGCAATGGCGCAAAGCATTGCAGACAATCTTCTGAAAAATGAAAATCAATCGGCCGTTATCAAAATTACAGTTCTCATTGTGTTGGCAAAGATAATAATGAGACGAGGAGACAAAGATGCATTACCTTTTTTGCTTGAAGCAAAAGCACAGGCGTTTGAAACTATGGAAATGCAACGAATTATGCCTTCAATGGTTGCCTTACTGGAATATGAATGGCTGACAGGAAAATCGGTGATAAAACAGGACGACATTGAACAAACATTTGTACTCATGAATACTGCCGGTATTGATTCAGAGAAAAATGAATTTATGTTCTGGATGGCGAAAGCAGGAAGAAAGTTTGCACCAGTCAAAGACATTCACGAAGCATATAATACAAGCAGCCCATCAAAGGCTTTGAAAGCAGCAGCCTTTTGGGAAAGAATAGGTTATCCTTATGAACAGGCCCTTGTCTTGTTTGAAGGAAAAGATGAAGATAAAAGAGAGGCTATTGCAATGATCCAGGAATTGGATGCCACAGCAGTATATGAAAAAATGAAACAGGACATGAGGAATTTGGGTATCAAAAACATTCCTCGTGGCATAAGACAATCAACCCGTTCAAATGCTGCTTTTTTAACCGGGAGGGAAATGGATGTTTTGCAATTGCTGAAAGAAGAACTGCAGAACAAGGAGATTGCCGCCCAGTTGTATATCTCTGCCAAAACCGTTGACCATCATATTTCCAGCATTCTGTTTAAACTGGATGCAAACTCTCGCTCCAAAGCCGTTACCCAGGCTGTCCGTATGGGAATTCTAAAATAGGGTATTGGCGGCGTAAATTGGGGAACAACTTGTATCCTTGCCTGTGATTCTCAAAATACATTTGTATCCGACATAAAAAGTTATACGATGAAAAAATTTATTATCGCAAGAGACCTGCCCGGGGCAGGGAATATGACTGAAGAAGAATTGCATGACCTTTCAAAGACTTCTGTTTCAGTCATAACCGTATTAGGCAGACCATACAAGTGGATAGAGTCTTATGTTACCGAAGACCACATTTATTGCCTTCACGAAGCAGAGAGCGAGGATGTAATCAGGGAGCATTCTAACTGTGCCAATTTTCCCGTGAGCGTGATTGAAGAAATAAAAGTAATCATCAGTCCTGCAACTGCCCGTTAAATTAGATTTGTGCAAATTAAATCAATATACCCCTATCTACTTACCGCCCACTCTTCTCCAAATCCCGGAATTTTTCAACGTAACTCTAGGATTCGTTCATCTTTTTGCTCATAGAACAGGTAAAAATCACGATTTCCGCCTTCATTTCGTTATATGAAAATCAGTCTTTCCGTTTTATTCGCTTTTTTTATCACATCCACAGGATTCACCCAGGCAAAAAAGGCGCTCTTCGTCATTGTTGACGGCATCCCCGCCGATGTAATAGAAAAACTCAATACCCCAAACATCAAAGCTATTTCAAAGGAGGGTGGCTATACCCGGGCCATTGTTGGAGGAGAAAGGGGTGAGTACTCCCAGACTCCTACTATTTCGGCCGTGGGCTACAATACCGTACTTACGGGTACCTGGGTCAACAAACACAATGTTTGGGACAACGATATCGCAGACCCCAATTATCATTATAAAACCATTTTCCGGTTCCTGAAGGATGCTGACAGTACAAAAAAAATAGCCATCTTCTCCTCCTGGACAGACAACAGGACAAAGCTTGCGGGGGAAGACATGAAGCAAACCGGCAAGCTTCATTTCGATCATCATTTTGATGGCCTGGAACTGGACACCGTCAATTTCAAACACGACGAGGAGGCAGCCTACATGCATAGAATTGATGAAACCGTGGTGGACAGCGCCTCGTCATACATTCGCCAATACGCACCGGATCTCACCTGGGTTTACCTCGAATACACCGACGACATGGGTCACAAGTATGGTGACGGACCTCGATTTTACAATGCGGTAGAAGTCATGGACAAACAAATAGGGCGGCTTTGGGAATCCATAGCATACAGGAAGGAGAAATTCAACGAAGACTGGCTAATCATCATAACCACAGATCACGGACGCGACTCTGCAACCGGCAAGAATCATGGTGGTCAATCAGACCGCGAACGCAGAGGCTGGATCGCTACCAATGCCAATGGTCTTAATGAACATTTTACAAAAGGAAAGCCATCCATCGCGGACATAATGCCTACAATTACCTCGTTCCTGAACATCAGGATTCCGGATAAAGACAGAATGGAAGTCGATGGCATTACCCTCACAGGAAAGATTGCCGCCACAGATCCAAAGGCTTTTCTGGAAAACGGCAAATTAATAGTAGAGTGGAAAAAAACAACCGAAAAAGGGGATGCCAAAATATGGCTCGCTAAAACCAACAATTATAAGACAGGAGGAAGCGACGAATATAAGTTGATGACTACCGTTCCCCTGAGTCGGGAAAAGGCAGTATTGGACATCAGCAGGGAACCTTCGGAATTCTATAAAGTGGTGATAGTGACCCCTTTTAATGCTTTAAACAGGTGGGTTTCAAAGGGAAATGAGAAAAAATAAGCCTAGATAAAATGTTCACAATTATGTAATTTTAGGGGAGGTTCATAAAATGTAGATTGCTGAAGTTATTTTATGAACCAATGCATCATGCTAACTGCTGCTGAACTAACTGATCGACTGCGAGATGGAAATAAAGACGCCCTCTTTTCCATGATGTCATTCTATTACAATGACCTTTACCGGTATGGCATCAAATTTACTGCAGACAAAGATCTTACCAAGGATGTCATAGGTCAATTTTTTCTCCACATCTGGGATCACCGCGACAAATTCTGTGCTGCAGACAACGTGAAATGCTACCTGATTGTTTCGTACAAACGATTTCTCATAGACTATCTTAAAAAAATCTCAAGGCAATTGAACATACCCGAAAGTGAAAATTCTTCCGTAGAATATTCGTACGAAGAATACATCATTGCCTGCCAGGATACAGAGATTACAAAATCTTTATTATCAAAGATCATTCAAACACTCCCCCCGCGCGAAAAACAGCTGGTTCAAATGCGTTTTTATGACCAAATGAGTTTAAAGGAAATCTCTGAAAAGACCTCACTTTCCATCAGAACGGTGTACAATAAGTTACACGAAGCGCTAAAGCGCATACGAGGCCATGCTTTGTCAGAAAGTATCCGCCGTAATCTGCTTTGAAGCCCAGCTAAAATAAATTCTTCTTTTAAAGGGTAAATTTTTCGCTTTCATTCCTCATTTAATAAAGGACCCACCCGATGGCCTCGGATTATACAATAGAAGAATTACTGCTGGATGAGGGTTTCATAGAATTTTGCCTTCACCCCGAATCGGCGAATTCCCGGAAATGGGAACAACTCATTGAAAATAAGGTGATTGACCGCGACACCGTGGCTGAAGCTAGATCCATCCTCAACTTATTGAGCCCGGGCCTTTCTTCTGCAGAGATCGATGAGGAAGTAATGAAACTCAAGGGTATCATTAACGTCAATACAAAGGAAAGCCGGGCAATTAATGTAGAAACCGGAAATCTCCCGCCGGGAAAAAGATCATTGACCAGGATGCTGGTCTATGGATCAGTGGTTGCGGCCATATCAATAGCCATATACTTTTCGTTGAAGCCGGCTAACACTGACGCTCCGGTTATGGTGACCAAATTCGAAACAAAAACAGGTGAGCAGAAAAAACTACTTCTGCCGGACGGAACTTCTGTTATACTAAATTCAAATACCTCAATCAGTTACGACAAGGGATATAACGGAAGTCAACGCATTGTCCATCTTTCAGGAAAGGCTTTTTTCAGGGTAACCAAAAATCCCGGGAAACCATTTTCAGTTTACAGTACTAACTATTCAACGACTGCCCTGGGCACTTCTTTTTATGTAAGCGCGGACTCTTCCGAAGAGTATTCTGTCAGACTCCTGGAAGGGAAACTAAAGCTCAGCGCCTTTAGCGGACGCCAGACCGCATTCCTAAATGCCGGTGAAGAAGCATTGTGGCAAAAAGGCCAAAAGAATTTCCTTAAGCATCATTTCGACAGCTCTTACTTCCACCAATGGCTGACTGGAAAAATTACTTTTCTCAAAACACCAGCACCTGAAGTCTTCGATATCCTTCAGCAATGGTACGGCGTAGATATTATCGACAATAGAAAGGAGAAGACAAACACTGCAATAAATGGCACCTATGAAAATGTTTCACTTGAAGACATCCTCAAGGTGACCTGTTTCACCCTTAACTGTCAGATTACATACCAAAACAACAAGATTATCATCCAATGAGTATTCCCACAAGCCAAACTACCGTTATGAAAAAGCTAATTAATCAACAAAAAATCATTGCGAAACGTCTGCTGATTTTATTCTGTGTGCTGGCCACGTTTTCTTTTAATACCATCGGGGTGGGGAGGAAGGCGATGATTGAATTTCAGCAAACCCCCATAGAAGATGTATTCAAAAAGATTGACAGCATATTTGACGTAAAATTTACCTACGACCCTGGAATAGTGTCTACCGACAAAAAGATCGATCTGCAAAGGAAAGAGAGAACATTAGAGGAAGTGCTGGATCAGGTTTCGGCAATGACCGGTCTGCACTTCATGCAAATCGGAAATCTCATCGGGGTCAAAAAATTGGCCCTCAACCGCCCCGACAAAAGAACATCGGTGCTTGCAATAGTAGTCAAAGGAAGGGTCACTGATGCCCAGGGAATTCCGTTGGCTGGCGTTACGGTCGCTGTTAGAGGGAGGAATCAAAAAACCACATCTACTAATGATGTTGGCGATTTCTCGATTTCAGTGGAAAGAGGTGATATTCTCCAAATATCTTACGTCGGTTATACCACTCAGGAAATTCCTGTTGACAACAGCGACGCACTGAATGTTCTATTAATACCCACAGACAAGTCGCTGGATGAGGTGGTGGTGACAACCGCACTTGGTATTAGAAAACAGAAGATAAAAACTACCTATGCCATGCAGGAAGTAAAGGGCACGGCTATTGAAAAAGCGAGGGAGCCTAATGTCATTAGTAACCTTACGGGCAAAGTTGCAGGATTGAGTATCAAGAATAAGACAACACTGTTTGAGAGTCCCGAATTCAAGTTGCGTGGAGACAGTACACTGGTGGTGATTGATGGTATTCCTGCAAATACAGATTTCTGGAATATTAATTCAGATGATATAGACAACATCAATGTACTCAAAGGTACAGCCGCCGCGGCACTGTATGGATCTTTGGGTATTAATGGTGCCATTATGATCACCACCAAAAAGGGCAAGACCGGTAAAAACGGAGTGGAAGTTTCTTTTAATACATCGAACCAGTTCCAGGCTGGTTATCTAAAATTACCTGAAGCACAAACTGAATATGGAATGGGTTGGAATGGCCAATATGCCTACAAGGATGGCCGAGGCGGAGGATTGTATGACGACTATGGTTATGTATACGGACCAAAACTTAACCAGCCAGATCCTTCAACCCCAAGTGGATTTGTGGAATTACCACAATATAATAGTCCTGTTGATCCTAATACAGGTGAGCCAGTTCCTTTACCCTGGATCACACGAAGTCAAAGTAATCTGAAAAAGTTTCTTCGGAACGAAATGATCACTACCAACAATGTCAGTATTGCAGGTAAGCACGACAACGGAGATTACAGGATTTCATTGACCCACATGTATCAAAAGGGGCAGGTACCCAACACACAGCTTAACTCTACGACATTGAGCATGGCCGGGTCACTGAAACTTTCCGACAAACTAAGAGTTGAAGCTACCTTGTCGTACAACAAACAGTATAGTCCAAATTATCCCGTGACCGGGTATGGACCTGATAATCTTTTCTACAACATCCTGCTCTGGATGGGTCCTGAGGTGGATATAAATGACATGAGGAATTACTGGGTAAAGGGAAGGGAAGGAGTGGAGCAGGACACTTATAATTACACCTGGTATAATAATCCGTGGTTCCTCGCGAAGGAAAGGCTGAGAAATTATCAGAGAGATGCTGTTGTTGCGCAAGTCAATGCCACATACGACTTCTCGAAGGATCTCTCTTTCAATGTAAGGAGTGGCGCCAATGTGAATAATACTTTCAGAACAATAAAAACACCATGGAGTTTCATTAATTACGGTAACTCAAAAGCTCCAAACGGCAACTATGAACTTTGGAAACAAAATCAGTTCCGCATAGTTAGCGATGCCATGTTTACCTACAAGAAGCCCTTTCTTCAGAACTTCAATGCGGTTGTTTCTGCCGGAGCGAGCAGCAGGTATGATCATATAGACGAACAGAATTCATTTACCAATGGATTGAGTGTTCCGGGATTGTACAATCTTGGAAACTCTATTAACCCCGTTATTTCCACCAATATCATCAGGGAAAAACAGGTGAACAGCGTGTTGGGATATGCCGAGATTTCATACAAGAGCCAAGTGTTCCTGAATATCAGCGGAAGGAATGACTGGAGTTCCGCATTGCAGAAACCAAATAATTCATTTTTTTACCCTTCTGCTTCACTTGGCGTCGTGGTATCTGAAATGGCGAAGTTTCCCGACTTTTTTAACTTCCTTAAATTCAGGGGTTCATGGGCCAATATTTCGACAGATCAGATTTCAATTGTGGATGTACTTCCTGAATATGCCACACTCCCTGTGTACGTAAATGGAGTAAGATGGAACGGCCAATCGGCTCTTAATCTTCCGGGTAAATTGATAACTCCGGATATTCGGCCCAATAAAACCATATCCCAGGAATATGGTACCGAAATGAGGTTTGCAAATAACAGGATTGGGCTGGATTTTACCTACTACTCGTACCTGAATAAGGATTTTGTAGTGGCAGTTCCAATTTCAAGTGCAGGAGGGTTTAACCAACTCATTGTAAACGGTGACAAGGTTACCCGAAAAGGAATAGAAGTAATACTCACCGGATCACCGATACGGAACAATCAACTGAGGTGGGACATTGCTGTTAATTACAGCAGGAACAGAACGGTTCAAAAGGAATTTTATGGAGCAGATTCCATACGCAACCTGATCGAAGTTGGAGGCAGGGCAGATATTTTACGCGGATATAAATGGGACCGCTCTCCTGATGGAAAAATTGTTTATCTGGATGGCATACCCCAATATATCAATGCGATTACGAGACTGGGAAATGCGGATCCGGATTGGGAATTCGGTATCAGTAATAATATTTCCTACAAAAGCTTTTCATTTAGCTTCCAGTTCGATGGCCGCATTGGTGGCAGTCTTATCAATGCTGTTGAAGCCAAATTGTATGAAGGGGGAATGCACAAGTCAACGGCAAATCAATTCCGGGATGATGCCTATGCCGGAGTTAACAGCTATGTGGGCGACGGTGTCGTAGCCACCAGCGGAACGGCTGAGTATGATGCTTTCGGACGATTAATCAGCGACACCAGGAAATTTTCACCAAACGACACGAAGGTCAACTACATCGACTGGGTATTTGCTTCTTACACAAATGGCATACAGGACGCGGTTCTATATGATCGAACTTTTGTAAAGCTTCGCGAGGTGGTTCTAACCTATAATTTCGGTCCAAGGTTACTGTCAAGATTGCCTTTCAAAACGGCAAATGTTTCACTGGTCGGCCGGAATCTGCTCGTTTTTTCAAAAGTGCCTTATATGGATCCTGATGGATACAACGACCTTGTTCTTGCCGAACCATCATACAGAAATATTGGTATAAATCTGAGTTTAAAATTCTAACATCTGATTCATCAAAAAGTATATACTATGCAACATCGAATGATAAAGCTTGTGATGAATGTGGTGATAATGATGTCCATATTCACGGCTTGTAAAAAACACGAGTATTACCAGGCAAACCCAAATAGTCCTTCTACTGCAACGCCTGCTTTGTTATTAAATGATATTTGTAAAAACACCTTTGCTGTACCTCCAATGGACAATGCCTATGCGAGCAGACATATGACCTATTACGAAAGACCAAATTCGTATGTGAATTACAACTGGAGTTCAATAGCATTCGACAGATACGATATCCTCAGGCAGGTGCAGGACATGAACAGGCTAGCCACTCTTGAAGACAACAAGAATTATCAGGGCATTGCTCACTTCTTCAGAGCTTACCATTTCTCCCGGCTTACTGAGAGTTTTGGGGACGTCCCTTATACCGATGCGTTGAATGCTCAGGATGACAATATCAAACCTGCTTACGACAATCAGGAAGTTATTTATGCGGGTCTGCTGGGCGAACTGGATGAGGCCAATAACCTGCTTGACCCGCTAAACGGTGAAGTAACGGGAGACATCATTTATGGGGGAGACGTTACGAAATGGAAAAAGCTGGTAAATTCTTTTAAGCTGCGTCTGCTCATTCACTTATCAAAAAAGGAAGACAATGCCACTTTGAATATCAAACAGCAGTTCCAGGCGATAATTGGTGATCCTGGAAAATACCCTTTGATGGCGTCCATTGAAGACAATGGGCAGATCGTATATAATACAACAGCCGTAGATAATTATTATCCGCTTTACCAGGATAACAGCGTGCCAAGCCTGGCGGCGCTTGAAAAAGGGTTTGTGAAAATATTGAAAGATAGGAAGGATCCACGCCTGTTTAAGATAGCTGAACCAGTGACTGATCAGCCTGCGGGTGTTTTTGACAGTTACGAGGGAGTTGATGCAGGACTGGAGATCAGCGATCAGAATAATGCATCGCCTTCTGCATCAAAGATTGCAAGAAGGTACATCCTCGACCAGGTGAATGAACCCATGATTCTATTCGGTTATCCGGAACAGGAATTTTTGATTGCCGAAGCAATTGCCCGTGGATGGATCACAGGTGATGCCGCCGAGCACTATAATAACGGCATTACAGCCTCAATGCAATTTTATCATGTAGACGACGCCGGGATTTCAACCTATCTCACCGATCCGCTGGTAGTTTATAATGCTGGCGATGCCATCGATATGATCATCACCCAAAAGTATATTTCCTTCTTCCTGAATTCAGGATGGGAACCTTTCTTTGAACATCTTCGCACCGGTTTCCCTTCTTTCAGCACCGGGCCGGGCACACTAAACGGCCAATTGGTTCCAAAACGGTTTCAGTATCCTCCCTCAGAATTCAACTACAACAAGGAGAATGTTGAAGCAGCTGTTGCCAGCCAGTATGGCGGTAGTGACAACATCAACGGAACAATGTGGGTGCTTCAGGATTAGCTTCCCGGGAAGAAAAAGGTTCATTTAAAAAGCGGTCACTATGTGGCCGCTTTTTGGATAATTTAGCTATTTGACATGTTCAGGATGATTAACCTGCACGCTCTTTACTTGCAATTGTATTCAATTCCTGTGAACGAATATGGATCGTCTGCGACCCCAGTGAAAGTTATTGGCAGGCCTTTGTCGTTGTATGAAGTCGGGCCGGGCAATGCATTGTTCTTGCTGTAACTCCTGTGAATAAACTGCAGTACGGGATCGGTCCTGAGATAATCCACCTTGTCATCGAAGTTATCGTAGGTGCTCAGGTCGTCGTTGAACCAAATCTTGTTTCGATTTCCATCGTCATCGTAGCCATACCTCATTGAGTGAGAGGGAGTGATGTTTGATGGATCCTCATCGATCCAGGTAATGCCCGACGTTTTCGTGATTCTACCCAAAAAGTCGTATTCAATATCGAGCACCTCCGTGTAAGCGGCGGCAATACGAATGAAACCGGTGTCCTGAACAATCCGGTTCCCGTCATACTTATAGTGATGTATTCTTATATAGTTTTCCGGATCGCGATCATAATATTCCGCGTATTCTATCAGTCGGTTCTGTTGATCATATTTAAAAAAACTGTTGCCCCTTGGAATATAGGAGTCTTCGGGCACTCTGATAATACTGTCGAGAAGACCTTTTGAACCGTAGTAGTAGTTGTACTCAAAGTCGGGGTAGATGAATTTTTTGATCTTGCAATCGACTTTGTTGCCATGCCCCTTTGGCCAATGGTCCAAAAGCTTCTGACAACTTACAAAAAAGACGATGATAGCAAGCATCGTCCCCAACTTAATAATCCGGGAAATCCGTTCCATAATAATTTGTTTAGTGGTTAATATTTTGAATAACTCTCCTAAATGTCGTTTTTTAGCCACGAAGGGCAATACCGAAATAGGGTGAGAAGGGAAATATTTTTGAACTCTCCCAGCCCACTTTAGACCGGCCTGCATCAATTAGCGTTGGCATGATTTTCACACATAAGCTGGTTGTTTGACTCTGTACATGCGTGAAAGAGGTGGCATTGGTCATTTGCGGCGGCATAGAAACAATTTCAATATGCGGAATGTATTTTTGGGAACAAGTGGTCTCGTTCTACCGGTTCCAAATAAAAGCTTTTACCCTGCGGCGTTTAAAGAGAAAAGCCGCCTGACTTATTACAGCTTCTTATTCAACACGATCGAAATAAACAGTTCTTTTTATAAATTACCCAGAAAGTCGACTATCGCAAATTGGGCAGGCAGTGTGCCAGACAATTTTGCATTTACCTTCAAACTATGGAAGGAAATTACCCATCGGCCAGCGCTCGAATTTGACCCCGGAAATATCGGGCAATTCATGGAAGCCATATCAGCTGCCGGAACAAAAAAAGGATGTTTGCTGGTTCAGTTTCCGGGAAAAATTGGAATTGATGATTATAACCAGATTGAAAAGATATTATACTTTATCAACGAGTCCGATTCAACAAAAGAATGGAAGGTCCACGTTGAACTCCGAAATACCTCATTATATGTAAGCGAAATCTATGAACTGCTGGAGGAATATAATGCAGGAATGGTAATACATGATATAGCCAAATCAACCGCCCCGCTGGAAGCATTTGAGGGAGAATCGGTGTACCTGCGTTTTCATGGTCCTGAACCTGGTTACAGGGGCAGCTATTCGGAAAAATTTCTACAAAACTATGCCCGTCTTATCCGGGATTGGCATCGAGAAGGCAAACCGGTTTACGGATATTTCAACAACACCCTTGGCGCGGCACTAGACAACCTGACGACGCTGAAACAATTGATATCAATATAGCATAGCGGGTTCCCCCGTTTAACTATCAGATCTGGTAAAGCCTTAACTCACGTTTGGCTTTGCTTGCTCCGCCTCTGATTCTGTATTGCTGACTGCTCCTGTAAGTTTCTTTTCGGCGTCCGCTATCCAGCCTTTTGCCCTCGTTTTCAATTCCTGTCCTTCTTTAGAGTCGAGGAAATATTTTGCCGCAATACCTAAAGCCAGCAAAGTGAGTATCTTTTTCATAAACCTGTTTTCAGCAAATGTATAATTATCATGCCGCATACAAGTTGAAAGGTCCTCATAAAGGAAGAAGGCTTATTCCATACATCGGACCAATCAAACATAAATGTAATAGATTTCACAGCAAGGCCCCTGCCAGGTCCCACACTATTTAATCGCAGAGTTTTTTCTCAAAATAAATTGTACCGGCGATCGGGCTGCTCCTGTATGGCTCAATTTCATAAAACCCCAGTTGACGATACAGTTCCTGCGCCCTTGTTTGTCCCGGTACGGTGTCGAGCCGGATAAATCGATAATTCAACAGTTTCGCCGCATCAATAGCTGATTGCAGTAATCTCTTTCCCAGGTTGAGTTTTCTGTAATCAGTGTTTACGTAAAGCCTTTTGAGTTCTGCAATTCCTTCAGCGAATTTCCGGACACCCGCACAGCCTATAGCATGTTCATTGTCAATAAAACACAGGAGCAACGCTCCCTCCGGTTCTCTGTACTGCCGGTTAATTGTATTAAGCTCTGTTTTAAAGTCCTGATATCCTAAGTCAAAATTCAAAGAACCCGCATATTCTTCAAACAGGATTCTTCCCTGCTCAAATTCCATTTCAGTATTGGCAATTTTGATATGGTGGTCCGCCATCTGCTATTTATTTTAAGCCACAAATTATTCGACTATCAGCCACCATTCCTCTAAATAGGGCTGTTCGCATATTTTAATTCCCTTAATTGGCGCAAAATCGAATTTTCTTCAGGTTATGGCATTTATCCTGCTTAAATTCATAACCATCCTGTTCTCAGCTGGTTAAACTAATTCTATGAAGATAAATCTGGCACTGATAATATCTATCATTCTTAGTGTAGGACTGGTCGCGTTTGGTTTTACTGCCGTTCAAATCAGTTCCGCAAGACAACAATTAAGACAGGAACTCGCCATCACCACCATCAGTGGGGCCAATGAATACTTCAGCCGCTTCCTCGACAGACCAAAACGCCCCCGGGAAATAATTACCACCGGCATATCCGACAGCCTCGCCAACGCCTATGGCTTTCAAGGCATTGTTTTATACTTTCACCACGACAGCATTCTGCCTGTCAACGAGAAATTGAAAGACCTGGTAAGCCATTCGCTTGATCATCTCTCAAGGGCAGTATCCTCTGACTCTTCTATGGGGAATTATATCCGGCCGGATGGGAACAGCGTTTATGAATATATCAGGATAGTCAAGGAAGAGAACCTGTCATTCAAGGCTGTCATCTTTTATGCCGATGCCGACTACATCGAAAACAGCATGAATAACATCTGGATCAGCAGTTTTATTCGCTGGTTTCTGCAGGCCCTGCTTATTTCCGGCGTAACCCTCCTGATCATAAGAAGAAGTATCTTTTTGCCGGTTACCAAGGTGGTGGAATGGCTGAAAGCCACACGGCTGGGGCAGGCGGAGAAGATTACTGCAAAACCCGACATTGAATTCTTACAGCCTCTCTACAAGGAAATCACGGGGATCGCCCAGGCCATGCAGGAAGCAAAAGCGATCGCCCAGGAAGAAGCCAGGCTTAGAACCACGAGCGAAGCAGTTTGGACTCCGGAGCGATTGAATGAGGAAATGAAACAGGTGTTGGAAAACAAAATGCTCATAGTGGTTTCCAACCGTGAGCCCTA
>Ga0193752_1000720_pt1 | contig 30157 bp, 26 predicted proteins | sample H1c1metaG_FD_144924 | JGI IMG/M metagenome (GOLD analysis project Ga0193752, IMG submission 144924) | Soil microbial communities from a riparian zone of the East river system, Colorado, United States - H1c1 | ecosystem: Environmental > Terrestrial > Soil > Riparian zone | place: USA: East River... | reverse complement strand
TGTCTCCTCGGCCGAGCGGCCCAACAGCACCACTTTGCGCGCGTAGTCGCGCTCGGAGATGATCCCGGCCAGCCGCTCTCCCGACATCACCAGCAACGCGCCGACGTGATGCTCGGCCATCTTCTTTATGGCGGTGAGCACGGCGTCTTCCGGCGCCACCGAGTAGATGCCCTTGGGTTTTTGATCCAGCAACTGCTGCACGGAAAGCATGATTACCTCCGGCGGCGCTGGCGCGCCGTCTGACTACCGAACGATCCTTGTCACACGCCCACTACCGTGAGAATGGTGCCATTCACGCCGATGACGCGCACGCGCGCACCCGCGGGCAACTCGGGGCCGGAAACTTTCCACACCCCGTCGCCGAGTCTGGCCTTGCCCGAACCCTGTGCGATCGCCTCGACCAGCACCAGCTCGCTGCCGATGTACTGATGACCGCGCAGGTTGAGATTGGGCTGTTCGTCGGCAACCGGATTCCGTTTGAGATAGTTGCGATACAGCACCATGGCCACCGCGCCGAGCACGGCGAAGCCAATGAACTGCCACTGCCAGGGAATCGGAATGACGACCAGCAACAGGCCGATGACGGCAGCGGAGGCTGCAAACCAGATGGCCACGGCGCCCGGCAGAAACGTCTCGAGCGCGGCCAGCAGGACGGCGGCCACCAGCCAATGCCACCACTCGAGCTGCGTAAACCACTCGCTCATGTCTGCGAAACCTGCGGTGGCGCGCGCGGACGCGGCGGCGGCGCGGCGGGGCCGCCAGGCTGGCGACTCATCGCGTCCTTGGCGAGCTCGGCGATGCCGCCCAGCGCACCTAACAACCCGGCGGATTCCATCGGCATCATGAACACTTTCTGGTTGGGCGACATCGCGAAGTCTTTCAACGCGTCGACATACTTGAGCGCCACGAAATAGTTGATGGCCTGCACGTCGCCCTGCGCAATTGCCTGCGACACCATCTGCGTGGCGCGTGCCTCGGCTTGCGCCAGGCGCTCGCGCGCTTCCGCCTCACGGAACGCGGCTTCCTTGTTGCCTTCGGCCGCGAGCACCACGGCCTGCTTCTCGCCTTCGGCCTTGAGGATGGCGGCCTGGCGAAAACCTTCGGCGTCGAGGATGTTGGCGCGCTTCTCGCGCTCGGCCTTCATCTGCCGGCCCATCGCTTCGATCAGGTTGGCGGGTGGCGTGATGTCCTTGATCTCGATGCGCGTGCACTTCACGCCCCACGGGCTGGTTGCCTCATCGACCACTTTGAGCAGGCGGTGGTTGATTTCGTCGCGCTTGGAGAGGGATTCGTCCAGATCCATGGAGCCGACGACGGTGCGGATGTTGGTCATGGTGAGATTCACCATGGCGAGCCGCAGATTTTCGACTTCGTAGGCCGCTTTTGGCGCATCCAGCACCTGGTAGAAGACCACCGCGTCGATCGCCACCATGGCGTTGTCGCGGGTGATCACTTCCTGGCGGGGAACGGGCAGCACCTGTTCCATCATGCTGATCTTGTGCCCGATCTCATCGCGCACCGGGATCAGCAGGTGCAGTCCCGGCTCCATGGTGGAGGCGAATTTGCCCCAGCTCTGCCGGGTGTACTGGTATCCCTGAGGAACGATTACAAAGGATTTCGCCACCAGGACGGCGATGCCGATCACGATGAGAAAGACCGCCGTCGTGCCAAATCCGAACATGTTCATTCCCCTCAGAAACCAGCCGCGCCCGAACGCGCCAGATCATACGCCGAGGGTCGAATCTGGCGCGAATTCCAATGACGCCAAATACCTACGTAGCCGCGCTGCGACATGGGAATGATGCGCCGACTCTGCGATGATTCGCGCCTCGGGGAAGCCAGCGAGACGCCAGCCACTAGAAGCGGGCGCGCGCCGGGCGTAATCAGCCTCCAGGGTCAGGTCGCCGTGTCAGAAGCTCCCGTTCCGGAAATCACAGTCGAGCCCGATCATTTCGACGTCGTCACTACGGATGTCGTGCTGGTCGCGCAGCTCGATTCGACGTTTGCCTTGTGTATCTACGATGCCGTGCTCGAATCGGGTGCGCTGGTGCATCTGCGCGTGGGACCGCCGGGTCGCGTGCAAGATCCCGAACTCACCGACACGACCTTATCAACCGACCTGTTGCTGCTCGATCGCTGCTTCGCGGAGTTGCGCAAGGTCGAGCCGCGCGCGCAGCACTGGCAGGCAAAGGTGGTGGGCCAGGTTCAGGACACGCCGGGCGGACGGGAGCGTTTCGACGGGGTCATCGCGTTCCTCACCGCATTCCTGAACGATACGAAAGTGAAGCTGGTTTCAAGCGATACGCATGTCGACCACGTCCAGCTTTTGCGCTTCCGGCCCGCAATGGGGCACGTGCGCTGCGAACCTCTTGCCGCTCAGCGCTTGGGTAGCTGAGAATCGGCGCACTATGCGCCGCACAAACGTTGCCTTGTTGGTCCCCCTCGTGGGGTTGCTCGCCGTCAGCACCGCGTTCGCCGCGAAAGCCCCCAAGGCTTCGCCGCTCCAGAAGATCTATGACCAGGTCTGGCAGGAGGACATGGCGGACGATCCGCTCAACGCCACCCAGCTCGGCGATCACCGGTATGACGACAAGTTGCCCGACATGTCGCCCGAAGGGATCGACAAGCGCAACAAACGCAATTTCCCGCGCCTGCAGGCGCTGACCAAGATCAACAAAGAGAAGCTCGACAAGGCCGAGCAGCTCAACTACGACCTGTTCTATCGCGAGATCAAGGGCCGCATCGACGTGTCGGTCTTCAAACCCGAGGCGTATGCCTTCCGCAGCATTGGTGGACCGCAGCTGCTGTCCGAGCTCGCCGAAGTAGCACCGTTTGCCACGGTCAAGGACTACGACAACTGGATCGCGCGCCTCAACGCGTCCGGCATCTATATCGACCAGTGGATCGTGTTGCTCGGCCAGGGCGTGACGGAAGGCCGCACGCAACCCAAAGTCATCGTCGAGAAGGTCCTCGACCAGGTCAAGGCGCAGCTGGTCACCGATCCGGAAGCGAGCGCGTTCTACGCGCCGTTCAAGAAGATGCCGGCCAGTATCGACGCCGCCAACAAGGCGCGCCTCGAGGCCGCCGGCAAGGCCGCGGTACAGAGCGTGACGCTGCCCGCGTATCAGCGGCTCGACGCCTACCTGCGCAACACCTATCTACCTGCGGCGCGCGACGGCGACCACGTCGGCGTGTGGGCGACGCCGGCCGGCAGCGAGTACTACCGCAACCGCATCCGCTACTTCACCACCGTCGACAACATGAACGCGGTGGCCATTCACAACCTCGGCCTCGAGGAAGTGAAGCGCATCCGCGCCGAGATGGAGAAGACGCTCGAGGGCATCAATTTCTTAGGCACGCTCGACCAGTTCCTGTCCTTCATCCGCAACGATCCGCGCTTCTATTTCAAGACTTCGGATGAATTGCTGGCCGCGTACACGAAGACCGCGCGCGGCATCGAGCCGCAGTTGCCGAAGTTGTTCGGCAAGCTGCCGAAGAACAGTTTCGGCATCCGCCCGATCCCCGCCGCCAGCGCGCCCTCTACCACGACGGCCTACTACCAGCCGCCGTCCATGGACGGCTCGCGCAAGGGCAATTTCTACGTGAACCTGTACAAGCCGGAAACCCGGCCGACGTGGGAGATCGAGGCGTTGACCGCGCATGAATCCGTGCCCGGCCATCACTTGCAGATAGCGCTGCAGTATGAGATCACCGGCCTGCCGGATTTCCGCCGCAATGCGGAATACACCGCGTACGTCGAGGGTTGGGCGCTGTACAGCGAGAAGCTCGGCTACGAGCTCGGCCTGTACCAGGACGACTTCTCGAAGTTCGGCCAGCTGAATTACGACATGTGGCGCGCCGTGCGCCTGGTGGTCGACACCGGCATGCACGAGCTGCACTGGACCCGCGACCAGGCTATCTACTACTTCAGGCAGAACACCGGCAAGAACGAGCAGGACATCGTCAACGAGATCGACCGTTACATCTCGTGGCCCGGGCAGGCGCTCGCGTACAAGTTAGGTCAGCTCAAGATCCAGGCGCTGCGCGCCGAAGCCGAGAAGGCCCTGGGCGATCGCTTCGACATCCGCGCGTTCCACGACCAGATCCTCGGCACGGGGCCGTTGCCCTTGTCGGTGATGGAAGCGGAAACGCGTGCCTGGATCGCCGCGCAGAGCGCGCGCCGGTAATCATCGATCGTAGGGCGGCGCATCAGGCCTCCTCGATCCGCTCTTCGAGCGCGTCTATGGCCCGCAGCAGCTGGGCGCTGCGGGTCTCGGCCGCGGCGCGCTGGCGCTGGGCCTGCGCCAGCATGTGCGCCGGGACGTCTTCGCGGCCTTCGAGCAATTCCAGTTCGAAACGCGCCTTCGACGAGGCGCGGCTCGCGGTGGCATAGCGCCGGTGCAGCTGCTCGAGTTGTTCGTCGAGCGCGCAATCGGCGACGTCGACCATCTCCTGGAACTCCGTGGGCACGAAGGCGCCGCGGGAATCTGCGAACGAACCGGACATGTTTCTCACGAGAGCTCCTTGGACCGCGGCGCGTCTGTTGCCGGGTGTGGAGAGCATCGCTTTACGCCATGTTGTTTGAATGTCGGTGGCGTTACGGATCGGTGTAGGGAGCAACGGCCGCGGCCTTGTCAGACGATGCCTCGCAAACCCGCAAGACCGTCTGCCTACGGCGACGGCGCCAGCGAAAGATCCTGCGAATACATCACGTTCATCACGTTGTCGTACCAGCCCTGGACCTCGGGCTTCACCAGGTGCTTGTTCACATAAAAGTACAGCGGGATCAATGGCTGATCGCCAAGCATCGTGCGCTCCGCCTGTTCGAGCAGTTCGCGGCGGCGGGTGAGATCGGTTTGTTGTGACGCCTGCGCGAGCAGCGCGTCGTAGGGCGCGCTCTTGTAATGCGGCAGGTTGATGCCGAAGTCGCTCTTCAGGTATTGCAGGAAAGTGTACGGATCGTTGTAGTCGCCGACCCAGGAGAAGCGGAATACGTCCACCTCGCGCCGATCGACGTCCTGGAACAGCGATTTGAATTCGACCGCGGTGAGCTGCGCCTCGACGCCGAGCGCTTCTTTCCACATCGATGCCACGGCCACCGCCACCTTGGCATGCACTTCGCCGGTGTTGTAACGCAGCTCGAAACGCAGCGGTTTCTCCCGCGTATAGCCAGCCTCGGCCAACAGCTTGCGCGCCTTGATGATGCGTTCGGCGACCGGCTCTTTCGCGTAGTCGAAACTCTGCGCGTTGTAGTTGAAGACACCCGGTGGCACCCAGCCATACGCCGGCAGCTCGCCCACGCGCAGCACGGAACTCGCCAGCCGCTCGCGGTCGATCACCATCGACAGCGCCCGGCGAACCTTCAAGTTCCTGAACAACGCGCGGTCGAGATTGAAGCCGTAGTAGTAGATGGTGAGCTGCGGTGAGATGTGCAGCTCCTTCGCCAGGTTCTGCTCGATCCAGCCGAACTGGCCGCGCGGCACCACCGCCGTGAAATGCAGCTCGCCTGCGCGATATGCACGCAGTTCGGCGTTCTCGTCGGCAATCTGCAGGAACTTCACCGCGTCGATCTTGTTCGCCGCGTTGTTCCAGTAGTGCGTATTCCGCACCGCGCGGATGTAGCTGCCCTGCAGCCACTCCTTGAGCACGAACGGGCCGTTTGACACCTGCTCGCCCGGCCGTGTGAAGCGTTCGCCGAGCCTGGCCAGCGACGGCCGGTGCAGCGGGGCGGTCGACGGATGCGCCATCAATCCAGGTAGATAGGGTGCGGGAGTACCGAGGGTGATCACCACCGTACTGTCATCCGGCGCGGCCACGCCGAGTTCGGACACCGGCTTTTGGCCCGCGATGATGTCGGCCGTATTCTTTATGACATCCACCACCTGCGCGTACTGCGACGCCGTGAGCGGATCGACGAGACGACGCAGACCCGCTGCGAAATCCTCGGCAACCAGCGGATCGCCGTTCGACCACTTGAGATTCGGGCGCAGCTTGAAGGTGTAGACGAGGCCATCGTCGCTCACTGTCCAGCTGGTGGCCTGGCCCGGGATCGGCGCCGCATCGTGATCGAGACGCGTGAGTCCTTCGAACAGGTCGCGCAGCACGACCATGGATTCCATGGCGCGTGCTTTGTGCGGGTCGAGCGAGTCGGGATCGGGTCCATTGCCACGGCGCAGCTCGACCAGGGTTTCACCCGCCGCGTTCTTCGCGTCGCGATGGCCACAAGCTGCCAGAGCGACGGCAGCAACGGCCGGCAATGCGAACAGAATGATTCGGCGGGAAAGCGCGGCGGCCATCAGGCGGCGCGGCTGGTTTTCTTGAGATGCACGAGCAGGATCGAGACCGCGGCCGGCGTCACGCCTGCGATGCGCGCTGCCTGGCCCACCGTGGACGGGCGAATCTGCGTGAGTTTCTGCCGCACTTCGTTCGACAGCCCTGCAACGCGCGCGTAGTCGAGATCGGTCGGCAGGCGGGTTTCTTCGTTGCGCCGCTGGCGCGCAATTTCTTCTTCCTGGCGCTCGATGTAACCCGAGTACTTGGCGGCGACCTCGAGCTGCGCGCGGATCTGCGGTGCGACGCGCGGATCGGTTTGCGGCGCGGGCGCGGCGATCAGCTCGATCACCTGGTTGTAGCTCACTTCCGGGCGGCGCAGCAGATCGAAGGCGCTGACCACGTCGCGCACCGCCGAATCGCCCAGCACGCGCGCGCGCCACTCCGCCGGAATTTCGACCGCCTTGATGCGCGTGTTCTCGAAGCGCGCGAGTTCGCGCGCAGCGCCGTCACGCTTGGCCTCGAAGAACGACCAGCGCTCATCGTCGATGAGGCCCATGTCGCGGCCCGCGGGTGTGAGGCGCAGATCCGCGTTGTCTTCGCGCAGCAGCAGGCGATGTTCGGCGCGGCTGGTGAACATGCGATACGGCTCGCGCGTGCCACGCGTCACCAGGTCGTCGATCAGCACGCCGACATAGCTTTCGCTGCGCTTCGGCACGAATGCATCGGCGCCGCGCACGAGGCGCGCCGCATTGATGCCCGCGACGAGGCCCTGCGCCGCGGCTTCTTCATAGCCGGTGGTGCCGTTGATCTGGCCCGCGAAGAAGAGGCCGGCCAGCGCCTTGGTCTCGAGCGAAGACTTGAGATCGCGCGGATCGAAATAGTCGTATTCGATGGCGTAGCCGGGACGCGTGATGTGCGCATTCTCGAATCCCTTGATGGTGCGCACGAACTCATACTGCACGTCATAGGGCAGGCTGGTCGAGATGCCGTTCGGGTACACCTCGTGGGTGTTCAGGCCTTCGGGTTCGATGAAGATCTGGTGCGAGGTCTTGTCCGCGAACCTGACTACCTTGTCCTCGACGCTCGGACAGTAGCGCGGACCGACGCCTTCGATCAGGCCCGTGAACATCGGCGAACGATCGGTGGCCGCGCGGATGATGTCGTGCGTACGTTCCGTGGTCGCGGTGATGTGGCAGGGCAGCTGCCGCGGATGATCGCTCTCGCGTCCGAGATAACTGAACACCGGGCGCGGCTCGTCCGAGTGCTGCGCGGCAAGGTGAGAGTAGTCGATGCTGCGGCCATCGATGCGCGGCGGGGTGCCGGTCTTGAGCCGCGCGACGCGAAATGGCAACGCGCGCAGGCGCTGCGCCAGATTATTGGACGGCGGGTCGCCGGCACGGCCACCCGCGTAGTTGTCGAGGCCGACGTGGATGCGTCCGCCCAGGAACGTGCCTACGGTCAACACCACAGACGGTGCGCGAAACTCGATTCCGGTCACCGTGACGACGCCGTGCACGGTGTTGTTCTCGACCAGCAGGTCAGCGCACTCCTGCTGAAAGAGCGTGAGGTTCGGCTGATTCTCGAGCGCGCGGCGAACGAACGCCTTGTAGAGCTGGCGATCGGCCTGTGTGCGGGTAGCGCGTACTGCGGGACCCTTGCTGGCATTCAACGTGCGCGACTGGATCGCGGCGGCATCGGCCGCGCGCGCCATCACGCCGCCCAGCGCGTCGATCTCCCTGACCAGGTGACCCTTGCCGATACCGCCGATGGCCGGGTTGCAGCTCATCTGGCCGAGCGTTTCGATCGACTGGGTGATCAGTAACGTGCGCGCGCCCATGCGCGCAGCCGCGAGCGCAGCTTCGGTGCCGGCATGGCCGCCACCAATCACGATTACGTCAAATGTTGCGGCCGTGCCCAAGGAAATACCGTGCGATCAAGGAGTTAAGGGCGCGCATTGTAGGCCGGAGGGGACGTCAACGCCACCCGCCTCGAGCCGTTGTTAGTGGCAAGAGCGCCGATTTCCGGCCCGAATTGCAGGAGAGATCCAAATGAAGAAGTCGACCCTTTTGGCAGGTCTTGGCCTCGCCATCTCGATTGCGATGGCGGGCGCCGCGTCCGCCGGTACGCCCCGCCTCGACCGTCGCGAAAACCACCAGGCTGGCCGCATCTACAACGGCGTTGCCAACGGCGAACTGACACGTCGGGAGACGCGCCGTCTCTCCGCCGGCCAGGTCCACCTGCGCCGCGCCGAAGCCCGCGCGAAGTCCGACGGCACGGTGACCGCGGGAGAACGCGCCCACCTGCAGCACGAGGCGAACCAGCAGTCGCGCCGCATCTATCGCCAGAAGCACGACGCCCAGGATCGGAACTGAGAGCACCGCAAACTAGTCCGTCGATGTCAGGGGTGCGTCGAGCGATCGGCGCGCCCCTCTTGATGCCCGCCGCATTCGTGCAGCGCGTCGCGCGGGTTCGCGAACGCGCTCGTGTATCCTGCGCGCCGCATGAAGCGACTTTGCGCCCTGGCAGCACTTTTGGGATTCGCCGTGTTTGCGCAGGGCGAAATCAGCACCACGAAGATTTCTCTCACGCCCTGCCGGTTGGAACATCCCGCCCGCATGCTGGCGCTGTCCGCCGAGTGCGGCACATTCAAAGTCGCCGAGAATCCGCTTGAGCCCAACGGCAGACAGATCGAACTATTCGTCGCGCGCGTGCCGGCGATCAGCCTCAACAAGGCGCCGGATCCGCTGTTCCTGATCGCGGGCGGCCCAGGTACGTCGGCCGTGGATCTGTATACGTCGTCGGCGACGCCGTTCGACCGCGTGCGCCGCGATCGCGACATCATCCTGCTCGACCAGCGCGGGACCGGCCGCTCACATCGCCTGGACTGCGACTACGCCACCGAAAACGTATTCGAGAAGTTCGAGGACGTGGAGGTCGGGCCCGCCAATCGCAAGTGCCGCGATGAGCTGTCGAAGACCTCGGATCTGCGGCAGTACACGACCAGCGTCGCGGTGCGCGATCTGGATGCCGTGCGAATGGCATTGGGTTATCAACGCATCAATATCTATGGCGGTTCGTACGGCACCCGCGTCGCGCAGCACTATGCGCGCAGGTTTCCGGAATCCACTCGCACGCTGATCCTCGATGGTGTGATCAATCCCGAGCAGGTCCTGGGCCCGGCGATCGCCATCGACGCCGAGCACGCGCTCGAGCGCATTCTCAAGCGTTGCTCGAACGACGCCTCGTGTGCCAAGGCGTTCGTCGATCCGAACGCCGATTACCGCGCACTGCGCAGCGCGCTGACCGCGAAGCCCGTGCCCGTGGTGGTGGCCGAAGCGGCCACGGGCCGACCGATCAACTTCGATTTCACACCGCGGCATCTCTCCGCCGTACTGCGATTTGCCAGTTACAACGACGACCAGGCCGCGTTGCTGCCGCTGTCGCTGCACCTCGCCGTGAACGAACAGAACTACACGCCGCTCGCCAACCAGTTCCGTGTATTCGCGCAATCACTGGAAGAGGCCTTCGCCTATGGCATGCACAACAGCGTGGCCTGCAGCGAAGACACGCCGTTGATCGACACCGCGAAGCTCGATCGGAAGGCGCTGGATGCCACTCACATGGGCGCGCTGCAGCTGGAGCAGCTGATCGAGGCCTGCGCGGAGTGGCCCAAGGGCGTGGTCGATGCCGATCTGCACGCGCCGCTCAAGAGCGACGCGGCGGTGCTGCTGCTGTCGGGCGCAGACGATCCGGTGACGCCGCCCAACTACGCCACGCTCGCGCAGCGCGCGTTCGCCGACAGCAAACACGTGATCATTGCCGGTCATGGGCACGGACAGCTCGGCGCGCCGTGCGTCGACCGCCTGATCGCGAATTTCATCAAGGCGGGGAGCGCGAAAGACCTGGATTCGAAGTGCACCGAAAACCTTCCGCCCATGCCCTTCTTCACCACGCTGGCGGGGCCTGCCCCGTGAAGCCATGTCACTGATGCCATGTTAGAAGCCCGCGGTTTGAGCAAATCGTTCGGGGCCGTTGCGGCGGTGCGCGGCGTCAGCTTTACCGCGCGCGACGGACAGATCACCGGGTTGTTAGGCGCGAACGGCGCCGGCAAATCGACCACGCTGCGCATGTTGTACACCGTGCTCAAGCCCGACGCGGGCGACGCACTGATCGACGGCGTGAGCGCGACGGCGGATCCGCTCGCCGCGCGCCGCGCGATCGGCGTGCTGTCGCACGGGGCGGGCATCTACAACCATCTCACCGCGCGCGAGAACATCACCTACTTCGGCGAGCTGCACGGCATGTCGCGCGCCGACCGCGAGGCGCGCGCCGGCGAGTTGATCGAACTGCTGGAGATGCAGCCGTTCGCGAATCGGCACGCCAAGGGATATTCGCAGGGCCAGCGACTGAAGACAGCCCTCGCCCGCGCACTGGTGCATCGCCCGCGCAACGTGCTGCTCGATGAGCCGACGAATGGCCTCGATGTGATGGCGGTGCGCGGCTTGCGCAAGTTGCTGCTGCAATTGCGCGAAGCCGGGCATTGCGTGCTGTTCTCCAGTCACGTGATGCAGGAGGTCGAGCAGCTGTGCGATGAAGTCGTGGTGATTGCGGGTGGCCAGGTGGTCGCCGCGGGCGCCCTGGCGGACATTCGCGCACGCGCCGGGAACGCCCAGCTCGAAGATGCGTTCGTGCACCTGATGGGCACGGGCGACGAGGCCGGCAAGTGAAGCTGCGTGGCGTGTGGGCAGTGTTCCGCAAGGAATTTCGCGAGAACCTGCGCGACCGGCGCACGTTGATGTCCGCGCTAGTGTTCGGACCCTTGTTCGGGCCCATCCTGGTCGCGGCAGTGGTGCAGTTCGGCATTTCGCATGCCGAGGAGCAGTCGGACGAGAACATCCTGGTGGCGGTGACTCACGCCGAGCGTGCGCCGAACCTGCTCGCGCATCTGCGCGCCCGCGGTGTCGACATCGAGCCGGTCGAGCTCAGCGAAACCGCGATGCGCGAAGCAGTGGCGACACAGAAGCACAAGATCATCCTGGATATTCCCGAAGATTTCGGCACGCGGCTGCAGGCGGGCGAGCCGGCGCCGGTGATTCTCTATTCCGACGGCTCGCGCGGTTTCGATCGACGTGGGGTCGGCCGCGTGCGTGCGCTGATCTCGCAGTACGGCATCGAGATCGCGCAGTTGCGCTTCCTGGCGCGCGGCATCGAGCCGCTGTCGGTGCTGCCGATCTCCGTGCAGGAGATCGACGTATCCACGCCGTCGAGCCGTTCGGTGCTCGTCCTGAACATGCTCTCTTACATCGTGCTGCTGGCGATGTTGTTTGGCGGCCTGTATCTCGCCATCGACGCCACCGCCGGCGAACGCGAACGCGGCTCGCTGGAAATGCTGCTGACGGCGCCGGTGCCACGCGAGCACCTGATCTACGGCAAGATCGCGGCGGCTGCGGCGTACATGTTCGTATCGCTGGTGCTCACCGTGATCATGTTCGCCATCGCGATCAGCTTCGTGGGCCTCGAGCAGGTAGGCATTACTGCCAATCTCGGGCCCGCCGCGGCGACGAAGATGATCGCCTGCTGCGCGCCGCTCATCCTGTTCGGTGCGTCGTACCTGAGCATCATTTCCGGCTTCGCGAAGAGCTACCGCGAGGCGCAGACCTACCTGGGTCTGGTCATCACCGTTCCTACCATGCCGCTGATGTTCGCGGGCATCCTGGGACTGCAGGCGAAGACTGGGTTGATGTTCGTTCCCTTCCTGAGTCAGCACCTGTTGCTGACCACCATCGTGCGCGCCGAACCCATCGTGCCCTTGCACGTAGCGATCTCCGTGACGAGTACGCTCGTCTATGGCGCGCTGCTGATGTTTCTCGCGGGCCGTTTGTACCGGCGCGAGGCCCTGCTGGGCTAACTGGAAACCTCAGGCGGATCTGCGCCGGATCGGGTGCACACCCGGCGGCAATGAAGCAGTGCGGTGCTGCGCCAGCAAGGCGCGATAGCGATAGATTTCCGTCGACGTGTATTCGCGCGCTTCGATTTCGTAGCGATTGTCCCAGTAGCCGCGGCGAAAACATTCGAGCAGGTAGCGCGGGATGGTGAGGTCGCCCGCGCCCCACTGCCGGATCACGTGGAAGTACTCGTGCAGTACCAGCGGACCGTCGGCGAAGAATTCCTTGCCGCTGCCGCGCAGGTAGATGCGGTTCGGGCGCGTCGTGGCGATCGCGCGCCAGTGAAAGCGCACGTAGATCGAATACTGGATGACCTTGATCTGCGCTACCGGCTCGCCGAACAGGCTCTCCAGCGCGAGCTGCACGTCTTTCGGCGGATAACAGCGATTACCTACCCACACGTCGTCATTTCCCTATGCAGAACGATCCGAAGATGCGGCCTAACAAGTCGTCCGCGGTGAATATGCCGGTGATCTCGTCGAGCGCCTGCTGGGCCGCCCGCAGATCTTCCGCCACCAGTTCCCCCGCGCGCCGCTGCTCGAGTTGCCGCGCGGCGCTTTCGACGCATTCGCGCGCCCGGCCGAGGGCCTCCATGTGTCGGCGCCGCGCGGAAATACTTCCACTACCGGCGGTCTGAAAACTTACGCAGTCCTTCAGGTGCGAGCGAAGCAGATCGAGCCCCATTCCGGTAGCGGCCGATACATTGATGCGCGGTGGCCCGGAGTAGGTATCGGGAACGGGGAGGCCCTCCGCCAGGTCGATCTTGTTGAACAGCAGCGTGACGGGGACGTCGGCCGGCAGGCGCATGCGCTCTTCGTCGAAAGCCCGACCTAAGGGGTCATCGGACGTGTCGATGACGAACAGCACGCGATCGGCGCGCGCCATCTCGGCGGATGCGCGCCGCACACCCTCGCGTTCGACGACGTCATCGGATTCGCGCAGGCCGGCGGTGTCGAGCACGTGCAATGGCAGGCCGTCGATATCGACACGCTCGCGCAGGATGTCGCGCGTGGTGCCGGGGATGGCCGTGACGATGGCCGCGTCGTAACCCGCCAGGCGATTCAGCAGGCTCGATTTGCCGGAGTTGGGCCGTCCGGCGAGCACCACGGTCATGCCGTCGCGCAGCAGGCGGCCCTGCCCGGCCGCGGCCGTAACGCCGTCGAAATGCCCGCGCACGGTAGCTAGGCGCTCGTGGAGTTCTTCATCGCCGAGAAAATCCACTTCTTCTTCGGGAAAGTCGATGGCGGCTTCCACGTAGGTGCGCAGATCGATCAGCGCGTCGGTCAGGCCCTGCACCATGCTCGAGAATTCGCCCTGCAGCGAACGCATCGCGGCACGCGCGGCATCGCGCGAACCAGCGTCGATCAGATCGGCGACGGCTTCCGCCTGCGCCAGATCGATCTTGCCGTTGTGGAACGCGCGTTCGGTGAATTCACCGGGGCGTGCACGGCGCGCGCCGAGCTGGATGCAGCGTTCGACCAGCGCCTCGACGATGACCGGCCCACCGTGCCCCTGGAGCTCGAACACGTGTTCGCCGGTGTATGACTGCGGCGCCGGAAAGAACAGCGCGAGGCCGACATCGATCGGGTCGCCAGCGGCATCGAGAAACTGGGCGAGCGTGGCATGACGCGCAACGGGCAGGTCGCCGGCGATTGTTGCGGCGATCTCCGGCGCCTTGGGTCCCGAGACGCGCACCACACCCACTCCGCCGCGTCCTGGCGGGCTCGCTGCTGCCACTATGGTGTCGGTATGACTCATGCAGGCGCGCGCATAGTCCGCGCTGAAAATGAGTCTACGCCTGTTGCCGCGCGCGCAAGCCGAAAGCTATTTTTTGCGCGCCTTGTCCTCGACCTCGATCGTGCGATTGATGTTCCACTGTTGCAGGATCGACAGGCCGGTGTTCGTTACCCAGTAGAGCACCAGTCCCGCGGGGAACAGCGCGAACATCACGGAGAACACGATCGGCATGAACTGGAACACCTTCGCCTGCACGGGATCGGGCGGCGGCGGATTCAGCTTGTACTGCATCCACATCGCGAGCCCGTTGAGCGCCGGGAGGATGAAGAACGGATCGCGCGCCGACAGGTCGTTGATCCAGCCCATGAACGGCGCCTGGCGCATCTCGACGCTTTCGAGCAGCACCCAGTAGAACGCCAGGAACACCGGCATCTGGATCAGCATGGGCATGCAGCCGGAGAGCGGATTGACCTTCTCCGTCTTGTACAACTCCATCGTCGCCTGGCCGAGCTTGGTGCGATCGTCCTTGTACGTTTCCTGCAGCCCCTTCATGCGCGGCGCGAGCGCACGCATGCGCGCCATCGACCGGCCCGAGTACTGCGCCAGCGGATAGAACATGAGCTTGAGCAGGAAAGTCGCGAGAATGATCGCGAGACCCCAGTTCTTGACCAGCGCGTGGATATTGTCGAGCAGCCAGAACAGCGGCTTCGACAGCGGCGTCAGCAGGCCGTAGTCGGCCACGCGCGTGAGCTCGGGGTGGAGTGTGTCGAGCTGGCGCTGCAGCTTGGGTCCGACGAACAGGTTTTCCTTGATGACCGCCTGGGTCTTGGGTGCGACGACTTCCGGCGGGCCCAGTGCGCCGATCACGTACAGGCGATCACGCACGATCAGCGAATAGCGATAGACCTTCGAGCGGTCGGGCACGATTGCGCTCACGAAGTGGTGCTGCATGCCCGCGACCCAGCCATCCTTCACGTCGACCGGCACCTGGTCCTCGGCCTTGTCGATCTTGAGGCGGCGATAGCGGTTTTCGTGATCGGGCAGGTTCTTGTCGACGGCCCACATCGCCGGGCCGCGGAACGCGAAGCTTTCGACCTTGAACATCGAGCGCTCGACCGGCGGATCCGTGCGCATGATTCGCGCGTACGAGTGCGCAAGCCAGGGTGCGTCCGACTGGTTGTCGATCGCGTACTCGAGATTCACCGCGAACATGCTGCGATGGAAGACGAAGGTCTTCGTCACGGTTACGCCGTTGCCATCGGTCCAGGTGAGCGGCACGCGCATCTCGTCCTGGCCGTCCGCGAGCTTGAATTGGCGGGCGGTGCTGGTGAACGTTTCGAGGTGCGTGGGCCGGCGCTCGTCCGCCTTGTCGCCGCTCAGGCCCGACTGCATGACGTAGTTAGTCGTGGCCGAATCGCGGTTGAACAACACGACCGGCGCCGGCTGACCCTTGATCAGCGGATAACCGGGCAGCTCGGCGCGCACCAGCGTGCCGCCCTTGAGGTCGATGTCGACCACCAGCACGTCGGTGAGAACGCGCACGATCCCTGCGGTTTCGAGGACGGGGGCAGCGGCTGCGGCGGCAGTCTGCGCGGTCTGCGGCACCACGTCGGCGATAGCCGGCGGTGTCTTTGATGGTTCCGCCAGTGGGACAGTATCCTCAATCGAGGTCGGCTTTGACTCAACTACGGTGCCATCCGGCAGCGTCGTGCTGGTGACCGCGGCTGGTGCCGGCTTCGGCGCGTAGTCGATCTGCCATTGCGTGTAGTTGACGTAGACGGCGAGAGCGAGAGCCAGCCACAAGAAGATGCGGATGTTATTGGTCATGCGAATGTTTCAGGCAGCGGCCGGGAACCGGATCGAATCCGCCTTCATGGAATGGGTGGCAACGGGAAATGCGTTTGATGGTGAACCAGATGCCGCGTAACGCGCCGTGGGTATCAATGGCTTCCAGCGCGTAATGCGAGCAGGACGGGTAGAAACGACAGCTCGGCCCGAGTAACGGGCTGATGGCGAGCTGGTACCCGCGGATCAGGAATTTCAGGACGAAGCGCATGTACTGGAGACGCGTTGCCAAAGGGTCGCGAGGCTAGCACGCAGTGTTGTCGCCGGTGCTTCAGCCGCGGGAAATTTTGCCGCGACCACGATGTCCACTGACGGGAGCTCGTGCTGGGCGAGACGAAACGTTTCGCGGACCAGGCGCCGCAGGCGATTGCGCTTGACTGCGCTGCCGGCGGTTTTCACGGCGACAGCCAGACCGATGCGGGGAAATCCAAGTCCATTGGGCTTGACGCGCAAACCGAAGAAACGATCGTCAATGCGCTTGCCCGAGGCATACAGGGCATCGAACTGCAGCTTGCTGCGCAGGCGCAGTTCGGCGCCCAGGCGTAGACGATCAGTGGGCGGCATAGCAGCCCGCGCCGCGACGCTTCCGCGTCAGGGAACGATTTTCTTGCGACCCTTGGAACGGCGGCGTGCGAGAACTTTTTTCCCGCCAGTCGTCTTCATGCGGGCGCGGAATCCGGTGGCGCGTTTGCGCTTGATCTTGCTCGGCTGATAAGTGCGTTTCATGATGATCGGCCCGAAGCCGCTGATCTCTCGGAAAAAAGGGCGGGAAGGTTACGCAGCGGGTGCCGCCAGTGTCAACAATCCCCCTCCAGAAAGATATTCGGAACGGCTAGACTCGCTCCCCCTTTTTCCCCACCCCTCCCACCGGACACCCCATCACCCGTGACAGCAGCGACCAGCGAAAGCATGCGGGTGGAGAGCGGACTGTGGTCCCGCTGCGTGCGTGCGCTCGAGGACGAGCTGCCCGGCGAGCATTTCAACATGTGGGTACGGCCACTCCAGGCGGTCGAGAGCAACGGCGCGCTCAAGCTACTCGCGCCGAATCGCTTCGCGGTCGACTGGGTCAATGCCCACTTATTGTCGCGCCTGGGTGAAATCGTGCGGCGCTTCGTCGAAGGCGACGCGCCCATCGTGACCGTGGAAGTCGGCTCGCGTGGACCGGAAGTCGTGCAGGTCCGTGCGCCGGAGACCAATGGCATCGCGCGACCGAAACGCAGCGAAGGCATCGTCGTCGGTGTCCGGCTGAATCCGGATTTCACGTTCAACGGTTTCGTCGAGGGCAAGAGCAACCAGCTCGCGAAAGCCGCGGCAGTGCAGGTCGCCGAGAATCCTGGCCGTGCGTACAACCCGCTGTTCATCTACGGCGGAGTCGGTCTCGGCAAGACACACCTGATGCAAGCGGTCGGTCACGCCATCAAGGCGCGCGATCCCGACGCGCGTATCGCTTACATCCACTCCGAACGATTCGTCAGTGACATGGTGATCGCGCTTCAGCACAACAAGATGAACGAGTTCAAGACCGCGTATCGCTCGCTCGACGCGCTCTTGATCGACGACATCCAGTTCTTCGCGAACAAGGACCGATCGCAGGAAGAATTTTTTCACACGTTCAATGCGCTGCTCGAAGGTCAGCAGCAGGTGATCGTCACGGCGGATCGATATCCGAAGGAAGTCTCGGGACTCGAAGAACGCTTGAAATCCCGCTTCGGATGGGGTTTGACGGTCGCCATCGAACCGCCCGAGCTCGAGACCTGCGTGGCGATTCTCATCGGCAAAGCGCAGGCCGCGAATGTGCAGCTGCCGGAAGAGGTCGCGTTCTTCGTGGCGAAACGCATTCGATCCAACGTGCGCGAACTCGAAGGCGCGTTGAAGCGCGTGATCGCAAACTCGCGTTTCACCGGTCGACCGATCACGCTCGAATTCACCAAGGAAGCGTTGAAAGACCTGCTGACATTGCAGGCGAAATTGATCACTATCGAAAATATTCAAAAGACGGTGGCGGACTACTACAAAGTGCGCGTGGCAGATCTGCTTTCAAAACGCCGTAACCGTTCCATCGCGCGGCCGCGCCAGGTCGCGATGGCGCTCGCGAAAGAATTGACGACGCACAGTCTTCCGGAAATCGGCGACGCATTTGGCGGCCGCGATCACACCACCGTGTTGCATGCCTGCGGTCGCATCCGCGAGTTGCGCGTGGCGGAGCAGCGCGTCGGCGAGGATTATCAAAACCTGTTGAGAACTCTGACCGGATGACTGTGCAGTGCCTGTGGATAGTTTTGTGGACAAAATAGTCCACAGTTCGTGCACAGGGGATGATCAGGGTGTGAGTAACTTCGTCCAGCGAGTGAATGGAAGATAAGGGACTGATTCAAAGAAGCGTTTAAGGGTTATCCCAACAGTCCACAGGCTCTACTGCTGCTACTACTGGCTTTAAATCATTAAGAACAGAAGGCAATCGCATGAAGCTCTCCGCGACCCGCGAGCAAATCCTCGCTCCCCTGCAAAGCGTCATTGGCGTCGTCGAACGTCGGCAAACCATGCCCGTTCTCTCCAATGTGCTGCTCGCGGCCAGAAACAACCGGATCAGCGTGACCGGGACGGATCTCGAGGTGGAACTGGTCGCCTCCGCCGAAGCGAAGGTGGAGCAGCCCGGTGATGTGACGGTTCCGGGGCGCAAATTGCTGGATATCTTCCGGGCACTGCCTGAGAAAACGATGGTAACGGTCGCGACCGACGGCGATCGTGTGTCGATCAAGGGCGGAAAATCGCGCTTTACGCTGTCGTCGTTGCCCGCGGCGGAGTTTCCGGTGGTCGAGGAAATCAACGCCCAGCAGACGTTGACGCTCTCCCAGGGAGACTTCAGACGGCTGATCGACAAGACGCACTTTTCGATGGCCCAGCAGGACGTTCGCTACTATTTGAACGGCCTTCTGCTCGAAACCGATGGCAAGACACTGCGTGCCGTAGCCACCGACGGCCACCGCCTGGCGCTGTGCGAGGCCGAGCTCGAGACCAAGGCCAAGACGAATCAGCAGGTGATCCTGCCGCGCAAGGGTGTTCTTGAGCTCCAGCGCATTTTGGGCGGAGATGGCAACGTGGATCTGGCAATCGGAACCAGTCACGTTCGTGCCCAGATTGGCGATATTCGCTTCACTTCGAAGCTGATTGACGGCCGTTTCCCGGAATATGGCCGCGTGATTCCCGCCAATCCCACCAAGCAGGTCGAGGCAGACCGCGAAGGTCTGCGCCAGGCCCTGCAGCGCACCGCAATTCTCTCAAACGAGAAGTATCGCGGAGTTCGCATCAATTTGAAGTCAGATCTCGTCACGATCCAGGCACATAACCCGGAACAGGAAGAAGCCGAGGATCAAGTGGAGGTCACGTACAAGGGCGATGAGGTCGAAATCGGCTTCAACGTCACGTACCTGCTCGATGCGCTCGCGGCCGTCGATTCCGAAAAGGTCCTGCTCGGGCTCACCGACGGCAACAGCAGCTGCCTGGTGCGCGCTGCTGGCACGACGAACGCCAAGTACGTCGTAATGCCGATGCGGCTGTAAGCCGCGCGAATCGACACCGCAGTCGATGTCTCTCGCCGAACTGCGGATCGAAAACCTGCGCTGCGTTGAATCCGCAGCGTTGGAGTTTTCGCCAGAACTCAATCTTGTCTCTGGCGAAAACGGAGCCGGCAAGACTTCCATCCTCGAGGCGATCTTCCTGCTTGGGCGCGGGCGATCGTTCCGCACCCGAAGCAGCGAGCGGCTCATACGCCACGGGTCGACTGCGCTCACGGTATTCGGCCGCACCGACGATTCGCCTCCCAAGCAGGCCGGGGTCGAGATCGCCGCAGATGGCGGCACGCGCGCCAGGATTAATGGGGAGAACGCGCAGTCTTTGCTCGAGCTGTCTGGCGTGTTGCCAGTTCAGGCGATCGACCCCGAGATTCACAAGCTGGTCGACCAGGGGCCGGAGCGACGTCGGCGGTGGCTGGACTGGCTGGTGTTCCACGTGGAACCAAGCTTTGGCGTCCATTGGGCGCGCTATAGCCGCGCGCTCAAGCAACGGAATGCCGCGCTGAGATCCGGTGCCGGCGACATCGGCGCCTGGGACTCTGAGCTGATTCGAAACGGGGAGGCGATCACCGCGTCCCGCCAGCAGGCGCTGGAGCGGCTCACTCCGCGACTGACGCAGACGTTCGAGAGGTTCGGTGGTTTGGACGTGGCGGCAGGCTTCTTCGCCGGATGGGCTGCCGGGACTTCGCTCGAGGAGTCGCTCCGTTCACACCTGGCGCGGGATCGAACGAGGGGGATGACCACCTCGGGCCCGCATCGCGCGGATGTGACCCTGCGCAGGAATCACCGCGTCGCGCGCGAGACGCTCTCCCGCGGACAGCAGAAGCTGACAGCCGTCGCCATGATCGTGTCGCAACTACAGCTTCTGCAGGACGAGCTGGGCATGCGCGCCGTGCTCCTTCTGGACGATCCGGCAGCAGAGCTCGACGAGAAAAATCTGCAGCGTTTGTTCGATGAATTGGCATCGCTTCGATGCCAGATGATCGCCACGTCGTTGACGCCAGAAACCGCGCTTTTTCAAGCACCTAAAGCGACGTTTCACGTGGAACAAGGACGCGTTAAACGGGTATAATTCGAGCCCGTTTTTTCGAGTCAGTCATGGCCAACGACGACGTCTACGACTCAAGCAAAATCAAGGTCTTAAAGGGTCTCGACGCCGTTCGAAAAAGACCCGGCATGTACATCGGCGATACCGATGACGGCACGGGCCTTCATCACATGGTTTTCGAGGTTGTGGATAACGCCATCGACGAGGCGTTAGCCGGCTATTGCGACCGCATCGTTGTCACGATCCACGCCGATGAATCCGTGACTGTTACAGACAACGGGCGGGGCATTCCAACGGACATTCACCCCGATGAGGGCCGCTCCACCGCCGAGGTGGTAATGACGGTCCTGCACGCCGGTGGCAAGTTTGACGACAGCTCGTACAAGGTTTCGGGTGGTCTGCACGGCGTCGGCGTTTCCGTGGTCAATGCGCTTTCGGACAACCTTTGGCTGACCATCAGTCGCGATGGCAAGACTCACAAGATGGAATTCCGTGGCGGCGTTCCCGTCGCTCCGCTCGCGCTTGCGGGTGAAACCACCGAACGCGGAACCACGATCCGTTTCAAGCCAAGTCCGACAACTTTCACGAATATCACGTTCGTTTACGACATTTTAGCTAAACGTTTGCGGGAGTTGTCGTTTCTCAACTCCGGTGTACGCATCGAGCTCATCGATGAGCGCGAGGCGAAGTCCGATGTGTTCCAACACCAGGGCGGTCTACAGGAGTTCGTCAAACACCTGAATCGCTCGCGCTCGGGCATCCACCCTTCAGTGTTCTGGTTCCGCACCCAGGAAGGCCCCATCGGTGTGGAAGTCGCCATGCAGTGGAACGACTCGTACGCCGAATCGATGTTCTGCTACACGAACAACATCCCGCAGAAGGACGGCGGCACGCATCTGTCCGGTTTCCGCGCCGCGCTCACGCGCACGCTGAACGACTACATCGAAAAAGAGATGGCGGCGAAGAAAGAGAAAGTGCCGACCACCGGCGACGATTCGCGCGAAGGTCTCACGGCCATTCTCTCCATCAAACTACCGGATCCGAAGTTTTCCTCGCAGACCAAGGAAAAGCTGGTCTCGTCGGAAGTGAAGGGCGTGGTGGAATCCGCGGTCGCCGCGAAGCTGTCGGAATTTCTGCTCGAGCATCCGGCGGAAGCGAAGGCTATCGTCGGCAAGATCATCGACGCCGCGCGCGCGCGCGAAGCCGCGAGAAAAGCGCGCGAGATGACACGCCGCAAGGGCGCACTCGATATCGCGGGCCTGCCCGGCAAGCTCGCCGACTGCCAGGAGAAAGATCCGGCGCTGTGCGAAATCTTCATCGTCGAGGGTGACTCGGCCGGTGGATCCGCAAAGCAGGGTCGCGATCGGCGCACGCAGGCCATTCTGCCGTTGAAGGGCAAGATCCTGAACGTCGAAAAAGCGCGCTTCGACAAGATGCTGCAATCCGTCGAAGTCGGCACGCTGATCACCGCGCTCGGTTGCGGCATCGGCCGCGACGAATTCGACATCAACAAGCTGCGTTATCACCGCATCATCATCATGACGGACGCGGACGTCGACGGTTCGCACATCCGTACCTTGCTGCTCACATTCTTCTACCGTCAGATCCCGCTGCTCATCGAGCGCGGCCATATCTACATCGCGCAGCCGCCGCTGTACAAAGTGAAGCGCGGCAAGCAGGAGGTCTACGTAAAGGACGACATCGAGCTCAACACGATGTTGCTGGCCTCGGCACTCGACGATGCGGCGCTGCACGTCAACAGCGCCGCACCGGCGTTGTCTGGGCCCGGACTGCAAGGGCTGGCGCGTCAGTACATGGAAGTGCAGGCCATCATCAAGCGCTGGGCGCGCCGCTATGACGAGCGCCTGCTCGATCAGCTCATCTACATGCCCGAGGTCACCGCGGCCGAGTTCGATCGCGCCGACTGGATGCGCGACTGGACCGTCGATCTGGCGCGTCAGCTCAATGGTCTTTCGGACAGCCCGCGTAGTTACCGTGTCGATCTGCGCCAGGTCGACGGCCACCCGGCAAGGGTCCTGGTCAGCAAGACCGAACATGGCTCGATCACCGAGAAGGCGATGCCCAAGGAGTTCTTCGAGTCGGCCGAATATCGCCGCATCGTCGAGCTCGGCAAGACGCTGACCGGCTTGATCGGCGAGGGCGCCTTTATTACCCGTGATGGTGCACGCGAAGACATCGGCTCGTTCAAACAGGCCATGCTCTGGCTGCTCGAACAGGCGCGCAAGGGCCAGTCGATCCAGCGCTACAAGGGCCTGGGCGAAATGAACCCCGAGCAGCTCTGGGACACCACCATCAATCCCGAGACGCGCCGGCTCATGCAGGTGCGCATCGAGGACATCGTCGCGTCGGACGAGATATTCACCACGCTGATGGGCGACCAGGTGGAGCCGCGCCGGGAATTCATCGAGAAGAACGCGCTGGCGGTTTCGAACCTCGACGTCTAACTACACGCGGATGCGAGGGGCCGGGATGAAGTGCACCCGGCGTCGACGGCGGAAAACGTGCAAGAATGACCCGCAGACACCCGGCAAGAGTGAGGGCGCGCGCGTGAGGTCTCCCCATCGGTTCTGGCCCGCCCTCTGGGTCCTCGGCGCGCTGTGCGCGCCCACCTGCGCACTGCCAGCCCAGCCGGCGCCGACGGCTGATGTCTACGAGCTGCTCGAGAGCGGCCGCCAGGCACTGGCCGCGGAAAAATACCCCGAAGCATCCCAGCTGCTGGAGCAGGCACTGGCGAAGCCTGAGTTCACGCAGCTCGAGCCGGGTCACCAGTACCTGGGTTTCCTGTTCGCTGCCTTCGCCGCCGACGGCAGGGAGGACCATCTCGGCGCGCACGAATTTTTGATGGCAGCCACGCAATTCCCGGACGCCGATGGCGACACCTGGTTGCGGCGCGCTCAGCTCGCCGCGCTCATCGACAACTGGTCGGATGCTGCGCTCGCCTTGATAGCCGTCGCGCGGAAATGGCCGAAGACGCTGGCGCAGGGCGATCACCAGGTGCCGCTGGTGATGGGCGCGGTGCGCGAGCTCGGCAAGGCAGCGGGCTCGCGGACGCAACGCCTCGAGCTGCTCAACGCATTGTTCGATTCGGGATACACGATGGAGTACGACAACGAGCCCAGCTACCTGTGGCTGGATCTCGCGGCCGACGCACTCGACCGAAAAGACATCAAGAGAGCCCGCACGATCGCACGACGCATCAGCTCGAGCTCGGTGCTGGTGGCGATGCGTATCGACAAGCGCTTCGATGCACTCGCCGCGGAGAATCCGAAGTTGTTCGACGTGCGAGCCGCCGCGGAGCGCGATGCCAAGCACATGCGCAAGGTCATGGGCGACAACCCCAAGGCGCTGGACGCGGTCGTCGGGTATGGATATGCGCTTTACACGCTCGGTCGATTCGACGAACTGCTCGCGCTGGCCGACGGTGTCATTGCCAAGGTCGAGAAAGCATCGGCGGATTCGCCGCCGTATGAAGACCTCGACGACCAGCTCAACTGGATTTACAACCATCGCGCCAGTGCACTGCGTGCACAAAACAAGCTGGAGGAAGCCGCCGCAGTACTCGCGAGCTGGGAACGCAGTGAGCACAATCGCGACGACAAAGTCAGCCAGGCGATCAACCTCGGTTTTTTCTACAACGAAATGGGCAAGCCTGAAGCTGCGCTGAAGGCGGTGGACGGCCTGGACTGGACGCGGGGCATGAGCGCTTACGGCCGCACGCAGTTTCAATTCGTGCGCTTCCAGGCCTATCGCCAGCTCGGTAGAACGAACGAAATGCAGGATGTGGTCACCTGGATGCGCGAGCACCAGGACGATGCCAAGGAAACTGCGCAGTCGACCTTGCTCGAGTCGGGAGACGTGGAAGGTGCAGCGGCGCTGCTGATTTCCCGGCTGCGGGATGCCGATGAACGCGCCGCCGCGCTCGCCGAAATACAAATCTACGAACAGACGTTCCGCACGGAGCGGCAGAACGAACTCGACGCACTCCAGGAAAAATTGCTGGCACGTGCAGACGTTGTGACCGCCGTCGCGCAATACGGCCGGCGCGAGAAGTTTCCCATCTACTCTCTCGAATACTGAGGCGCCGGCGATCCCGGACCCCGGCGTCTGAATACTTCGGCGCATGACCTCACCCGCCGACAGTTTCCGATCACGCCACCTGATTCCTTCCTGCCCGCTTCGCCCGGTACAGCTGCGCATCGGCCGCGTGTACCAGCTCGTCGAGCTCGGCGGAGCCGTCCCATTGCGCGAGGCCGATGCTGATCGTGATGGCGAGGTCCGGGTGTATCGACCGCCAGTCGTGCGCCGCGACGGCAGCACGCAGCGTTTCGCAGAATACGATCGCATCCGCGCGCGTCATGCCTGGCAGGACCAACGCGAACTCTTCACCGCCGACGCGCGCGACCAGATCGCTATGACTGCAGCTGCGCCGCATCAGTGCAGCGCTCTGGCGCAACGCCTGGTCGCCCACCTGGTGGCCGAGCTCGTCGTTCACGGACTTGAAGTGATCGAGATCGGCAATTGCGACGCTGAGCGGTTGGCCAACTGCCAGCGCGACTTCGATCTCGGCTGCGAGCCGCTGCCGGAAGCAGCGCCGGTTGGCGACACTTGTCAGCGCATCCTCCTGCGACTCGCGCTCCAGCAGCAGGCTGCGCTCGCGCAGCGCCGCGATCAGGCGCTCCTTTTCGGCGTTTGCCTTTTCGAGCTCCGCGGTGCGCTCCGTGACGCGCTCTTCGAGGTGCCGGCGATAGTTTTCCAGGTCTTCGAACGCACGCGCATTGGCAAGCGCGCCCGCGACCTGCTCGCCCAACTGCCGCATCAGATGCAGATCGGCGGGCGCATAGATGCCGACCTGCGTGTGCTGCACGCACAACAAGCCCAGCACGATGCCGTCGTTGACGAGTGGCGTGGCGAGCAGCGAGCCGGTTCCTTTCTCCGCCTCGGCTCGCTGCAACAACTCCGGCGGCGCGCGTTGCCAGTCTTCGACGAGCAGCGGCTCCGCGCGTGCGACCAGCCAACCAAACAAGCCGGCCTCGAAGGGCTGCAGCCGCGCAGGCAGGCGGACCTGCTGGCGCTCGTGCACCCGGAAATCCAGCAGGCGCCGCTCGCGATCGACGAGCACGAGATACAACTCGTCGAAGCGAAACAGCGAGCGCGTCTCGGCCAGGATGCGTTCGGCGAGCTCGTCGACCCGGCGCGCGCCCTGCAGCGCAAGGCGGGCTTCGAACAGGCGCGTAAGTGGGCCGCGCTCGGCCGGCACCGGATCGCGCTGCATGCCGATGCTGTTGAAGCTCAGGACGAACAGCAGCATCAGGCCGGCGAACAATCCGAACACCGCAATGCTGCCGGTGTTGTAGAGCACCGCCGCAAGAACGCCGGCCGGGACGAAGATCAGGTCCGAGAAAGCATAACTCGCGGTGACGATGCGTCGCACGTCGCGCCCGTCAAAGCGGAAGAACAGCATCATCAAGCCGACGTTCACTGCCTGTGCGCTCAACGCCATCGCGCTGAGCGCCCATACGTCGGTCGCCGCGAGCTCCGTGAGCGGATGCCGGCCGCCGCACGCTAGATAGACGTAGCCGGCGAGCATCAGCATCAGCGCGGTCATCGAGGCGTTGTGGATCGCGCGCAGCGCTGCGACTTTGAGCGATCCCTGACTGTACCGGCGGCTGACGAGCGGCCAGGTCAGCGACGCGGCGGCACAGATACTCGCGGCAACCGCAGGCTCGAAAACCAGCAGCATGCCGATCTGCGGCAGACGCTCCATCGAGATGAGGCCAAGACGCGGGGCGCGCAACCCGAATTGCCACACGAACAGGCAGGCACCGATGCCGAGCAGCACGACCCACCAGGCCGGAAATTCGACTCCGCGCAGCAATCCCTGCGAGAGCGTGCCGGCTGCGACGCAGGCGAGCAGCATCGAATAGATTGAGAGCGCGCCGTATCGCGAGCGCATGTGGGAGGACTTCAATTACGCGGCGGCACCGCGACCGGGCCACTCTGGCACGAGGCACGAAACTGGGGAAGAGGAGCGACAATGGGTATCGCGACATCGGTAGTGAGACAACGCCGGCCGCCGTGTCATCTCGCACGCCTAAGTGTTTGATTTTCGGCGGCGGAGATGTCTGACGCGATGAGTCCTACAAACTACCGGCGCTCCGCATTCAGCTGCGGCAGCGGCACGGCGTTCGGGGCATTGTCCGACGCTGCGCTTTGTAGGTGTGTTATCGACACTGCGGACCCTCTGCCGGCCGGTTGTAGTTAGATTCACTTGATTGTCGCCGATCGACGTCGCCCGGTTGGTCGATGTCGCGGTTCCGCGGCAATCCACCGCGAGGCTGCTGCGAACGATGCTCCCGCGCGTTTCTCCAATGTGAACACGATGACGGAACGCCGAATGAACTTCGCGAGGCGGTCATCGACCTTCCAGGCAATGTTCAGGAGAATTCATGAAAGTATCCAAATCATTGATCGCGGCTGCCGTAGTCGCGTTGTTGCCGCTGGCGGCGATCGCCGGCGACAAAGACAAGACCCCGCCTCCGATGGGCACCGTGGCGAGCGCGCAATTCGACACTCTCGACGCCAATAGCGACGGACGCATCTCACCGACCGAAGCAGCGGTCGACGGCAAGATCAAGTTCACGTCGACCGACAAGAACAGCGACGGGTATCTGGACGCGAGCGAATTCGCGCATCGCGACATATCGATCGATCCGATGACGGAGTCTGGCAACCCCGCCAAAGGCCCGAACAAACCGCAGGAATAGTCAGTCGGTTGAGTTGAGGCGCCCGCGCGGTGGTACAGCTGCGCGGGCCTTGCGTTCTTTTGCGCTGCTGCCGGACGTCCAGCTGCCGTCAGCGTACGAGCAGTTCGACGAACTCCCGCATGAACTGCGGTATATCGACTTCCAGGGCGACCTGCGCATTTGCCTTCTTGCCGGCCACCGGCACCGTGAGCCCATCGTCGGCCACGTCGATATGCAAGTCCGCGAGCTTGTACGGCTTGCGCGGCATCACCAGGTTCACGGCGAGCACGTCGAACTGTGTCGGGTTCTCGCCCTTCCAGTGGTTCGTATGGCGCCAGATGGAATTCAGCGCCGCCAACGCATCGTTGAACGGCACACCGCGTGAGAAGACCTCCACACGCATCTCGGGTGTCATCTTGAGGTCCGCGGTGGAATCGAGCGGCGCTACCAGCAGAGGCACGCCGGACCGGAACACGGTCTGGGCCGCTTTCGCGTTCGACTTGATGTTCCACTCGGGCTCCGGCTTCGAGCCGCCCGCGTAGCCGCGATAGATCGCGCCGCCCATCAGGGAGATGGCGCGGATCTTCTTGCCGATGCCCGGCTCGGAATCGAGCAGGGCGGCGACATTGGTGAGCTCGCCCACCGCGATGATGGTGATCTCGCCCGGCCGCGCGTTGATCTCGCGCCGCATGAATTCGACGCCCCCCGACGTGTGCAGGCTGGCAGAGTTGAAGCCCTGCGCCCACTCGACCTGCTTCATGTACTGGATGGGCGTCGAGACGCCGGCGTACACCGGCAGGCTCGCCCACTTGCCACCGGCGATGGCGAGTAGCTTGGCGGCGAGGCGCGCACGCGCCACGGCATCGCTCGAAACCGTGGTGACACCCAGCACATTCAGCTCCGGCCGGTGGATCAGTACCGCCAGTGCATAGGCATCGTCAATGTCGGTGCCGATGTCGGTGTCGAAGATCACGGGCGCTGGCTCGAGCTCCTCGCCACCCGCCTTGGGCTGCTGCGCCAGGACCGGCGTTGCGACGATGCACAACGCGAATATCAACTGAACGAGGCGATTGCTCATGCCGCGCAGTATAGAGCCTCATCCGTTCCTGGCCGCGCCGTGTAAACGGCTAGGCATAGAAGAAGCGCACGATGTGGAAGAACACCGGCGCGGCAAAGCAGATGGAATCGGTACGATCGAGCATGCCGCCGTGACCCTCGATCATCACGCCCCAGTCCTTGGCCCCGAGGCTGCGCTTCACCGCGGACAGTGTGAGCCCGCCGAGGAACCCCATCAGTACGATCACGGCGGAAATCGCGGCCGATTCGACCCAGGTGAACGGCGTGATCCAGAACATTGCGCTGCCGATGGCGGTGGCCGCGAGCCCGCCGCCGACGAATCCCTCGACCGTTTTCGATGGGCTCACGGCCGGTGCGATCCTGGTCCGTCCGAACAGCTTGCCGAATACGTACTGCATGACGTCGCTCATCTGCACGACCAGCAGTAGATAGAACAGCAGCAGCGCGCTGCACCCCGGACCGCCGGGAATGTCCAGCATCAGCAACGCCGGCGCATGGCTCAGGCAATACACCGTGACCATCAGGCCCCATTGCTGCTTGGCGGTGCGTGACAGGAAATCCTCGATGTCGGAGCGCAGCGCCGCGATCGACGGCAGCAGCAGGAACGCGTACACCGGGATGAAGATCGCGAAAATGCCGTAGCGGGCCGTGCCGATCAGGACGAACTGCAGCGGCAGTATCAGGAAAAACGCCAGCGACAGCGGCAAACGGTCGCCGGGCCGGCTGGGCGTCAGCGTGATGAATTCACGCAGCGCGAAGAACGACGCCAGCGCGAACAGGATCAGCGTCATCGTGGAACCGGCCAGGAATGCCACCGCGAGAATGCCGACCATCACCCACCAGGCGTTGATTCGCGCGGTCAGATTGGCGCGGCTCGCGGCCTTCTTCTCATCCGCGGGACGTCGCGACAGCAATGCGGCGACGCCCGAGGCCAAGCCCAACAAGGCGATCAACGCACCGAACAGCCAGAAGAACTCGACCGGAATCGAACGCAGATGCTCGATCATGTGGCCGCCTTTGGGTCAGCCAGTGCGATCACGGCCCCCCGCGCGCGCTCGAGAAAGGCTTCCCTGCTCTCGTCGGGTATGCGATCAACCGGGGCGCCGAAGCGCACGGTGCACACCACGGGCACGGGCAGTAGTGCGCCCTTCGGCAGGCTGCGGTGCAGGTTGTCCAGATAGACCGGGATCAGCTCGACGGATCGAAACTCAGTCGCCAGCCGGAACAAGCCGCTGCGAAACTTCGCGGGCAAGGCGGTTGCACCGCGCGTGCCCTCGGGAAAGATGATCAGCGAATCACCCTCGCGCAGTGCGGCGCGCAGCGGCTCGAGCGGATCCACTTCGGCGTTCTCGCGCGCGCGATCGATCAACACCGCGCCAAAGCCGCGCGTTGCGATGTACTTCCTGATGCCGGTTCCCCAGTAATCGCGCGCCGCGATCGGGCGCGTACGTCGGCGCAACTCGCGCGGCAGCGACGACCAGATGGCGAGCGTGTCGATATGGCTGGTGTGGTTGGCGAAATAGATGCGCTGCGCGGGGCCCGGGGCCGTGCCGATCCAGCGTGCGTAGGCGCCCACCAGTAGTTTGATCACGCCGACCAGCAGCGCGCTCGAGGGACGCATCATCTAGCGGGCTTTCAACTGGCGCGCGATGGCGCCAATGCGCGTGCCGCAGGTGATGAGGGCGCCCACGGCAATAATCCACGCCGCCGCGACCATGCTGCGCTCGCCGCCGTTCCAGGCGTATTCGCCCATCCCGAGCAGACAGCCAAGCGTCATGACGAACATGCGATGTTGCTTGGCGAGCGGGCCGCGGAAATCCTGCGCCAGGCCGAACGTGCCACCGAGCACGCGAATGTAGGCCGTGACCGCCGCCGCCAGCGCCGCAAGCCAGCCCA
>Ga0193752_1000719_pt1 | contig 30160 bp, 25 predicted proteins | sample H1c1metaG_FD_144924 | JGI IMG/M metagenome (GOLD analysis project Ga0193752, IMG submission 144924) | Soil microbial communities from a riparian zone of the East river system, Colorado, United States - H1c1 | ecosystem: Environmental > Terrestrial > Soil > Riparian zone | place: USA: East River... | reverse complement strand
CTTGGCTGCACGTAACTATGGTCTCGGGTGAGTCGCACCCCGGATCCCGTGGACGCATCCAAGCCCAAAGACCATCAGCTCACGCATCGCGAACTCGCGCCCGTCGCTCGCAAGTTCCCGATCTGCGTGATCGCGGACGCCATCGAATCGGCAGTCAACGTCGGCAGCCTGTTCAGGCTCGCAGACGCATTCGGCGTCGAAAAGCTGTTTCTCACCGGCGGCTCACCGACCCCACCCAGTCAAAAGCTGCGAAAGACCTCGCGCGCGGCGGAGCGACACGTCCCGCATGAAGCGCGGGCCGACGCGCTCAGTCTCGTCGGCGAGCTCAGAGCGTCCGGCTATTTCATCGCAAGCCTCGAAGTCACCGCGCTCGCGATCGACATCCAAACCTTCGACACGCCGTTCGAGAAACTCGCGGTGATCGTCGGCGCCGAAAACTCCGGCGTACGACAAGAGCTTCTCGACGCCTCGGACGTCGCGCTTCGGATTCCGATGTTCGGGCAAAACTCATCGCTCAACCTCGCGACCGCCTGTGCGATCGCGCTCTTCGAGGTCACGAAACGCTTTCTGCGTTGAGCGAGCGAGCCACACTGCCACCCGTTTGCAGCACACGCTTCGCAGACGTGGTGAAACCTTGGCGTGGTAGTGTCGCGCATGCTCGTTGCTAAGCTCGCGCTGCTCGGCGCGCTCGGTATTCTCGGCGCGGCGTTCGGGACTTTCTGGTCTCGCGAGCTTCGCGTCCGCACACACGAGCGCCGGCGCCCCGGACTCGTCGAATGTGCGATCGGCTTTTTGACCGACTTTCTCGATACGCTTGGGGTCGGCTCGTTCGCGACGACGACCGCGCTGTTTCGGCTCCGCCGCCTCGTCCCCGACCGCGCGCTGCCCGGCACGATGAACGTCGGACACGCGCTACCGACGATCGTGCAAGCGCTGATCTACATCGTCATCATCGAAGTCGATCCCCTCACACTCGCCTTGTTAGTCTCAGCATCGGCCGTCGGCGCCTATCTCGGGGCGGCGCGAGTCTCACAGTGGCCGATCCGGCCGATTCAAGTCGGAATGGGGCTGTCGCTGATGGCGGCGGCGATGCTTTTACTGCTCCGTTTAGTCGAGTGGTTACCCTCCGGCGGGGACGCGACTGGACTTCACGGTGGGTTGCTCGTCGTCGGTATCGCCGGAAACCTGTTTCTCGGCGCACTCATGACGATCGGCGTGGGGTTGTATGCGCCATGCATGATCATGGTCGCGCTCCTCGGCATGAACCCCAAAGCCGCCTTCCCGATCATGATGGGGTCGTGCGCATTCCTGATGCCAGTCGCATCCGTACGTTTTGTGCGCGCCGGCAGCTATTCCCCTGCCGCAGCGCTCGGCCTCACGATTGGCGGCATTCCTGGAGTTTTGATCGCCGCGTACGTCGTGAGAGAGTTGCCACTCGATGCGTTGCGCTGGTTGGTACTGATGATCGCGATTTATACTGCGATTTCGCTGTTACGTGCTGCGGCGACTCGCGGTCCGGCCGAGCTTGCCCTAGAGGATGATAGTCGATGAAAGGCTGACTCGGCGGCGTCCATGATTCATAGGTTTTTGGACTTCGAACTGGATGAAACCCTGTTCGAGCTGCGCTTCGGGGGTGAGGTCGTAACGACCCAAACGCGGGTCTTTGCCTTCATCACGTACTTGCTGCGCCATCGCGCTCGCGTCATCGGAAAAGAAGAGCTGATCCGCGAGTTGTGGAAGGCTCAATTGGTTACCGATGCAGCGATCAGTCAGGTCGTGATGCTTGCGCGTAAGGCGCTTCGCGACGAAGGCGACCAACAGCGCATCATCAAGACGGTGCGGGGTCGCGGGTTTCGTTTCGTCGCAGATGTCGCAGATGCGGCAGTTGTCGAAAATTCGGATCCGAAACCGACGAACACGCGCGACGCGCCGGTAACCCCACTACCAGCGAAGACGCGCGCGTTTCCAACGCTCGGGCCCGCGGGGTCTGGGCTACCCGTGGTCGAGCCGGCTGCACCGACCGGGCCTGTTCGAGCAATCGCCGCCATTCGCGGCAACATATTCGGCCGCGAGAGCGAGCTGCGCGAGCTCACACAGCTCATAGCGGCAACGCGTGACGGTCGCGGCGGGCTGGTATTGATCGAAGGCGAGCCCGGAATCGGCAAGACGACACTCGCAAGTGAGCTCGCCACGCTCGCGACTGAATCGGGACTCGACGTGCAGTGGGGTCGCTCGTGGGAGGAAGGCGGCGCGCCTCCGTTTTGGCCGTGGGTTCAGGTACTGCGCGGGCTCGTCGCGACGGAAGGCGAAGAGCGCGTGCTCTCGTTCATGGGTCACCGCGCGCCGGAGTTGTTCACGCTGTTGCCCGAGCTCGCGTCCGCGGGGAACACATTCGCCAGCGACGGCGATCACGCGCGCGCCCAGTTTCGGTTGTTCGATGCGATGGCGAGCTTCCTGCGGAAAGCCTGTGGTGCCGCCGATAGCGGCCGGCGCCCTCGCCTCTTCGTGCTCGACGATCTGCACGCCGTCGATGAAGCCTCGGTCCAGATGTTGCGGTTTCTCGCGCCCGAGCTGGAGCACGCGGGCCTCTTGATCATCGGCACGTTTCGCGACCTCGAGTTGCAACGCCAGCCGGCGCTCGCACAACTCGCGAGCGCATGCGCGGAGAGTCAGCGGGTACGGCTCAAGAGTCTCACCGAGGCCGACGTCGCGAACTGGCTCGAACGCAAGCTCGGCCGAACGCCCGCGCCTCTACTCACGCGAAGCCTCTACGAAGTTTCGTGCGGCAATCCGCTTCTGCTCGCGGAGCTGTCGCGCCGCTTCGAGCGCGACCAACCCGAACGGATCGAGGAGTTGCGCGCGCTCGCGAACGAACCGCTCCCGACGCGGATACTACGCGCGGTGCGCTCTCACTTGAGCGAGTTGCCGGCGCAGACGATGCAAGTACTGGCTGCAGCGTCGGCGCTCGGACGAGAGTTCCCGTTGTCGGTGCTCGCGCCGCTGCGCGCGTGTTCCGAGGCCGAGCTGCTCGAGCAGCTCGGCCCGGCGCTGCAGCGGGGCGTCGTGCAGCACGCTTCGAGTCCCGATCGGCTGATCTTCTCGCATGCGATGGTGTGCCAAGCGGTGTACGCGGACATGTCTGCAGCCGCTCGGCTCGAGCTGCACCGCAAGATCGCCGAGCTGCTCGCCGAGCTCCACGGGCCAGCGCGCGCGCCGCTGTATGAAGTTGCACATCACTACGCGCTTGCAGCTGCGAGCGGCTGCCGGCCCCAAGCCTTACACTACGCGCGCCGCGCAGCGCTGCGAGCAGCCGACATGCGCGCGTTCGAAGTCGCGGCCGAGTTGTACGATCGCTGCGTCGCGCTCGCTGAAGCGGAAGGCCTCGACAACGAGGCACTCCACGAGCTGCTGTGTGCAGCGGGCGAAGCGTGGTACCGCGTCGGGCAACTCGAGCACGCAAACGCGCGTTATGGCCGAGCCGCCGAGCTCGCTCGCGCAGAGCACAATGCGGAGCGATTTGCCGCGGCCGTGCTGAGCTCCGCATCCGTCCTGCGAGGCGTCGTGCTCTACGACCGCAACCTTCAGCTGCAGCTACGCGATGCGCTCGAGCTGCTGCCCCAAACGGATAGTCCTTTGCGCGCCGGCCTGCTCGCAGCGAGCGCGCTCAGCTTGCGGTCCGGAACGATCGCAGAGCGCAACCGAGCGTCGCTTGCCGCGATCGAGATGGGCCGGCGCCTGAACGACGACGGGACGTTGCAGTGGCTCTTGAATGCGCGGCATCTCGCGATGTGGGGTTCGATTCACCCGCGCGAGCTCCTCGCTTCGACGAGTGAAATGATGGAACTCGCGCGCAAGACCGGCGATACCGAAGTGTTGTTGGATGCACTGATGTGGCGAGTCACCGACCACAGCGAGAGCGGTGACATCCCGAGCGCCCACCACGATGTCGAGACCTATCGTTTCGAAGTCGAGCGTTCGGGCAGCCCATGGCACCGTTACATGTTGCACTCGGTCGATACCTTCAGAGCGCAAGTCGACGGCAACTTCGCCCTCGCCCGCGAGGAGTCGAAGCGCGGTTGGCAGTTGGGGTTGCGTTTGCGCGAGCCGCTCGCGGATGCGTTTTACTGCGAGCGCAGCTTGTTCCACCAGATCGACGAAGGCCTGGTCCACGGGGATCCGGAACGCCGCGCTGCGTCCGAGGTCCGCGAACCGCCGGCGTGTGTGCCGAGCGACCATCGTCCGTTATGGGCGCTCGCGTGGGCGATTCAAGACAAGAGCTTGGACGCCGAACGTTCGGTGACGCAGTTTCTGTCGCACGATGCCGCCGGGCTCGTCCTCGATGCGATCCGTCGGCCGCTGCTCGCGGTGATGAGTCAAGTCTGTTGGCTGCTCGACGACGACGTCCAAGCCGCGCGGCTCTATCCCTTGCTGCTGCCTTCGGCCGGCCTGCACATGCTGCTGCAATCCGGTGTCTACCTCGGGCCAGTCTCGTTCTACTTGGGTTTGCTCGCGACCACGCTCTCGCAGCTGGAAGCGGCAGCGAAGCACTTCGATAAAGCCCTGGTCGAGTGCGCTACGGGTCCCACCTGGGTCGCGCGGGTCCAGCATGCGTACGGTGTTGCGCTCGCGCGAGCACCGGGGCAAGAAGCTCGCGCTTGCCAACATTTGCGCGGGGCTCATGCGGCTGCGGTTCGCTTCGGCATGGCGGACTTGCGTGAGGCTTGCCGGAGTCAGCTCGATCGTTTGTCGCCAAGCGACGGCAGCCAAAGCGACGCGCCCGTGACGATGGCCTGACGTCGCGCGCTCCGTTAGAGTGCAGCCCCGGAGGTTGCATGGATTTCGAGCACTCAGCGCGCGCGCAGCAATATATCGAGAAGGTCGAGCGGTTCATTCGCGAGCGCGTTCTTCCGAGCGAAGCCGAATATTACGGCGCGCTCACGCATAGCTCGGATCATACGCAGTGGCGGGTTCCGAAGGTAATGGAGTCGCTGAAAGCCGAAGCCAAGGCGCAGGGCTTGTGGAACTTGTACCTGTCAGACGCGGAGCGCGGCGCGGGTCTCGACAATCGCGACTACGCGGCGATCGCGGAACTCACCGGTCGCAGCTTCCTCGCGCCCGAGGTCTTCAACTGCAGTGCGCCCGACACCGGCAACGCCGAAGTGCTGTTGCACTACGGCTCGGAGGAGCAGAAGGCGCGCTGGTTGATGCCGCTGCTCGCCGGCGAGATTCGCTCTGGATTTGCGATGACGGAGCCTGCAGTCGCGTCGAGTGATGCGACGAACATGCAAGCGAAGGCCGTCATCGAAGGCGACGAGGTCGTCCTCGATGGTCGCAAGTGGTGGACGACCGGTGCGGGAGATCCGCGCCTGAAGTTTTTGATCTTCATGGGGCTGACGGATCCGAACGCGGATCGCCATTCACGGCATTCGATGGTGTTGGTTCCCGCCGATTCGAAAGGCGTGAAGATCGAGCGGATGTTGCCGGTGTTCGGCCATCTCGATGAGCCGACCGGCCACGGCGAAATCAGCTTCGAAAACGTGCGCTTGCCGAAGAGCAGCGTGATCTTGGGGCCCGGTCGCGGTTTCGAGATCGCGCAGGGCCGTCTCGGTCCGGGCCGGATTCACCACTGCATGCGCTGCATCGGTGCGGCGGAACGAGCGCTCGAACGGTTGTGTCAACGTGCGGTCTCGCGCATCGCGTTCGGAAAGCCGCTCTCGAACTTGGGGTCGAATCGGGACATCATCGCGAACTGCCGAATGGCGATCGAGCAAGCACGCTTGTTGACCTTGAAGGCAGCGTGGGCTCTGGACAAGAAGGGCGTGTTTGGTGCGCTCACCGAAGTCTCAGCGATCAAAGTCATCGCGCCGAACGTGTTGCAGACGGTGACGGATGCAGCCATTCAAATCCACGGCGGTGCGGGCGTCGCGGATCCAGAGCTCACGATGTTGCTCGGCATGGCGAGGAGCCTGCGCTTGGCAGACGGCCCAGATGAGGTGCACCGAGGGATCGTCGCGCGGATCGAACTGTCCAAGTACAAGTGAGCGAACCGAGTTACGCGTCGCTCCACAAACAGCGCACCGTCGTGCCGCTTCGGGTCCTCGCGATCTCGAGCTTGCCGTCGATCATCTTCGCGCGGTAACGCATGCTGCGGAGGCCTAAACCTTCGAGCGGCTTATCGATGTCTCCGATGCCGACTCCGTCGTCCTCGACTGACAACACCGACTGCACGCCTTGCCTCGAGAGGCGCACGATGATGTGCCGCGCGTGGCCGTGCCGCACCGCGTTCGTGATCGCCTCACGCGCGATCAGGCACAGTTGCGCGATCGCAGCCGGCTGCGCGTTGTCGATGAAGCCTTCGAGCTCCAGCTCGCAGCGCACTCCCAGCAACTCCGAGGCTTCGCTGACGGTGTTTCGCAACACGGCCTCCAAGCTTCGCTCTTCGACGTGAATCGGCGAAAGCCCTCGCGCCAAGCTCCGCACCCGCGCGATCGCCAGGTTGATGAGCTCGACGATTCGCTGCGCTTGCGACTGATGTTCAGTGGCAAGGTTGTGCTGCAACCCTTTTGCGAGGAACGCAGTCCCCGTCAGCAACTGGCCGAGACCGTCATGCAGGTCCTGACCGATCTGACGCTGGAGCTGTTCGCTCGCCTCGAGGACCTGACGCTCGAGCACGCGCCGTTGTGTCATGTCACGCATCACGACGATGACCGCAGACTCCGCGCCACTGCCGACCTCCGTAAACCCACACTCGAGCGCGAAGGTACTTCCGTCCACGCGCCGGCCGACCACATCCTGCAAGATGCCATTCGAGGGCAACAGGTTGGCCGGGAGGTCGAGCAGGGTCGACCACGGAGCACCCGAGAGGGTAACTTCGGCTGCGCGAAACATCGAGATCGCAGCCGGGTTCAGCGCCGCGATCGCACCAGTCGCGTCGATCGTCATCACGCCCTCGCTCGTCGCGTCGAGCACAGCGTGCAGACGCGCCTCGGTCAGCTGCAACGCCCCATCGTTCGAGCGCTGTCGCGTGACATCGAGCCCGGCCCCTACGATGCGCAGCGACGGTTCCTCGACCAATCCGCCTGCGAGGAGCAACCAGCGCTCGCCGAGATCCGCGCAGACTCGCACTTCGACTTCGAACGGCGTTCCGGTCGCCGTCGTTTGATCGAGCGCCTCGGCCAGCGTCGCGCGATCGGCCGGGTCGACCAATTGTGTGAGGTCAGAGAGCCGGCGCGGTGGGAGCTTCTCGACTAATCCGATCACGTCAGCAAACGCGCCCCACATCTCCAGCTCGTCATTCGAGTAGTCGATGCTGAAGAACGCGAGGTGCGCGACGCTGGTCGTCACCTCATCGATGCGTTCACGCACACGTTGCGAGGCCTGTTCGCGCATGTAGCGCGACGTGATGTCTGTAACCACGAGCACCCGACACGGAACTGTTTCAGGTTCGTCTGAAGCTAAGAGCGACGACACCAACCCGCGGAAAACCGAGCCATCGGCGCGCCGGCACCAACCCTCGAGGACACCGGAGCGATCGGTGAGAAACGGCACGAGCTGCTCGACCCGCAAGCCTTCCGCGTGTTCGGTCGTATAGCCGAACATGACCTCCGCATCTTTCGTCCAGCGACATACGCTAGCGGCGGCATCGACCGTGATGAGACAAGCGCCGCCGCCGACATACGGAATCGTCGGAATACGAAGCGCTACATGACTGCGAGAAGAGGCCATGCGTGGATCGGTTTCTCGAAGACGCTTGCCTCGGCTTGCATCGAGTCCGTGTGTGCCTTACACCGAATCGAGAGAATGTTGAGACCGACTGAGCTCGCGCGTCTTGCGACAGCCTTGGGTGGTCTGCCCATTCTAGGTTGTCTCGCCGGCAGCCCCGCGGAAGAAGCGGGAATGCGTTACGGCGACATCTTACTCGCGGTGAACGGAATTCCCACGGGTTCGTGGGACGATTTCTTGCGCGCACGTGCGCATAGCGACGGCCAACTTCTCGCGCGCGTGTTTCGGCAGGGCGTTGAGTTCGATGTGTCACTCGCACTGCGCGCTAGCACTGCGTCGCCGCTCGAGGTTCTGGGTGAGTTGCAGATGCGCGGCATCATGCCAAGCAGCGATGGCGCTAGTAGTGACAGTTAGTCCAAATTGGTCAGCACACCTGTCGTAACGCTGACATCGCTTGCCGATTAGACCGCCGAGGTCTGAAATTCTTTCGGCTCCTCGGCGAGCTCAGTCAGCACTTCATCGAGGATTCGGCTGCTGTGTGGCGTCTGATTGTGCAGAAGCTCGCGCGCGATCGCCGAGAGCACATCCAAGCGCCGGTCGCGCAGCGTATCGCGCACGATCGAGCCGAGTTGTGAGCCGATCCCGAACGTGAGATCCGCACCTGGATTTGCGAGCGGTTCCATCGGCATCAGCCCGACGTATACGGGCCCGCGATCACCGCAACCGATCGTGTCGAGTGTGCAGGGCAAGCTGCAGGGCGCGCTCTGCATCCGCACCCCGATCTCACACAGCAACGTCGCAGCTTCCACGATCCGCTGTGCTGCTTCAGGGGTCGTGCAGCGTTGGATGTCCGTCAGCCTCTCGCGCAGCGAACGTTCCGCGCGGACGATCTGCCAGAGCCGCCAGGTCTTTTGCCCCGTCGTAGCCAGAACGATGCAACGATTGTCGGACAGCAAGCTCTTGCACGCCGCGTGCAGCCGCGCGACACGCACGAGCATCTCGCGCCCAGCTTCGACGTCCCCGTAGACCGTGTCCGCGCTCGAGAAAATTCGCCACCCGTGACCGAGCCCGGCAGTCCAACCACCGCTGCGTAGGCGATGCGTCGTCATCCGAGTCGACGCAGCTTCCTGCAAGATCACGCGCCCTTCGACCGGCGGCCAGATCGACCCGCTGGGCGCCGATGGATCCGGCGAGCGAGGCCGGTCGTCACTGGTCACAGCGACCGACACGTCGTTCCATGGCGTCGATTGTGTCACCGTGTCGTCGTTTTCTGCGAGCACCTGACGGATCAGCGGCAACGCCATCGGCAGACCGTCGCTCGCGCCGGGCGGCTCACGACTGCGCAAGTGATCCATCAAAGCGTCACTCGAATCGATCTCGGGTTTGCCGATCGCCAGCGTCTTCGAAGCCAACTGTTCGCGCACTCGATCGAGCGCCAATCTAACCGCAAACACGAAGGCCTCTCGAATGCCCGTACCATCCGCCGCGATCGACTCGACCACACCGACGGTCGACCCGCCGGTTCGAACGAGCGCGCGAAGCTCCTCGATCGGCATTGCGGTCGGTAGGTCGCGTTTGTTGGCTTGAAGGATTACGCCGACCGGTGGTGCAGACGTGCGCTCGAGAAAACGTGTCAGCTCGCGCAAGCTCTCGAGCGACTCGACGACCCGGTGGTGCGTCGAATCCGCGACTGACACGACGACGTCCGCATCTTTGATCAGCCGCCAGCGGCGCTGCGCGAGCTCGGGCTGACCCGGCACGCTCACGATCTGACAGCGGATCTGAAAGCCCTCGAAACGCCCAGCGGTGTAGTCCATCCAGTCGAAATACAGCGTTCGCCCGTACTCCTCCGCGGGCGAATATAGGGTTTGGCCGAGGCTGCCTGCGAGTGCACGAAGGCTCGTAGTCTTCCCTGCCTCCGGTGCTCCATCATAGACAACCCGAACCACGATCACGTCGCGCTCGCGATCAAGGACCGCCACGGGGGCCTCCGTCTAGTCGTTGCAGACGCGGGAGTGACGATCCGGTGCTCGCCCTCCCGCGCCTACAGGTTTCCATCACTGAAAAACTGACGCGTTTCGATTCACGACGTTGCGCACGATCGCCAAGTTGCAAGACGCTCGGTCCGCCGCGAGATACACGAACGTGCCGGGAGTGATCATCTTGATCACGTGAATCTGATCCCCGAGCGTGATGATCATGTCTTCGAACGTCGTCCTGAGGTTCAACGCGCGCATGATCTTCAACTTTTGCTTCACCATCTCGCTGTTGTACGCGCTTGCGGCAGCGAGATCGAAGTCCGGTCGGTTCGACTTGAGCCCGAGTGTCATTCCGGACTCGATGTCGACCAAGGACGCTGCGATGAAACCCGGGATGTCGCCTGCCAAGCGTTCGAAATTTTCGTTGATGATTTTCTCGGATGCCATGATTAGATCTCCGGTGGTAGTTGACGACTTTCGTTGCTCAGATCGTGAGCTCTTTTTCGAGCCCCGATAATATGTGCCGCGCCATCGCTAGGTTGGCCCGGTTCCGATCCAACACGACGTACACGAACAGCGCGTCGTTCGACGAGAGTGGTCGGATCATGTGGTACTGCTTGCCGAGCGAGATGAGGATGTCCTCGATCTGCTCGTTGAGGTTCAGCGCCTTCATTGTCTTGCGCTTCGCCCGCACGACTTCGGTGTTGCCCGCGGCCGCAATCTCCAAGTTGACGCTTCCACCGCCGACCGCACCCAGCATCATGCCGCTGTTGCTGTCGACGATGCAGGCTCCAACACAACCATCGATTTCCAGAAGTTTCGGAAGTGTCTCTTTTGCAGTTGCCATGGCTACGCTCCTTGTTGATCTCGTCTGATTCGTTCTCGAACTCGGTCGAGCACAGTTGTTCGTGTCGCCAGCACCATCGCCAACGACTGGTTCCCCAAACTGGCTGTAAGCCGCTGCAGTGATGCGCCGTCCGCACACAGGGCAGCGCAGCACTGTCCTTGGTAACGCCACGCGATTGCGCCGCCGTCCGCCGATCGCGCGCAGCGATGCGCGACCTCCGGACTAAAGCCGGGTGACGCACCCAATGCTGCGTCGGCCCAAGTCGTCAGATCGACCAAGTCTTCGATGTCGAGGGACAGTTGCGTCGCCGCGCCGATGAAGATCGGAGTCCCGTCCGGCTGGAACGAAAACGCGACGAGCGCGCTTCGCGCATTGCTGAGGCTTTCGAGGTGGTCGATCATCACCTCAGCCTCGGTTTCCTCGAGCCGCTGCACCCCTGCAGCTTCGAGCACTTCCACTGCACCGAACGTGTAGCGCGGGTTGAACCCGAGACCGGCGTGGTCGATCCAGCGCATCGGCCACTGCCGAGTCTGATTGCCGCACAAGCTTGCTACAGTCGCATCGACTGTCAACAGTGATTCGATGGTGTGCTGCTTGATTGCAGCACGCATTTGATCGGCAGACATCCAACCGCTCAACACGAGTGTCTCGCTCAGTGGCGTACTGTCACGCTGACAACGCTTACAGACCGCGTCGAGCTCAGCCCTTTGCACGGAGTCATCGCAGTGACTGAGCAGGATGTCTCGAAAGCGCCCGCCCATGCCGGGCGCAGCACCCCAACAGACGCGATTCGCTTCGATCAGGATCGTGCCGATCGCTTCCTCGCGCGTCTCGACCATCAGCGCACCGCGCGCGGACGCGGGAAGCGACTCCACGACACGCATCGCCGAGAACAGACGATCGTGAGCGAGATGCGCGATCACTGCCGCGCTGAGCTCCGAGCTATTGTCGGTCAAGGGACCTCACCGCGTTTTCGAGTGCGAGCTTCGCCATGATCGGATTCGATCGATTGCGATCGAGCACGAGGTAGATGAACGCCGGAACTTCGGAGTGCAGTCGGCGCAACAGGTGGTACTGATTCGTGCAGGTCATCAGCAGGTCTTCGGCCTCGTCGTCCATGCCCATGTCGTCGATCGTCTTTTGCTTGCGACGCATCGCCTCGGCGGTGAGGCTCGTCGCCGGTCGCAAGTCGATGCTGCCGTCGAAACACACGACGCCGCCGTTCGAGGCGAGGAACATGCAGGCCGCGAGATAACCTTCGATCTCGCGGGTTCGCTGAAGCACCAGTGCGTGTGGAGGCAGCGAGTCTTTCGCTGCAATGATGTCGTCGTCGGAGTGAAGGTCGAAGGCGATGTCGAACGCGTCCTCGTCCTCGCTGTCGTCGCGATGCGCCTGCGATTCGTCGAGCGAACGCAGCGCACCGAGCAGCACTTCTTGAAGATCGCGGGTGATGCTCTGCGGAACAGTCGACGGCAAGGCCGTCGTGCCGAGCGTGCCAGCCGGCATGGCGAGGATCGACGCCACTGCGGGCTCGCCGCTGAGGCCGGAATGCTCGGCGTGAACGATCTGTCCATCGCGCAAGTGCAACCGACCCGGGCTGCTGCCCTCGACTGCGATCGTCACCGAGCGCCGGCCGTAGTGGTACATCTGCAGCATGTCGACCAGAGACAGGCCGTGGACCGAACCGCGAAACCCCACGCCGCATTCGACTGCCTGCAAGATGCACTGGATCAGGTCTGCCGGCGTGAACGGCTTGCAGAGCACGCGCACGGCACCGAGCTCGATCGCACGCTGATAGTCGCGCGCAGTCGCAAATGCGCTCATCAACACCGCGCGCGTTTGAGGCGATCGGTCCCGCAGCGCAGACAGCAAGTCGATGCCGTCTTGCGCGCCCAGGCGTAGATCGGTGACGAGCACGTCGTACTTCCGCTGCCGCACGCTGTCGAGTGCGTCCGCGACCGTGTGCACGATCGCGACGTCGAGCCCCTGGTAGCGCAGATCGTCGCCGATCGCGCGAGCGAACATCTGATCGTCGTCCACGACGAGAACTGTCGTCATGGGTCCTCCTCTGCGCTGCAGATCGGCAAGTACACCGCGAAAGCCGTGCCTTCGGTCCAGCGCACGAGCTGGAGGTCGCCCCCGACTGCACGCGCAGACTCGCGCGACGACGTTAGTCCCAAGCCAACTCCGTCTTTCTTCGTCGTGAACATCGGCTCGAACACCGTGTGTCGATGCTCCTCGAGAATCCCCGGGCCATCGTCTTCGACGACCACGCGCAAGCGCTGGCCTTCGATGCTGGTCGTCACTCTCACCCTGATCGGTCGCTCCGCCGCTTCGAGCGCGTTGATCACGAGGTTCACGAAGATCTGCTCGATCGTGATCAGGTTGCCGCGCACCGACACCTCGTGATCCGCGTGCACGATCAGCTCGTGCGGCCCCATCCGAAGCTGCGGGCGGAGCAAACTCTGCATGCGCGACAACACCTTGTGAACCGAAACTGCGGACGGCACCGGCGGCCCGAGGCGCAGAAAGTCGAGCAAACAATCGATCGTCTCTCGCAAGCAGAACGAGGCCGCGCGCAAGTCTTGGAGGATCTCACGCGCGCGTTCACCGGAGAGCCCGCCCGCACGCCGCGCGAGTACGTCGATGCCAAATACGATCGAGGACAACGGCGCGCGCAGGTCGTGAACCGCTGCTGCAACCACACGTCCGAGCGACTCGAGCCGCTGCCGGTGAAGGCGATATGCGAGCTCGCTGTGCTTCTGCGAGACCTCACTCAAGACCAGGAGCCAGTCGTCACCGAGCCGGTGGCGATTGCAGCTGAGCATGAAACCTTGATCACCGCCGGGCCGCCATTGCACGGCTTCGTCGTGCTCTGCCGATGCGATCATCTTCCACAACGACGACGAGAGTTTCGCCGGCAACGACTGCAGGTTCGCGCCTGCGCGCGTCAGTAGTGCGACCCCTGCCGGCGATCCACCGAGCACGCCTCCTTCGTCGTCGCACACCACGAGCGCTGCACTCGCGCGCTCGAGCGTGATCGTGTTCACAGGCAGCGCACGTCGCGCCGGCGCGAGCTGATCTTGAATGCTGATCGCGTGATTCACGATGCGACTCAATCTCGTTTACAACGCGATCGGTTCGCAATCCGGAGATGCCTGATCTGCGATTAGGGATTTAGATCAATCCGCGGACGCCACCCAGGGATTTCCCGGTGCGCGTGCCACGCACACTGTTGATCCGAGCACGCTCACGAAGTGACACCATGACTCATGCAGCGCTAGCCAAGTGCGGCTCGAGACAGCTCGAGTGACGCAATCAGCAGTGCTGGAGTGACAGATCAGCTACCGCGCCGCCGCTCATCGACTTGCGCGATGTCGTCGTCGAGCTTCGGGGGCACGAAGCGGTCGCTGCTTCCGCTCCGCACGTGCCACTCGGCCGCGTGCGCTACCAGCGCCGCCGCCGTATCGACCCCGAGCTTCTGCTTGATGTTGGCACGATGCGATTCGACCGTCTTCGCGCTCAAGCACAACTGCCGCGCGATCTCCTTCGTCGACACGCCCTGACCGACCAGCCGATAGATTTGAAGCTCTCGGTTCGACAGTCCAGACAAGTCGTCGTTTGCAGCTGCTGGCTTCGGTGTCGGACGGCCAGTCGAGGTCAGTGAGCGCAGCAAGCTCGCGTTCACCGCCGCGCTGACGTAAATCTCACCGGCGAGTACGGTGCGGATCGCTTGGAGCAGCACGTCGGTGCCTTCATGCTTCATGACGTAGCCGCAGCCGCCCGCTTGCAGCACGCGTTTCGCGTAGACGGCTTCGTCGTGCATCGAGAGCGCGAGCGTCGATACGTCGTTTTCGGGATCTTCCGACAAGAGCGAGATTAGATCGAGTCCGCTCCCGGCGCCGAGCGAGAGATCGATCAACGCGACATCGGGCTTGAGCCGCCGAACGGCTGTCAGCGCAGATGCGATATCCACCGCGCTCCCGCAGACTTCGAGGTCGTGCTGCCCGGTGAGCAGCAGCGTGATGCCCTCGCGCACGATCGGATGATCGTCGACGACCAGTACTTTTCGAACGGCGGTTCTCACTCGTCGGCCCCGCAGTCGCCAGCGTCGCGACACATGCTCAAAGACAACAACCGAGTACGTCGAAGCGTTCGCGTAGTGTCAAATGATCGAGCGCCCATAACTATCATCGTGCGCGAGAATGGCAACGTAGATAGATACGTACATGTTCATACGAGCGTGCACCCGAGTGGTCTGTAATGTTGATGTCAGCCGCGCATCAGATTGCGCGCTCGCGGTTCATGAATCCATCGGCCGCGTATATGACCAAACCTGACCAAATCAGCATGAAGCCCAGAGCTTTCATCGGCGGAAATGGCTCGTGTAGCATCAGTACTCCAATGGCTAGTGAGATCGTCGGGCCGATGTATTGCATCACTCCGACGGTCGAGTAGCGGACTCGGCGCGCACCGTAGGCAAATAGCCAAAGTGGCAACGCCGTGAGCGCGCCGGACAAGATCAACAAGACCCAGGTCGTCGGCGTTCCACCGCGCACGAAGCCGGTGCCTTCGATCTCGCAATACACGAGGTATGCGATCGCGATCGGCGCGGACAAGAGCGTCTCTGCACCGAGACCCGCCATCGCATCGACGGCGACAGTCTTACGCAACAAGCCGTAGGTCGCGAACGAAGTCGCGAGCATCAATGCGACCCACGGCGGAGCGCCGGCGAGCCACGTCAAGTAGATGACGCCAGCAGCTGCAAAGCCGATCGCGAGCCACTGCGGTCGCCGCAGTCGTTCGCGAAGTACGATCACGCCGAGCACGACGTTCAACAGCGGATTGATGAAGTAACCCAAGCTCGCTTCGACGATGTGATCGTTGTTCACCGCCCAGACGAAGCCGAGCCAGTTGATCCCGACCGCGATCGAGCTCGCGATCAAACGATTGCGCGTGGGCGCGCTGCGCAGCGCTTCCCAAGCCTCTGCCTGTGCACCGCGCAGCCGGAGAAACCCAAACACGAACACGCAGCAGAACACCAGGCGGTGCGCCGTGAGTTGCACCGACGGCACGAACCGGAGCAGCCGGATGTAGAGCGGGAGCACTCCCCACAGGCTGAACGCGCCCATGAGTGCGAGCAGGCCGCGAGTTTCCTCGGAATTGCGCTGGGACTCTCGGTCCGCCGCTGTTACCACGCCGGGACCTTAGCAAAAACGAAAACGCCTGCGCACGGTTCGCGTGCGCAGGCGTTGTCTCTAAGCGATTCGGACTGGATGGGTGCCGGCGCAGGCCGGCCACTCAGGACTCTTCAGCGTCCGCTGCCGATGGCCGCGCCGACGGTCGAGCCGAACAGGATGCACATCTCACCGGTTTGCAGCTCGTTCGCGAAGCGGAGCGTCACGTCGCTCGTGTTGTTCACGTCGCACTCGATTCGGACTTTGTCGCCCTTCTTGAACTGCAACATGCCGCTCACGGCGCCGTCCGTCTTCGCGGTCGGGTTCAGCGCGGGGTTCATCGTGATGCTGTCGTAGTTGAAGACGCGCGACTCGACCCAATCCCACGAGTCGTAGATCAGGTTGTCGTTCAACCAAGCGGCGAAGCGCTCGGTGTGCGCGTGGCGATGACCAAACAACGTGACGAAGCGGCCATCACCACTCGCCGTCGCCGTCGTGGTGATCTTCTGCATCGTGCCCGGCGGGATCGCCGTGACCAACGCATTGACAGTCACGCCGCTCGTCTTCTGCGTGATCTCTTTTTCGTCGATCCACCAGATGTTGTACCAAATCTCGCTGATCGCCGGTTTGTCGGTGACGTTGTAGCGGTGGTAGTTCTGGCAAATGCTGACGTTCGGCGGGAGCTCGCGCCCGAGGCCCTCGTTCTCCGGCGCAGGAATGCCTTGCGGCGGCGACTCGGTGATGAGGTTTTGCGTGCCGGGGAAGCTACCCATGCCGGCGCCATCACACATCGTGAAACCTTCAGCCGGTTTGCCGGCGATCAGGTTGTTGATCAAGTGATGCGAGCCGGGCCGCATGCTGACCTTCATGTACTGGAAGTAGCGCGCCGTCGTGCCGGTGTCCGGAACGTTGACGACCGCATACGTGTTGAACTCTTCGCCCGGCTCGATCAGGTACTTCTTGATCTCGGCCATGTCCTGGTAGTTCTTCGGACCGAAGTGGATCTGAATGCCTTTGCCTTCGGGAGGCGGCAAGAGGCAGTACTCGTCACCCGGGTAACCACTCTTCAGGTTGCACGGATCGAGGTTCGTGCTGCACGGCTTCGACCACGAAGCACGGCGCTCTGAACACGCATCGGGAAAACGCGCTTCCCCGCCGCCCATCGTCGGCTTTTCGGTCGGAGTGACCGGCATCTCGACCGGCGGCTTCTCCGCGGGATTCACGCCTGGATTCGTGTTCGGAGGCGTGTTGCCCGCCGGGTTGGTCGGCGTCACGTTCGACGGAGGCGATGTTGGAATAGCCGCGCCAGCCGCGCCGTTATTGCCCGTATTGCCGACAGGCGTGGTCGCAGTGGGCGTCGTTGGAATCGGGTTGACGGCAGGGTCAGTGCCGCCTTCGGGATCGGAGCCGCAAGCCACAGCAGATGCCGCCAGCAGCACGGAAGCGTAAATAGTCGCGTTCAGTTTCATGTGTCCTCCGCGGTTGAGCGGGTATCGCCCAGGCTGGATGCCGACCAATATCGGAAGGATCCATATGAAAAACAAGCAAATACCAGGCTGGAGCCGTTTCTGCCATCACCTGTGCGGCCAACCGTTCACACAGCTGGCCCAGGTTGTCAGTTGACGACTAGCGCGTAGTCAGGTGTTTGGACTCGACAATTGTGACGCATCGGGGTGATCGCTTGCAGCTGTCAGCTGCAAAGCAAGGGCGTCCCCGGCGCGCGGTAGAACTCTCAAACACCTCGGATAGCAGCGGAAACTCAGCTGTCACCGTCCTCGGATGAGGAGTTCAACGCTGGACAGCGTTGGTAGGGGCCTACGCAGACTGTGGGCGTCGGTAGATCGCTCACAGTAGTGAGATCGGTTTTGCACGTTAGGTCGCCGAAGAATTCGGCACTGGATTCGACCGAGGCGAGCGTACAGGCGAGGTATTCGTCGTCGCTCTGGCGCTCCGGAGCGGCTGCTTTGCCCCTGCAGCTCGACCGGTCAAACCCTTCGGCGCGCTCAAGAACCTCGACGTCGTTCGGATCGAGCTTCGCGCAGTGCACGTCGCAGATCGTTTCGACTTGGCTGCCCGCGGCTCCCTGATGCTTCCGCTGCGCGGCGCTATAGCAGAGCCATCCGACTGAGCGTCATGTCCTTGCCGGCGACGCAGGCTGGCTTCGTCGGATCGATCGTCTTGACTCCACCGCTGAGGTCCGTCGCTTGATAGCCGACGCGCACTGCACCATCCGTTGCTAACGCGAGCGTTGGGTTGTGCAGCATCCAGGCGTCGATCGAGCAGTTCGGCCACAAAATAATTCCGTCGGGCGGCAGATCTGCCGCGAACTCGACCTTCGTGAGCGTCCACTCCGCCTCTTCCGCCACGCAGTCCGCTTCGTCGCAGTGATACAGACCGATGTTGTCATTCAACGTGAACACGAACCGCGGGTGGTTCTTCGCGTCGACCGCAATGTCCACGCCCGCGCCGAGCTGCGGCAGCTTGCTCATCAGAGTGCCGCGCCAGTTGTCTTCGCCGCACTGCTGATCGCACTCGAAGTACATCAAGCTGCGTTCGCCCGTCTCGAGCTTACTCAACGCGACCACGCGCGGTCCACCCGCCGCCGTCAACGCCAAGCCGATGCTCGGCTTGATCTCTTGCGTCTGCTCTTCGAATGCAGTGCCGAGCCCGATGCCCGTCCAAGCAGCCATCGTCATACAGTCGCCACTCGCGCAACTCAGATACGCGAGCTGCTTCGCGTTCGTCGCCTTGTCGACCACGACCGTGCCGACGTGCGGGTGATCCTTCGCGTCGAAGCGCAACGTGGAGTTTTGCCAAATCGCATCGCCGATCGGCGCCATGCTCCAGCTCGCTGCGCTCGTGCAATCTGAGTCGCACTGGGCGTACAACGTCTGCGGGGCCTTCTGACCGACTCCGAGAAACGCGAGATACGTGTGGAGCAAGAACCGCGGCCGACCTTGCGAATCCACTGCGAGCGCTTCGCCGGTCGCATCCTGATCGCCTGAATGCTCGACGATCACCGACACAGTCCAGTTCGCCTCGCCGGTGCACTTCTGATCGCACTCGGCGTAGTAGATGCGAAGGTACGTCGGCAAGATCACGCGCGGCCGGCCGTCCGGCGTGAGCGCGAGCATCGCGCTGCCGGGGACGCCGTCGGTCGGCAACGTGACGACTTTCATCGCCTTTGGATCGGCGCAGCTGTTCGGGCAATAGGCGTAATACGCACTGCCGCCGCCGTACGCCGGATACACGGCATGGACGCCACCTTTGCGATCGACTTCGACGCGCGGAGCCGTCGTGTTCGTGGGCTCAGGCGTCGGGAGGAAAAACTTTTGCGCCGCACCCGCGGCGGGCGTGTTCGGAGCGCCCGCGCTGCCGCTACCCGCTGCAGTCGAGCCGGCGGTGCCGCTACCCGCTGCACCCGCCGAACCGCCGCTGCCAGCCCGTGGTGCCGGCTTACTGGGCCCGTCCTCGACCGCAGCGTCCTTGCCGTCGACCGGCAGGATCTCGCCCGCATCCATCTCATCCTCGTCGTCTCCGCCGCTCGGGCAAGCTGCGAGCAGAAAGAGACACCCGAGCAGCGGCAGTCGCACATATCGATCGCTAGACATGACAATTCTCCCGTTCTGAGCGCAGCGCTCCCGGTCGCCGCGCCCATCGCAGAGAGGGGCGGGCGTCGGCGCCGGAGTTTCGGACCGCGCAACGCGAAGATGACTGAACTCGCGGCGCGCGCTTGCTAAATGGTCGCTAACGCGAACCTTGGGTTTCCTAAGATTATCGTAACGGCCGATCTTATGAGCTCGATCACAGCGCAACTGCCGGTTCTGGTCGTCCACGGGTTATGGGACACCGAAGCCCGAATCGATCCACTCGTTCGCGGCCTCAAAGCGCGCGGCCTCGAACACGTCTCGAGCTTCGACCTCCAACCTAACAGCGGTCGCGCTCCGATCGCCGAGCTCGCACGCCAAGTAAAGGAACGCGCGGACGCGCTGCTCGCAAAGCACGGAGCCCGTCAGATCGACCTCGTCGGTTTCAGCATGGGCGCACTCGCAGCTCGCTACTTTCTGCAGCGCTGCGGCGGGCGCGATCACGTGCGCCGCTTCATCTCGATCTCCGGACCACACGCCGGCACCTGGACCGCGTTCGCACTTCCGTTCGCAGGCGTGCGCGAGATGCGGCCCGGCAGCGCACTCCTTCGCGACCTCGACTCGGACCCAAATCCGTTCGGCGACGTCGAAGTTCACTGCCTCTACACGAGCCTCGATTTGATGATCGTGCCGCCGGTGAGCAGCGTGCTGAAGAATGCGAAGAGCGTACACCGGCTCCGAGTGCCACTGCACCGGTTCATGCTGCACGACCGGCAGGTCCTCGACCTCGTCGCGGGCCTCTTGCACGCGACTTGTTGATCGGACATCCGGCCTGCTACAGGAGCCGCCATGCGAATCCTCTGTCTGACCGCAGCCGCCCTGCTCGCGCTCGCGTGCAACAAAAACGTCGACACCGCACCAGCACCGGGTGCACCCGCCCCGAACGCACCTGCGCCAGTCATGCCGCCGTCGTCGGACAAGCCCGCAGCCGCACCAAACGCGCCGCCGTCAGCAGCAATGGCGAACGACGAGGCGCCACCCACCGCCGGTGGCTTGACCTGGCGCGCACCCGGCCCGCTCACGCGCCGCGCTCCGAAGAGCCAGATGCGCGCCGCGGAGTACGGTCTCGAAGGTGATCCGTCCGCCGAGCTCGCAGTCTTTTACTTCGGCGCGGATCAGGGCGGCACGATCGAAGACAACATGACGCGCTGGATCGGCCAGTTCACGCAGCCGGACGGCTCGGAGACCAAAGCCAAACGCGACGAGCGCAACGTGAAGGGCATTCCGGTCGCGCTCGTGGAAGCCAAAGGCAACTTCTCGGGTGGCATGGCGATGCCCGGCGCAGCGCAGCCGTCGGGGACAAACGACGCGATGTTGCTCGGTGCGATCGCAAAAGGCCCGAACGGCGCGGTTTTCTTCAAGTTCACCGGGCCGCGCGCGAGCCTCGAGAAGGCCCGAACGGCATTCGAAGCTTTGATCGATACGATCGAACCAGCTCCCTGAAGAACGGAACTAAACTGCGTCGCGCGGCGGACCGACAAAGAACAGCGCGATCCCCGTGATCACACCCGCAGCGGACAAGTAATACCCGACCGCGGCCAGCCCGTAATTCCCAGCGAGCCACGTCGCGATGTAAGGCGCGAGTGATGCGCCGAAGATGCCCGCGAGGTTGAACGCAAGTGAAGCACCGGTGTAGCGCACCGCGGTGGGAAACATGCCCGCGAGCGCCGTACCGAGCGGCCCGTACGTAAGCCCCATCAGCGCGAGACCCAGCGCGAGAAACGCGAGCACGCCCGCTTCACTGCCGGATCCGAACAGCGGCGCGAGCACGAGACCGAACACGCTGATCGCAACGGTCGCACCGATCAGCACCGCACGGCTTCCGAAGCGATCGGCGAGCTTGGCCGAGATCGGAATCGTCGCGGCGAAGAACAGCACGCCGATCATCTGCAGAATCAAGAACTCTTGCCGCGGAAACTTCAGCGCGGTCGTGCCCCAGCTGAGCGCGAACACCGTCATCAAATAGAACAACACGAACGTCGCGATCGCACCGAGCATACCGATCAACAGCGTGCCGGGGTGTTCCTTGAAGACCGTCACCACCGGCATGCGCACGCGCTCGTTGTTTGCGATCGCGCGCTGAAACGCCGGCGTCTCTTCCAGCTTCAAACGCACGTACAATCCGACGAACACGAGCAGCGCACTCGCGAGAAACGGCGTGCGCCAACCCCAATCGAAGAAGCTTTCGTCGTTCACCCACTTCGACAAGCCGAGGAACGTCGCAGTCGAACACAGGAAACCGAGCGGCGCTCCGAGCTGCGGAAACATGCCGTACCACGCGTGTTTTCCCGGCGGCGCGTTCTCCGTCGCGAGTAACACCGCACCGCCCCACTCGCCGCCGAGTCCGAGCCCTTGGCCGAAGCGGCACAGCGCGAGCAGGATCGGCGCGAGGATCCCGATCGTGTGATACGTCGGCAGCAGGCCGATCGCCACGGTCGACAAACCCATCGTGAGCAGTGCAGCTACGAGCGTCGCTTTGCGGCCGATGCGGTCCCCGAAGTGGCCGAACACCGCCGAACCGATGGGCCGCGCAAAAAACGCGAGCGCGAACGTCGCGAGCGATTGAAGCGTCGCCGACGTGGGATCTCCCGCAGGGAAAAACAACTTCGGGAACACCAAAACGGCAGCGGTCGCGTAGATGTAAAAGTCGAAGAACTCGATCGTCGTTCCGACCAAGCTCGCGAACAGCACGCGCGCCGGCGAATTTCCAGTCCGTTGGGTGACCCCGTCCATCACAAGCCGTCACTTTCTCCGACTTCAAGTCAGCCAAGCAGGCTCGCCGCGCGAGCCGTCCCCGGCGCGGACAATAAGCCCAGCCGGCGCGCCAAAGCGAGGCCCGATTTTCAGATGTATCGCGCCTGGATCGCGTCGCGCGTCGGCCGATCGAGCGCCTTGCTTTGCAGCAGCTGTTCGATCGTCAGAGCCTCGAACGTCGATGGATCTGCCAGCAATTCTCGGTAGTGCGCGACTGCAGTCGCAAAGCTGGGATTGAGCGCCGGATACACGAGCACAAATCGCCCCTGTCGCCAGCGCTGAGAGCCGTGCTGCAGCATCGCCAAAACCAGCGAATGCTCTTGCCAGATCCGCTGCAGGGCCGTGCCGATCACCGCGGCTTGAAAGCCATGGATGAACACGCCGGAACGCTCCCCGACCGCGACGAACCGCGCACGCGCCTCCGGATCCGGAGCAGGCTCCACCGCCGCGTGCTCGTGATACTTCACTTGCAGGCCGATGACGGTCGCGCCGGCCGCGCCATCGATCTCGAACGCGACGTCGAACCCAGCGCCCGTCCCTAGAAACGCGGGATCACGCCAGCCCGGCGAATGGGCGAACCGCAGGCTGACGCTCCCAGCGGCGAGCTTCGGCCACCACGCCTCGACCGCCTTCGCCGCGAGCGCAGGGTTCCCGGCGAGTGTCCCAAACAAATTGAAGGACAGCGCGCCTGGCGACAATAAGTCGGCCCACAACGCGTCCTCATCGAGGTTCTGATCGACTTCGCGGAGCGATAGCCGTGCGCGCACGGCCTGGAACGCAGGCGGCGTCAGGAAGTTCGAGCCGTGCTTGCGCGCGTAGTCGAGATCGATGCGGTTACCGACCTTCTTCGAGCGCAAGCCGCCGCGGTAGGGGTCGCTGCCGATCGGAAAGCCCTGCGTGTCCCGCCATTGCGCCTGGCGCCAGCGCGCGAGGCGCTTCCAAGCGGTGGTCTCCGGCTCGCTCGCCAGCCGATCCGCGTCGAACCAACACTCGGCGTCACGCGCCTCTGCGTGCGTGTAGTGCGCCGCGACCATCGCGCGGTCGATCGCCTCGTGTGCTTCACGTCCCGCCCGTCCGCCGTCGAGATTCCCGCTCATGCGCAGCCGAACTCCCGACGACAATCCTACTCCTGTGCGCTGTCGGGCGATCGCGGCGATCGCGATGTTCGCTCGCGAACCTTGCGCCGTTCGCGTTGTCAGCAACCCTCGCACACGCCGCACCATGATCCGATTGCCGGAGACCAACGCAGGCGAGCCGTTCGGGCCGGGTTGTGGTACGGCTCGCCGTTCGCCTTAGCCCTGAAACATGGGTAGGCTTTGCCGCACTGCCGGAGGGTAACTGGATGTCCGACCAAGATCTCAAAGCCGAGCTGGAGCGCCTGCGCGCGGAGAATTCACGGCTCAAACAGCGGGGCTCGCGCGGCGTGTCGATGAAGGTGTCTGAGAAGGGTGGTGTGTCGATCTACGGGCTCGGGCGCTTCCCGGTGACGCTCTACAAGGAGCAGTGGGAAAAGCTTCTCGACATGTCCGACGACATCCGAGCTTTCATCCTGGAAAACACCAGCAAGCTGAAGATCAAGGGTGACGAAATCAAGGCTGAAGAGACCAAGGGTGACGAGTAAGCCCGGCCGATGAGGACCGGCCCGAACGCGCGCGCTCGCGGACGCCGCACCGAACTGCGACTACTCGCACGCACGAGTTCGGCGCCGCCTTCGGTCCGGCCGTCCGGCACGCCGGTCAAAGAGCGTTCGCTCGTCCCGGTCGCGCCCGAACGGGTGTTGCCGGACTTGTTACACGCGCAAGCCTGCGTGAGCGTGGACGAACCTTCGATCTTGCACGCGCTGTCGTTCGCGTTCGTGGCAGGCAGCGCGGGTGGTTCGCTTCGGACTGCGCTCGCGCGGACTGCGGTTGCCGCTTCCAGCTTCACACCCGAGACGCTCGAAGACGGCCTGTTCATCGACGAGCTGCTCTCGATCGCGTTCGAGTTTCCGATCGGCGGCAAAGCTGCGCCGATCGATAAAGCCCTGTTGCGGCGTATGTTCACGCGGCCGCCGAGCGAGCTCGCAAACGTGCTGCAGCGCCAAGCAATTTTGCGCGAGCTCGCCGATACGCCGGCGCTCGTAGACGCACTGCGAAGCTTGTACGTGAAGACCGCGACTCTTCCGGCGTTGTGTGACGACGAAGGGAGCGATTCGAGGCTCGATCCCACGCAGTGGCGGCTCGACGTGCTGCGCGCGCTGCGAGATGCGTTCGTCGCGATGGATGACTGCTTCGCGAGCGCGAGCTCCGAGCTGAAGCGTTTGCACGCGTTCGGATCACACGTGCGCGAGAGCGCGGGGTTCAAGCAGCTGCAGGCGCTGCTCGACTTCGAAGGCGACAGCGCTCGCGCGGACCTGATGATTCGCCTCGGTGCAGACGGCAAGATTCGCTCGCTCGATATCCTCACCTTGCGAGAGCGGCGCGACTCGCAGTTTCACGTCGGGCCGATCCGGCGGCTGTTCGCGCGGCTTCTGGCCTGGGTGCAGGGCTATCGCATCGGGCCGATGGAAGTCGTGGATCGCTGGCTCGAGACGGTGTTCGAAGGCGTGCTCCAGCACGTTCCCGCGCTCTTGCAGCTCAAAGGCGACCTCGAGTTCTACTTGGCCGCGCTGCGGTTCAAGAGTCTCGCCGAAGCGCGCGGGGTTCCGGTGTGTTTGCCCGAGCTCGTGACGTCACCGCCGCGTGAGCAACCGAAAATCATTCAGGCGATGTGGAACCCGCTGCTGCTCACGGGCGAACGCGCACCGGTGCCGACCGACCTGGCGCTGCCGAGCTTTTCGCCGACCTGCATTACGACCGGGCCGAACTCGGGCGGTAAGACGCGCTTTCTGCAAGCGGTCGCGTTGTGTCAGCTGCTCGGACAGGTCGGTGTGTTCGTGCCCGCGCGCAGCGCACGGCTGCGGCCGGTCGCCGGCATGTTCGTGTCGCTCGGTGAAGCACCGCACGCCGATCAAAAAGAAGGCCGGCTCGGCATGGAGCTCGTGCGCATCCGGCGTTTGTTCGAACGTGCGCACACCGAATCGCTCGTGGTGCTCGACGAGCTGTGTTCGGGCACGAATCCTTCGGAAGGCGAAGAAATCTTCCGCATGTTGCTCGAGCTCTTGCACGAGCTCACGCACGAGGTTCACATCACGACGCACTTCCTGACGTTTGCGTCGTCGCTCCAAGCCGAAGCTGAAACGCTCGGGCTGAGCTTCTTGCAAGTCGAGCTCGACGCGTCAGAACACCCGACTTATCAGTTTGTCCCAGGAGTCGCGACGACCTCGCTCGCACAGCAGGTGGCGGAGCGGCTCGGGGTGACTCGCGAGCAATTACGCAGGCTCGTCCGGCGCGAAACAGACAGCTGACACTCGGCGGGCCAGCTGACACCCGCCCAGGCCGGCGCTAGCACTGCTGCTCCCAATGATTCGGCGGATGATCGCGCAGGACCGCGCCGTCCTGTGGTTTTGCGGGCACCGCCGACGGGGTCATTCCCCTTCAAGGTGACCGCGAAACCGCAGGACGGTGCGGGACAAGCGAGGGCCGCCGAATCATTGGGAGCAGCAGTGCTAAGGTGTCTGGGTGCTGTCTTCGCTGATTACCGACCTGTATCAACTCACGATGGCGCAGGGCTATTTCCGCGCGAACAAGCTCGGCGACTCGGCCGTGTTTCATCTGTATTTTCGGAAGCTGCCGTTCAAGGGCGGCTACGCGATCGCGGCCGGGCTCGAGTCCGCGTTGGAAATGGTCGCGGAGTTCAAGTTTCTGCCGAGTGACCTCGAGTACCTCGCTACGCTGACGGGCGTCGACGGCTCGCCGCTGTTCGGGCAGGACTTCCTCGCGTACCTGTCGCGGCTCGAACTCGAAGTGGACATAGACGCGATGCCCGAGGGCAGCTTGGCCTTCGCGAGCGAGCCACTGCTGCGGGTGCGCGGGCCGCTTCTGCAATGTCAGCTGCTCGAGACGACGCTGTTGAACCTCGTGAACTTCCAGACGTTGATCGCAACGAAAGCGGCACGCGTCGTCTCGGCTGCGCGTGGTCGCGACGTGCTCGAGTTCGGGTTGCGGCGCGCGCAAGGTGTCGATGGTGCGCTCGCAGCAAGCCGCGCGGCGTTCATCGGTGGCTGTGTTGCGACGAGCCACGTGCTCGCGGGTCAGCGGTACGGCATTCCGGTGCGCGGGACGCACGCGCACAGTTGGGTGATGTCGTTCGATAGCGAGCGCGAGGCGTTCGATGCGTACGCCGATGCGATGCCGCAGAACTGCGTCTTCTTGGTCGACACGTACGACACGCTCGAAGGCGTGCGCAACGCGATCGCGGCCGGTAAACGCCTGGAAGAACGCGGCGGCAAGTTTCTCGGGGTTCGGCTCGATTCGGGCGACCTGGCTTGGCTCTCGAACGAAGCGCGCAAGCTGCTCGATGCGGACGGTTTCAAAGATGCGGCGATCATCGCGTCGAACGATCTCGACGAGCACTTGATCGAGTCGCTCGTCACGCAGGGCGCTGCGGTGACAGCGTGGGGCGTCGGTACGAAGCTCGTGACGGCGTACGACGAGCCGGCGATCGGCGGCGTGTACAAGTTGTCGATGATCGGGCCGAACGGCGGGCCGCTCGTGCCGCGAATCAAGCTGAGCGAGCAAGCGACGAAGATCTCGAATCCCGGCATTCAACAGGTGCGCCGCTACAAGCGGCAAGGCCGGCTCGTCGCCGACGTGATCTACGATGAAACGCAGGGCTGCAAGGTGCCGTGTACGATGGTGGATCCACTCGATCCGACGCGGCAGCGAGTGCTCTCGCCCGAGCTGATTCACGAGGATCTATTGATTCCGGTGGTGAGGGCGGGCAAACGGGTCGATCCAGCGCCGAACGTGCAGCAGATTCAGGAGCACGCGCGGCGGGAGTTGGCGCTGCTCGATCCAGCGGTGCAGCGGCTCGTAAATCCGCACGAATATCCGGTCGGGTTGAGTGCGGAGCTGTACACCGAGCGCGTGCGATTGATTCAGCACGCGCGAAAGACTCGGCTCGATCGCTGGTAGAGGGTTGCGATGAAAGCGCTGATCTTGGTCGACATCCAAAACGATTTCTGTCCGGGCGGTGCGCTGGCGGTATCGGACGGAGATGCGGTAGTGCCGGTTGCGAATCGCGTGATGTCGCAGTTTCCGCTCGTGATTGCGACGCAAGATTGGCACCCGCGCTCGCACAAGAGTTTCGCGGTGAACCATCCGGGGAAACACGAGTACGAGATGATCGATCTCGAGGGGTTGCCGCAAGTGTTGTGGCCGCCGCACTGCGTCCAAGGCAGTGCCGGCGCGGAGTTTCATCCGAAGCTCGATACGAAGGGGCTGCACGCGGTGTTTCCGAAGGGTACCGACGAGACGATCGATAGTTACAGCGGGTTCTTCGACAACGGCCACCGGCGTGCGACGGGCCTCGGAGATTACCTGCGTGCAAAGAACGTCGACGAGGTGTTCGTGATGGGCCTTGCGACGGACTATTGCGTCAAGGCGACAGCGATCGATGCGGTGCAGTTGGGATTGCGAACGACGGTGATCGAAGACGGGTGTCGCGGCGTGGGGCTGGCGCCGGGTGATATCGATGCGGCGAAAGCCGAGCTCAAAGCGGCAGGCGTCAGCTTCTGCCAGAGCGACGAGTTGCCGAAGTAGTCTAGTCGCCACGTGTTCGTGGTCGCTACCGAGAACGCCGCGGCGGAGCCTTCTTGGACGCCGCCTTCTTCTTCACGGCCGCAGCTGTCGGCGACCGCGCTGCTCGCATCGCCCGCTTCGCCCACACGACCATTTCCTCGCTGTCGTCGAGCACATCCCCGGGCAGCTGGTAGTAGTTCTGGCTGACCTTCTTCGGCTCGCTCTTCACCGGCCGAAGCGCGGGCATTTTGCGCGCGACGAACTCGGGACGAGTCTCGTCATCGACGCGCAGGAACACCGCGTCCTCGTCGATGACGCCGAACATCACGCCGTCCGCCCATAAGCCCACGCCACCAAACATCCGCTTGATGACGAGCTCCCCGAGCCCAGCGAGCTGATCAGCCACGTAGTCGCGGTAGCTCTGAGAGACGGCCATGCCGCACGACTACCGCGAACCGCACCTCACAACAACTCGAGAGTCCGGCAGGACGACCCACACGAATCGCCATCGCGGCGGTTCCCGTCGTCACAATCCTCGCCCTCCTGCTTGATGCCGTCGCCGCAACTCGGCCCTAATACGCAGCCCGCCGCACACTCCTCGTAGCCGCCGTCGTTGATCCCGTCGTCGCACTCCTCGCCGAGCGTCACGATGCCATCGCCGCAAATCGGCGTGCAATCGCTCCGCGCAGTGTTGAAGCCGGACAACGTGAGCTTGAACGACGACCCTTCGACCTTGCGTTCGGCGTGGAACACACGCACTTCGTAGACGTTGTTCGGCATCAACCCGAACTGCCCCGCAGTCGCAGCACTCAGCGTCACCGTACCGTTCGTAGGCACGTGCGGGCCGCCGAGATCCACCGCGAGTTTCCCGTTTACGAACACCCACACGTCGTCGTCGCCCGTGAAGTCGAGCACGGCCGACGTGCTCGCGTCGTACTTGAACCAGTAGACCACTTCGGTCGTGAAGTGGAAGTCGTGCATCTTCGCCCCCGGCAAGACCATGTCTTCCCAGGGCCAACCGTTGTAGCCGTACTGCTCGGGGATCTTCGCGCGGTAGCGCATGTCCGTGAGCGCATTCGGCGCGTCGTCGATCGGGAAGAACAACGGATTGCCGTCGTAAAACATCTGCGTCGAGTCGGCGCAACACGCTTGGCTCGTGTTGTTCCACGGCACGCACGGATCGAAGCACTGCCCAGTCGCGGACGGCGTGCACATGCCACACCCCATGCCCGCGTTCCCACCGAACAGAATGTTCGTGAACACCTTCATCCCGGCCCATTGCTCGCCGGTCGGGCCGTAACGGTTCACGAAGCCACCCTTGCCGTTGTCGAACAACGTGAGCGATCCAACGATCGTCGCGTTCTTCATGTTCGACGTGTACCACTCGGCGAACGTGGCCGCGGATTCGATGCAAACCTGCCCGCCACCGTTCGCGAGCACGGGTTTGCCGTCCGCATTCAGGCGATCCTGCACGACGCCCTTCACGAGCTGGCCGCAACCTACGCCGAAGTCGGGGTGACTCTCTCCGAAGTCACGGAAGATCGCGGGCGCGCGCAAGATGCACTTGTCGTCCATCTTCTCGCACGTGGCGTCGGTCGTGCACATGAACCCGGCTTCGACCTTGCACTGCGACGAACAGCCATCGGCGTCTTTGGTGTTGCCGTCGTCGCACTCCTCGTTCAGCACCAAACCATCGCCGCACTTCGACGAGCACGGCTCACCGGTCGCGCACTTGGGTTCGGTCTGACAGGTCGCAGAGCAGCCATCGAACGGGATGTCGTTTCCGTCGTCGCAACTCTCGCTGCCTTCTGGCTTGCCGTCTCCGCACTTCGTCGGCGCGCACTTGCTCGGCTCACCGCTGCAGCCGTAACCCACTTCGGTCTTGCAACGCATGGAGCAACCGTCGCCATCCGTCGTGTTGCCGTCGTCGCACGTCTCCGAGACCGCGACGATGCCGTCCCCACAGCGCGCGATCTTGCGACACGGCATGCCGGGAGGTGAACACGCGAAGCCAGCCTCGATGCCGAGGCAATCGGCGCTGCAGCCATCGCCGCTCGTGCGGTTGCCGTCGTCGCAGGCCTCGTCTGCAGTGCGTTTGCTGTTGCCACAACCCTTCGGCGTCACTTGAGCGGCCGCACTCGCGTCAGGCGAGGCGAGGCCGTCGGGGTTATCGGTGCCCGTGCTGACGCCGTTTCCCCCGCTGGGCAGCCCGATCGAGCCACCGGAGCCGTTCGAACGGCCCGCCGCTCCGGCGCTGGGCCGGACGGTGCCGTTGCCCGCATCCGAGCCACAGCTCGTGCACACCAAGAACACCCAACCGAGTAGCCATGCGCTCCGCATTCTGTTCACCCGTGCGCCAGGTCCCGAGTCGGGA
>Ga0193752_1000718_pt1 | contig 30161 bp, 26 predicted proteins | sample H1c1metaG_FD_144924 | JGI IMG/M metagenome (GOLD analysis project Ga0193752, IMG submission 144924) | Soil microbial communities from a riparian zone of the East river system, Colorado, United States - H1c1 | ecosystem: Environmental > Terrestrial > Soil > Riparian zone | place: USA: East River... | reverse complement strand
GACTTCTGCAAATGCATATTCTAGGTACAGGCGAAATACAGTTTATACATGAGAAAAAGGATAAAGCGAAGTTTAAGGGTTTCCAGGTATGTTGTTTACAAAGAAACGCTGATCGATTATAAAGAAAATCTCTGGTCATTTATTGGATCATTCATTGGCATAGGCATCATAGCTTTCCTCCAAAGTAAAACCTTATTGGAAGCTGATAATCTTTTCCTGATCGGGTCTTTCGGTGCTTCCAGTGTTTTAATTTACGGCGCTATTCAAAGCCCGTTGGCACAACCCCGGAATTTATTAGGCGGACATTTGATCTCTGCTTTAATTGGAGTTAGTGTTTATAAAATATTACCAGACATCATTTGGCTCTATGCAGATCACCAAAACATTACACCCGCCGGGCGGCGCTACTGCTTTAATTGCAGTTATAGGATCTGAAAAAGTAAAAAGCCTTGGGTTTTTATATGTGGTATCGCCTGTACTTACCGGCGCTTTGATATTATTAGCTGTAGCACTTGTATTTAATAATCTGACTCCTTATAGAAAGTATCCAACCGATGAAAAGTTTACCCGGTTTTTTAAGCGGGTGTTTCTAAAGGGCAGGTAAGCTGCATCATCTACTTCCCGATCTGTCTTAGTGCTTTCTCCACTTCTATCACTGGCAGCTCACAGGTTTTATCCCTGCAAACATAAATAGTGGTTTGACCAGGTATGAGTTTGTTTTCAAGCAAAGCCTGCCTGCTTCCTGCTTTTCCCCCTAAGAAAATAACATTCGGTAAATAATGCTCATCAAACTGCTGGCGCCTGGCTTTAAGATCATCACCCATTATTACCACTTCGTACAGCGGGCTGGTAAATAAAGCCTGTAGCATTCCCCAGTTTGCATAAAAATAAATATTGCGTTGTACATCCCCCTCCACATTTATCAGCATTTGTTTTGCCTTGCTGATATGATCATCTTTACCCAAAAAATGTCCCAGCAAAAAAAGGTTCTTCGCCATTTCGCTGTTGGAAGAGGGAATTACATTATCCGACAATTCCATTTTCCTTGCGATCAGGTCGGCATATTGGTTATGCGTATAAAAAAACATTTGTGATACAGGATCAAAAAAATGTTCCAATGCATAGCCAGTAATTTTATCTGCTTCGGTCAGCCATTTTTCATCAAATGTTGCCTGGTACAGTTCAATAAAAGCGGCAATGGTAAATGCATAATCATCCAGCAGTGCATTGATAGAGGCTTTGCGGTTCTTATAATTACGTGTCATTTCTCCATTGGCGGCAATGGCATTTTGCAAAAGAAAGTTTGCATTAGTAGTGGCCGCTGTTAAAAATCTTTCTTCTCCAAAAACGCGGTAAGCTTTTGTGTAACCGGTTATCATCAATGCATTCCAGCTGCTCAAAACTTTATCATCAAGGCCGGGCTTAACTCTGGCATTTCTTATTTGCATCAGTTTTGATTTGCTCTCATCAATCTTTCGGTTCAGCTCATCAACAGAAATATTAAAACGATTGGCAACAACTTCATCTGTTTCATTTCTTAATAAGATACTGTTGCCATGTTCCCAGCTACCATCGGCAGTAATATTGTAATAAGATGAAAATATTTCTGCATCATCTCCCAAAACATTATCAACTTCTGCTTTTGTCCACACATAAAATTTACCTTCCACACCTTCGCTGTCTGCATCCAGCGATGCATAAAATGCACCATTGGCTGAAGTGAGTTCCTGCTTTACAAAATCCAGGGTTTCGTAAACTGTTTTTTTATACAGGGGATCTTTTGTTGCCTGGTATGCATGCGTATAAAGCGTTACCAGTTGTGCATTATCGTAGAGCATCTTTTCAAAATGCGGTACATGCCAGTTGGCATCAGTTGAGTAGCGTGCAAAGCCGCCCTGCAGGTGATCGTAAATACCGCCGAGCGCCATATTATCCAAAGTAACCGTTAACGCTTTTAAGGCTTCTTCATTGTTACTTAAATAATGATAATGCTGTAAGTACGCCCATGCTGATGGCATAGGAAATTTGGGCGCCCGGTTCTCTCCTCCTCTTATTAGGTCAATATTAGGCTTCCAGGTTTCAAACTGTTTGTTAAGATCACTAATTGAAAATGCTTTTTCATTTTCTTTGAACACAACATGCTCTGTTGCATGAATGCCTTTGGTAACCTGCTCTGCACTTTTCTCCAAAGCTTCAGGTTGCTTTTGTTGCAGGTCAACAAAATATGCCAGCATATTCATCCATTTATCTTTAGGAAAATACGTGCCGGCATAAAACGGCCTTCCATCTGCCAATGCCATGGCATTAAGCGGCCAGCCGCCCCGGCCGGTTATCAGTTGCGCTGCCGTCATATACACCTGGTCCACATCGGGCCTTTCTTCCCTGTCTACTTTTATACAGATGAAATTCCCGTTCATTAGTTTTGCCACTTCTGCATCTTCGAAACTTTCATGCTCCATTACATGGCACCAATGGCAGGCTGCATAACCAATGCTGATGATAAGCATTTTGTTTTCCGCTTTTGCTTTTTGTAAAGCCTTATCTCCCCAGGGATACCAGTTTACAGGGTTATGGGCATGCTGCAGCAAATATGGGCTGCTTTCATTGATAAGATCATTGGTATATGCAGGATCGTTGTTCATTTGTTTTTAAAGTTAACGATTGTAAAAATAAAAGCAGCAACCTAAACTGGTTGCTGCTTTTAAAAATTATGTGGAATACTTTAATTTTTTTTCGGCAGTCTATCAATTACATATTTGCCAAATTCTATTAGTTGAGCAGGATTTATATAACCTTCCGAAACAGAAACGGATTTTTGCTCCGGGTCCATGATCAGCAAAGTTGGGTAAGCACGTATCTGGTATTTTTCTGCAAAAGCCAAGCCATCGCCCCTTTCCATATCCAAAGCTATATTGATAAAATGCTTGTTGAAAAAATCGCCTGCTGCTTTATCAGTAAAAGTATTTTGCTTTAACATCCTGCAGGGGCCACACCAGGATGTGTAGGCATCAATAAAGATCATCTTCTTTTGTTTTTTTGCCTGCTCTATGGCTTTTGCCCAGTTTGCTTCAACAAATTGTATACCCTTATCGGCACTTTCGTTTGCAACAGGTTTGGCAGGATCCTTTGGTAATGTAATAAAGGCAAAGATCATCGTCGTTGCCAATACCAGTAATGCCGAAAAAATTATTCTGTTCTTCATAATGTATAAATTAAGGTGCAAGATTAGTTTTTTTGTCGCAATCAGTAAGCTGGTTTAACATTTATTAAACGCATATAAAATTAATTTAGTTTTAGTGTATGAAAAAATTATTGCAGGAAATAAGAGGCTGTACTGCTTGCAGTAAATTTTTACCCAATGCGCCACGCCCGATACTTCAGGCCGGCACTTCATCTAAAATCATCATTATTGGCCAGGCTCCCGGACAAAAAGTTCAAAACAGCGGTATTCCCTGGGATGACCAGAGCGGCAATGAATTGAGAAGATGGCTAGGCGTAACCAAAGAGCAATTTTATGACGAAAAGATATTTGCCCTGGTACCGATGGGCTTCTGTTATCCCGGCAAGGGCATCAATGGTGATCTGCCCCCAAGGCCTGAGTGTGCCCAGCTTTGGCATGAACTGCTAATGAAGAGAATGAAAAAAGTAAAACTTATCATACTTATCGGGCAATATGCTCAAAAACATTACCTGGGCGAAAGATCAAAACCAACACTTACAGAAACTGTAAAAAACTATAAAGCATATTTGCCGGGATACCTGCCATTGGTACACCCATCGCCCCGCAATAAAATATGGCAAAAGAAGAACGGCTGGTTTGAAGATGAAATGGTACCTCAGTTGCAAAAGATAGTGAAGCAGTCTTTAAACAGCTAAATAGATATTAACCTGTAGGGGAGAAATTAGCAGGGAGTGTTAGCTATTGGGACCTTCAGCCTATTATGCACTTTAAAGCAAAGCGGCCTCATTATGAAGCCGCTTTTATTGGTAGTCCCGGCAAGAATCGAACTTGCATCTAAAGTTTAGGAAACTTCTATTCTATCCATTGAACTACAGGACCATTGAATATCGAACATAGAATATTAAATATTGAATGTCGAAATTCGGAGGGCAAAAGTAAGCATTTCTCTGTTTTAGATTTCAATTATGCCAGATTTTATATAGGTTACACAACCTACAGACGCAAATCAATCCAAAATCGCCAATCCAAAATCTAAAATCCGCCCTATCTTTGCCCTCCTAAATTTTTTGAGTATGAAGTGGCTGAATATTCTTATTAAATACCGTTTATGGCTGGGCATTGCCTTTTTAGGTCTGGCTATATTTACCCATATGCAAACCAGTTTCTGGCCTTCTTTTGTATTGTACCTTATTGCCGTAGTGGCTATTGTTGGCCATTTTCTTTTTGGGCCAATGAGGCTGATACAATCATATATGGAAGAAGGTGATATGGAGGGTGCTAAAAAAGTGGTGAATTCTATCTGGTTCCCGGCTATTCTGATCAAACCCGTGCGTTCGGTTTATTACACCATTAAAGGCAACCTGGATATGGTTGAACAGAACTATGACAGCGCCGAAAAGAATATGAAGAAAAGCCTGGCATTAGGAGGTGGCGCTTTAACCAAACAGGCCGAGGGCCCTAACAAATTGCAATTGGGGATGTTGATGATGCAAAAGGGAGATATCAGGCAGGCTGAAAGTTTGATCCGCCAGGCTATCAGGGCCGGTTTACCCGATAATGAAAATAATGCTGCAGCTTATTTACAGCTTTGTTCTATCATGATGAATAAAAGGGAGTTCAGAGCAGCAAAGGAGTATTTCAGGAAAGCAAAGGGCTTTAAACCAACTACACCTCAAATTGTAGACCAGATAAAGCAGATCGAGAAGTATATAACCCGTATGCCGGGGTAATTGATTTGATGATGATTTGATTTGGAGATCTGAAGATTAAGGAATTTCCAAATTATCAAATCATCAAATTGTCCCAAACAACTCTTCAACTTTCTTGAAGCGATACTCAAATATTTGCTTCAGTTTTTTTTGCACAAACAAGGCGTTGGCAATATCTCCCAAAAACCAAAAGGGCAGTTTGTAGTGTACAATATCTGTCATCTCTATACCACCCTCAATTGTTTTAAAATGATGCTGGTGATGCCACAGGCTGTAAGGCCCGTAGCGTTGTTCATCCACAAAGTATTTTTTATCATCCACATGCGTTATTTCAGTCATCCAGTATAATGGAATACCTAAAACAGGACTCAGCTTATATTCTATCACCTGCCCGGCATAAATAATATCTCCCTGAAATGTTGAGATGGTTTTAAAACCCATACCCTCCGGCGTAATGGTATCCAGGTTTGCGGGGTTGCTGAAAAAATCCCAGATCGTATCTAAGCTCACCGGAATGTGTTGTACTTTTTTAAAAGAATAAACTTTACTCATGGCCTTATAACGCTGGTTGAATTATTTTGTTCTGTAAATCGGGTATCAAGTATCTTTGATTTATGCGCCACTACCGCGAAATACTGCAAAATAAGTTTGCTGAAGAATATAAAAAATTAAATAATGAACAGCGCCTTGCTGTTGATACCATTGAAGGGCCGGTGATGGTAATTGCTGGTCCCGGTACGGGCAAAACCCAGATACTGGCCGCAAGAATTGGAAAGATATTATTAGACACCGATGCCCTGCCTGAAAATATCCTTTGTCTTACCTACACCGATGCAGGTACCATTGCCATGCGCAAGCGGTTGCAGCAATTCATTGGCGCCGATGCATACAAAGTTAACATCTACACCTTTCATGCTTTTTGCAATGATGTGATACAGGATAACCTGAACCTGTTTGAAAAAAATTCGCTGGATGCCATTTCGGAACTGGAAAGTATTGAGCTGTTCAAGCAACTGATCGATGCATTTCCCAAAGGGCATCTTTTAAAAAGATACCGCGGTGATGTGTATTTCGAGATCAACAACCTCCGCAGTTTATTCTCCAGTATGAAAAGAGAAGGCTGGACGGCAGCATTCATAAACCAAAAAATTGATGAGTATATCAATGATCTGCCCAACCGGGATGAATATATTGCCAAACGTGCTGTAAAAGAATTTAAGAAAGGTGATGTACGTACCGATAAGATAGAAGAAGAAAAAGAAAAGATGGAAAAACTGCGGGCAGCGGTAAATGAGTTTGCAAATTTTCAAAACCTGATGCGTAAAAGGAACCGCTATGATTTTGACGATATGATCAACTGGGTGATACAGGTGTTTGAAGAAAACAAGACCATACTTGCCAATTACCAGGAAAAATTCCAATACCTGCTGGTGGATGAATACCAGGATACCAGCGGCACACAAAACAAACTGGTGCAGTTACTCATCAACTACTGGGATAGGCCCAATGTATTTGTGGTGGGCGATGACGACCAGAGCATTTACCGTTTCCAGGGCGCCAATGTGGAGAATATGCTGGACTTTGCAACAAAATATACAAAAGACCTCATGACAGTTGTGCTGACCAGCAATTACCGCAGCACTCAGCCCATATTGGATATTTCAAAAACACTTATTAACCGGAACGATGAAAGATTGGTAAAGCAGATCGATGGATTAAGTAAAGAATTGATCTCTTCCAATGCACTGATAAAAGAGCTGACCAATAAACCGGTTTTGCATGAATACAATTCAGCCAAAGATGAAATGGCCGATATCACCAACCGGGTTGCTGCATTAATTGATCAGAAAGTTGAACCGGGAAAGATCGCCGTTATCTATAAAGAGAACAGGTATGGAGAAGAGCTGGCAAATTATTTCCGCCTGAAGAATATTTCTTTTTACAGCAAACGGAGTATTGATGTATTGGTACATCCTTTCACCAATAAAATAGTGCAGCTACTTCGCTACCTGGATGCGGAGCATGATACGCCTTATGGCGGTGATGAAATGCTTTTCGAGATCCTGCATTTTGACTTTTATAAGATCCCTCCTATTGAAATTGCCAAGTTAACTGTTGAGACCAACAACCTGAAGTATAAAGGGGAGCTAACTTCTATCCGAAAGTTATTATCCGACAAAGCAAATAAACCTCCGCAAAATTTATTTGACACCGGTATTCATGAAGGATTGAAGAGTTTCAGCTTTATGATAGAGAAGCTCATAGCAGATGTGCCTAATGTAACCCTGCAGGAATTATTTGAGCACATCATTCAAAATGCCGGCGTGCTGAATTATATCATGCAGAGCGATGATAAAATTGCACTCATGCAGTTGCTAACTGCTTTGTTCGATTTTATTAAAGATGAAACTAGCCGCAATCCTTTGCTTGACCTGAATGAGCTCATCAGCATTTTCGACCTGATGGAAAAAGAAGGTATTACCCTGCCCATGATTAAAGTTTCCGGCTCAGGCAATGGTGTAAATCTCTTAACAACGCATGGCAGTAAGGGCCTGGAGTTTGAATATGTTTTCTTTGCCGGCGCCAACGCTTCTTTTTGGGAAAAGAAACGAAAGCCGGGTGGCGGATATAAATTCCCGGATACGATGTTCTCTTCGCAGCCTGCATCTTCCGACGAAGAAGAACTTCGCCGCTTGTTTTATGTAGCACTAACCCGTGCAGAAAGGCATTTATATATCTCTTATGCAAAATTCAGGAATGATGGTAAGGAACTGGAACCTTCTATGTTCATTGCCGAGATCCTGGAAGAGAACGAATTACCGGTTGAAAAAATAGTTTTAACAGAAGAGCAGCAAATGGAATTTGAACTATTGCATTTTACTGCACAGGCTCCGGAGATAGAACAGGCTGAAGAGGATTTCATCTCGTCCATTCTTGAAAAGTTTGTGATGAATGTAACTGCTTTAAGTGCTTACCTGGCTTGCCCCTTAGGGTTTTATTATAAGAACCTGATCCGTATACCGGCAGGCAAAAGTGAATCACTGGAGTTTGGCAGTGCTATACATCATGCAATTGAAAAACTTTTCAGGAAGATGCAGGATGGCGGCAAAGAAGCTTTCCCCCCTAAAGAAGAAATGATCGCCGACTTTAACTGGTACATGCTCCGCCATCGTGAAAATTTTACCAGGGAAGCATTCGAACGGCGTATGGAATATGGAGATGAAGTGCTGCGTAATTATTATGATAAATACATCCACTCCTGGAATAAGGTTGTAGCTGTTGAGCGAAACATAAGAGGTATTGTGGTTAACGGTGTTCCCATAAAAGGTAAATTAGATAAACTGGAATTTACCGGCAAGGAAGTGAATGTGGTAGATTATAAAAGCGGCAATATTGACAATGCTTTGCCCAAAATGAAATCTCCTTCCGACAAAGACCCGAATGGTGGCGATTACTGGCGCCAGGCAGTCTTCTACAAAATACTGATCGATAATTACGAGCAGAAAGAATGGAAAGTGATCAGCACCGAATTTGATTTTATTGAACCCGATAAAAAAGGCGAATACCGCAAAGAAAAGATCGTGATCAACCCGCAGGATGTTGAAACGGTAAAACAACAGCTTACCGAAGTATGGCATAAGATACAGGCCCGTGATTTTTATACAGGCTGCGGCAAACCCGATTGCCACTGGTGCAATTTTGTAAAGAACAATAAACTGGCGGTTGCACTGCACGACCTGGAAGAAGAAACCACCGAATAAAAGATTTGAGAATTTTTATGATTTCTAAACAAATCAAACGGGTTAAGTTTGTATTTTAATTGCCATTGATGAGATCAAGCCAAATACTTTTTTCCATTTTTATTGCTTCACTGTTATATATCATTACCATTGGTAATGCAGGTTGTGGCCAGGTAGGTATGCCAACCGGCGGGCCGAAAGATAGTATACCGCCCAGGCTGGCAGGTGCTTCGCCTGCATTAAAAAGCACCAATGTCTCGGGTAATAAGATCACGCTTACTTTTAATGAATATATTGACCTGAAGGAGCCCCAAACCAATGTATTGATATCGCCACTACCCAAGAAACAACCTTCTATTGATTTTAAACTGAAAACCGTAACTGTAAAACTGAAGGATACCCTTTTACCGAACACAACATACAGCATTAATTTTGGCAATGCCATCGTAGACAATAATGAAGGCAATCCGTACAAAGATTTTGTGTATGTTTTTTCTACAGGCAATCAGATAGACAGCTTTATGCTTTCGGGTAAAGTAATCATTGCCGAGACAGGAAAATATGACAGTACTTTACTGGCAATGCTCTACCGTAAAACAGATGATTCTGCAGTACAAAAAAACAAACCCGATTATGTAGCACGACTGAGTAGTGATGGTAGTTTTAGTTTTGTGAATTTACCGGCAGGTAGGTTTAATATTTATGCATTAAAAGATGGTGATGGCGGCAAAACCTACAATTCAAAAAAAGAAATGTTTGCATTTAACGATGCCCCTGTAACAGTTTCCGAAAAAACTGAACCTGTTATGCTATATGCATCGGCTATTGAAAAAGAAAACACCAATGCAAAAACTACCAAAACAGTGCTGGCTAAAAGATTGTCATACACTTTACCCGGTGGGCAAAGCCAGGACCTGTTAAGCCCTTTTGAAATACTCTTTAATAACCCCTTAAAGAAATTTGAGGTGGGAAAATTTATCTTAAGGGATAGTAATTATAAACCGATACCGGCAGCTACCTGGGCAATTGACAGCAGCAGAACCAAAGTAACGGTAACAACCCAATGGCAGGAAGACATGGGTTACCGCATCATTGTAGATACCAGTGCGGTCATTGATTCTGCAAACCTTCATCTTACCAAAGCAGATACCATTCGTTTTACAGCAAAACAACAATCAGATTATGGCAATGTGGTTTTACGTTTTAGCAATCTCGACCTGGCCAAACACCCTGTTCTTCAATTGGTACAGGGCGAAGAAGTTAAAAAAAGCTATCCACTTATAACTGCAGAATGGAGCAATAAATTTGTACTCCCGGGAGAATACGAAATACGCATTTTGTTTGATGACAACAACAATGGCAAATGGGACCCGGGAGATTATTCCAAAAAACTACAGCCCGAAAAAGCAATTACACTGAAAGATAAATTAGCCATTAAAGCTAACTGGGATAACGAACGGGACATTAAATTATAAATGGATAATTTTTTAATTGATAATGGATAATGTTGTTGGTCAATAGCACCAAATTATAATGCAGGTTGCGCTGAATTTAAAAAATTATCAATTATCCATTATTCCATTATCCACTAACTTTACCGCATGATTTTTTCTTCTTCGCTTTTAGAGAACGCCGTTAATGAATTTGCCAAACTGCCCGGTATTGGTAAAAAAACAGCACTGCGTTTGGTTCTCCATCTTATTAAACAGGATGCCGGGGAAGTAAGCCAGTTCAGCGATATCATTGCCAAAATGAGGAACGGGATAAAATTCTGCAGCCGTTGTTACAATATCTCCGACAATGAGCTTTGTAATATCTGCAGCAATACCATGCGCAAGCAGGAAATGATATGTGTGGTTGAAAATATACGTGATGTGATCGCTATTGAAAGTACACAACAATTCAATGGCATATACCATGTTTTGGGCGGCATCATCTCCCCCCTTGATGGTATTGGCCCGGCACAATTAACCATTGACCCATTGGTTGAACGTATCTCAAAAGAAGAAATTGAAGAGATCATTTTTGCACTCAGCCCAACCATACAAGGCGATACCACCATCTATTATATCAGCAAAAAATTATCCGCAGGATCCGGTGGAAAAGGCCAGCCTGTTAAAATTACCAGCATTGCCCGGGGTATTGCTTTTGGTGGCGAGCTGGAATATGCGGATGAAATGACCCTCGCAAAAAGTATCAGCAACCGCATACCGGTCGAGAATTTTATTGTCTCAGGAAATTGAGTGCCTGATTTTACCCGATCAGTTCCGGTTTTTCCCTGTTCAGCAAACAAATAGCATTTTTATTTTGTGTGTTGTCTATCTTTATGTAGACTACACATGGCCCCTAAAAGAAAAAAGATCATCCTCTTGCTTGTTGCAGGCATTATCGCTATTGGCGCAGCTTGTGCTTTTTACCTATATAATAAAGGCCCGCTTGATGTAAAAGATGCAAAAGGCATACAGGTAAATGCCACCGATCTCTATCAAACTTATTTTAAAGATTCATTACAGGCTGTAAAAAAATACAGCAATAAGGTTGTTGAAACCACAGGAAAGGTTGCGCAGGTTACATTGAACCAGCAAAACCAGGCTGTAGTATTACTGATAACAAATGAAACCGGTGCATTTGTTAATTGCACCATGGAAGATTCTACAGCTGTAATAAAAGAAGATCAAACCGTAAAGATCAAAGGTATCTGCACGGGTATCATGGGCATGGACTTGTCTATGGAAATATTGGGCGATGTTTACCTGAGCAGGTGTTACCTGGTAAAATAAATTCAGTTAATATCTGTCCAATATAAATACAGCTTATACGTTATAGCAGTCTGTAATCCAAACATTCATCAAACAAATGATCAAAAAATGTAAATATCGGTTTTTGTCTATAGCCGTATCATTGGTTATCGGGGTTTTCATCTTAACCATTAACAGTTGTTATTATGACAAGGCCGAGATCTTATATCCTCCAAATACCTGCGATACTGCTACTGTTACTTATAGTGTTTCCATTATTCCAATTTTAAGTGCCAATTGTACCGGATGTCATGGCGGATCTGTGCCAGCTGGCGGTATGGACCTTAGTATTTATAGTGTTGTAAAAGCACAGGTAGATAATGGTAAGTTGTGGGGAGCTGTTTCCCATACACCGGGTTATAAACCAATGCCAAAAAACAGCGATAAACTTAACGATTGCAACCTCAATAAGATCAAGCTATGGATCCTTGCAGGTGCACCCAATAATTAGAAAATAAAAACAAAACACATGAAAACGATAACATTCATTTTAATAGCCATCCTTACATGCACACAGGTAATTCATGCCCAGAGTTATTTAACCAAAAATGGCAAGATCAGTTTCTTCTCAAGAACCGATATTGAAAATATTGATGCGGTAAACAACCAGGCTGTAAGTGTAATAACGCCGCAAACCGGTTCCATAGCTTTTTCTGTATTGATAACCGGTTTTCTTTTTAAGAAAGCGCTGATGCAGGAACACTTTAATGAGAATTATATGGAAAGCGCCAAATATCCCAAGGCGAGTTTTAAAGGAACAATAACAGATGTAAGCAAAGTTAATTTTACAACAGACGGCTCTTACAATGTAACGGTAGCCGGCGACCTGAACATCCATAATGTTTCCAATAAAGTCATTGTGCCGGCTGTTATAGTGGTTAAAGGCGGTAAAGTATCAGCCAATGCCACATTCAAAGTAAAACTGGAAGATTATAAAATTTCTGTTCCAAAAATAGTAGAGGGCAATATTTCTAAAACTATTGAAATTAAGGTAGATTGTAATTATAACCCTAAGTAAGGGAGCAAGTCATCCAACATAATACATGAAATTCATTAAGGTCATATCCTTTCTTTACCTGCTTATTGCATCCACTCAAACCTTTGCGCAGGATTCAACGGCCAGTTTGCTAAGTATACTGGAAAAAGAAATGGAGCAAAGTAAAGACGTTACGATCTACACTACCGCTACATTTAAAACAACTCGTCTTATTAATGGCCATTCGGTTGAAAATGTAGGCAAGGGTGTATTGGATGTAAAAGTCTCACACAGGTTTGGGAATGTAAGTGAAGGGTTGTATGAATTATTCGGGCTTGACAAAGCTTCCATGCGTGCAGGATTCGATTACGGCATTACCAAAAATATAATGATCGGTGTTGGCAGAAGTACTTTTCAAAAAACCTATGATGGTTTTATTAAAGTGAAAATACTGCAACAAAGCAGGGGCAAAAAAAATATGCCCATCACATTAAGTTATGTACCCACGCTTGCCATAAAGACCATTCATTACGAAGATCCCAAGGTTGATAATCATTTCAGCTCCCGTTTATCTTATTCTCATCAATTAATAATCGGGCGAAAATTCTCGGATAAAACTTCGTTGCAGTTAATGCCCGTTTTTATTCATCAGAACCTGGTTACACTGGCGAGAGAATCGAACGACATTTTTGCAATAGGCATTGGCGGCAGGCAAAAACTAAGTAAGCGCATCAGTTTTAATGCAGAATATTATTATGTATTGCCGGCAACTAAATTAAATGGCACCAGCAATTCACTTTCAATAGGTTTTGATATTGAAACTGGCGGCCACGTATTCCAGTTACACTTTACCAATTCGCAGGGAATGAATGAGAGGACATTTATCGCAGATACCAAAGGCAAATGGGATAAAGGCGATATCTATTTCGGTTTCAATATTTCGAGGGTATTTACCGTTGGCAAAAAACATTAAGTTTATATCGATCCATGTTTAAAAAACCGGTCATACTTTTATTTACACTGATATTGTTCTCAGCAAATGTTGAGGCGCCACCACAGATGTATTCGGTGAGCAGTGGTACTATCACGTTCCGGTCGGATGCACCGCTGGAGTTGGTGAAAGCAAGCAGTAACCAGTTAAAAGGAATTTTTGATGCCGGAAAAAAGCAGTTCGCATTCTCTTTGAACGTAAATACATTCAAAGGCTTCAACAGCCCTTTACAGCAGGAACATTTTAATGAAAACTATCTTGAGAGCAACAAATATCCACGGGCATCGTTTGAAGGTAAAATAATTGAGGATGTTGATCTGAAAAAGAACGGATATTATAATATACGTGCAAAAGGAAACCTTACCGTGCATGGTGTAAGCCAGGAGCGTATCATTAAATGCGAATTAACCATTAAGAACAATATTGTAAGCGTTAAATCAAATTTTACAGTACTGCTGGCCGATCATAATATCACCATCCCAAAAGTTGTGCATGAAAAGCTGGCGTCTGAAATAAAAGTTGAAGTAAAAGCTGACCTGATTGATAAATAAACCAACAGTACCAAAACTTGTAATGAAGGCATGTATGGCCATCATTATGTTCTGTTTGGCTATACCCGGACGGGGGCAGGACCTGGGCAGCAAATCATTCAAGCTATTAGACGATAACGAATCTTTTAAGATCAATTGCCTATTTAAAACCGGCGAAGGTTATATATATGCCGGTACCACCAATGTTCTCTACAGTTTCGATGGCATCCGCTTTAAAAAAAATAATTTCTCCAAACCTGGCACTAAAGATACCGTTACTGCAATTTTCCAGGATAATACTAAACAACTTTGGGTTGGTTTTAAAAGCGGGCACATCGCCAAAAAAATAAATGGGCTGCTGGAATATGTTGAGCCGGAAGAAGGAAATCCCAAAGTAGCTATCACTTCCTTTATACAGGATAAACAAAAGAATATATGGTTTGCCACCAATGGTGAAGGCATTTATTATTTCAGCAACAAGCATCTTTATCTTATTAATACAGCAAACGGATTAAGCGACCTGCATGTACGGAGTCTTGCACTTGCAGCAAACGGTGATGTGTTGGCTGCTACAGACCAGGGCATTAATATTTGCCAAATGGTTAATGGAAAAGCAACTGTAAATATAATTGGCCCAAAAAATGGTTTGCCCGATTATTATGTTACAGCTATAACCCCTGCCGGTAACAACAGTTTTTGGATCGGCATGCAGGAAAAAGGATTTTGCCTGTACGATCATGGCACCGGAAAAATAACCATTCCCGCTGCTGCACAAAACTGGAACTACGGGCAGGTAAATGACCTGCTGGTTTCCCAAAAAAATCTGTGGATCGCAACTGAAGAAAATGGGTTACTGAAACAACCAGGCATTACTGCTCCTGCCGGGGTTTTCAGATCCGCTGCAAGTATCCGGAATAAGATCACCAATTTATTGCAGGATGACCAGGGTAATATCTGGATGTCAACAACCACGGAATTAGTTGCTATAACTGGTAACAGGTTAAGGTTACTGCCGGTTTATTCTCCCGAAACATTTGAAAGCATTCACGCCATACTTTGTGATCATCAAAATAATATCTGGATAAGCACCAATGCAGCATTGATAAAATACAGTTACACAAATGGCATCTACACAGAAAAAAAATATAGCTTTTCTTCTCTCAACAGTAAAACAGATATAACCTGTTTATACCAGGATATTAACCATACCATCTGGATCGGCACCATGGGCAGGGGTATCATATTATTAAACCCTGAAACAGGCCAGTCACGCAGTTTGTCTGAGAATCCGCTTTTACAAAATGCCAGTATTTTAGCCATCACCGGGCGTGGTAATACGGTTTGTGCCGGCGGGTTGGAAGGGGTTGCCATGCTCTTCAACATCGCTGAAAAAAATAAAACCATCACCGAACAATACAGTTTTACAAACTACAATGATATTGAGAATGTAGGCAACAATTATATCTACAATATTTACAAGGATTCCCGTGGCAGGGTTTGGTTTGGAACCGATGGAAAAGGCATAACTGTTTTAGAGAACGGAAAACTTACCACGTACAATAAAACAAATGGATTGAAGGATGACCATATTTATTCTTTCACTGAAGATAAGAATGGGAATATCTGGTTCAATACAGAGGGCGCAGGCATTTATTGTTTTAATGGAAAAACATTTAAGAATTATACAGATGCTGATGGCATCAGTGACCTGAAGATCACAGCACTTAAGACAGGGCCGCTGGGGAGCATTATACTGATCAATAAAAAAGGAATAGATATCCTGAACACCAAAACAGGAACCTTCTCTTACCTCAATAATAAACAGGGCATTGGCGATGTAAATACCGATATGGGAAGTGTTACGCAGGACACAGCAGGTAATATTGTGTTGAGCACACTTAAAGGATTTGTGATCTATACACCTGTAGAAAATGCTGTAAATCGTCCAAAAACTATTATCGAAAATGTATTGTTGTTCTTAACCGATGTAGATAAAAATGTAACCGGTGTTTACAAACATGATCAAAACAGCTTCCAGTTTAATTTTACCGGTTTGTATTACACTACGCCCGATGATGTACACTACCAATACAGGCTTGATGGCCTGGATACCGGGTGGGTGCTTACCCGTGACCGCAGCATAACATTCCCCAAACTGCAGCCGGGCACTTATAAATTCCATGTTAGGTCTTCATTAAATGAAAACTTTACAAATGCCGATGAAGCTACCTACGAATTTGAAATTGAAAAACCCATCTGGAAAAGGCTTTGGTTTATTGTTTTATCAATTCTTGTTTTACTGGCGCTGGTTTACTGGTATGTTAAGAGAAGAGAGAAGCAGTTAAAAAAAGTACAGCAGTTACAACAGGAGAAGATACAGTTCGAGTTCCAGGTTTTACGCAACCAGGTAAACCCACATTTCTTATTCAACAGTTTTAATACGCTCATTTCTTACATCGAAGAAGATCCCAACATGGCGGTTGATTATGTTGAAAAACTTTCTACATTCTTCAGGAATATTGTGAACTATCGTGACCAGGATGTGATAACCCTGGGAGAAGAATTAAGCGTCTTAACTACTTATTTTTACCTGCAGCAAAAACGCCATGGTAAAAATTTATCGCTCAACATTTCAATATCAGCCGAAGAAAAAAAACTTATATTTATACCACCGCTTACCCTCCAGCTTTTAATTGAAAATGCCATTAAACACAATGCCGTATCTAAAGAAACACCGCTGGAAATAACAATATCGTTGGAAAACAAAGAACAGCTTGTAATTAAAAACAACATCAACCCTAAAATAACAAGAGAGCCGGGAACAGGAACGGGATTGCAAAATATAATCAAACGCTATAGTTTATTGAGTAAAGAACCTGTAGTTGTAAATAATGATGGTACTTATTTTACTGTAATTTTACCTATCCTAAATAAACTTGACTAATGACCATACTCATCATAGAAGACGAAGAACCTGCATTCAGGAGGTTGCAGAAAATGCTGAAGGAACTTGAGCCTGATCATACCTTGCTTGACCAGATCGTTAGCGTTTCCTCTGCCGTAAAATGGTTTAAAGAGAATGATGCCCCCGACCTGATCATTTCCGATATCCAGTTATCTGACGGCATCAGCTTCGAGATCTTTAAACAGGTGGATATAAAATGCCCTGTCATATTTACAACCGCTTATGACCAATATGCCATTGAAGCATTCAAGGTAAACAGCATTGATTATTTATTAAAACCTGTTAAAAAAGAAGAGTTGGAAACAGCGGTAAAAAAATTCAAGACACTTACTCCTGCAACAGTTCCACCAGCCATTGATATCAATAAACTGCTGCAATCGCTGCAACCGGCCGGCACCGAATATAAAAAGCGTTTTGTAGTGCGTTATGGCGAGCACATAAAAACCATCGACATAGAAGAAGTGGTATATTTTTATACCGAAGACAAGGCTACTTTTTTATGCACCAAAGATGCCCGCAGGTTTGTGGTTGATTTTAACCTGGATACACTTGATTCAATACTCGACCCCAAAGTGTTCTTCCGCATAAACAGGCAATACATCATCAGTATCCATTCCATTGCCGAGATGTTTGCCTATAGTAAAAGCAGGGTGCTTATTAAATTAAATCCTCCTGCAAAGCACGAAACCATCGTAAGCACCGAGCGTTCGGCTGATTTTAAGCTCTGGCTGGGCGATGAGAAGTAATACGCTTTCCGGCTCAGCCCCCAATAATTCCCGTTCAGTAGCCAATTCATTTAGCTGGGTGTACTTTAGTTTTAAAAGGCTATTCTGTGTAGTATGTTTGCATTACAGAAGTTAAGCGTTTTAAAATTCTGTAATCCTATAGAAAACATCCTGAGTTATCCAAAGAGAACATCCATTACCAAAGAAACACAACCTTCTTGAAGCCCCCGGTTAGATCCGGGGGTTTTATTTTAATTACATAGACACATTATGAGGCGTGGTATATTCATCTTGAACGTATTTTTATGTATCATGTACGAGTGTATATTTATCTTAAACTTATTTTAATGCATTATATACGAGTGTATATTCATTCTAAACTTGTTTTAATGTATCATATACTGGTGTATATTCATCCTAAACGAGTTTTGATGTATTGTATGTTGTGGTATATTTATTTTGTACATTTATTGTGATAAACAACTCTATTATGCCCCATTTACACAAAATGCAGGCTTCTGCCACACCCATGCCGCATGCCGGCAACCTGCTTGCCCAGGTAATGAAACAACGTATGATAACCAAGACCGAAATGGCGCAAAAAATGGGTGTTGCCAGCAGCGGTATCAACCAGTATTGCAAACAAAACACTTTACATGCGGCCCTGCTCTGGAAACTGGGAGAAGTACTCGACTATAATTAGAGCTGGCCAGGGCCTTTCCCGTAAATAATGTGTCTGAACAGGAGCTTGCCCTGCAGCAGCAGATCAGCGATCTTAAAAAGGAGAATGAGTTATATCACAAGATACTGGCAGGCCGCTTAGGATAATTCCGGTTCAGTATCGATAAACACCGGTTCAGTATGGCGGACGCACAGTTTAATGCCTTTTAGTTTTAAAACAACAAATACCGCCTTAGTTTTACATCAGAAACCAATATCCAACTAAAAGACCAGATCCAATTCACTAAGAAAACCAGGAATTAAAGTTTAGTTATCCAATTATCCTAAAAAAGTCCAGACACCACTGAACAAAAAGTTCTTTCAAATCCCCGAAATATCGGGGTTTTGTTTTTTAGTACCTCCCAAAACGGCCTTTTTTCCGGTTCAATACCTCAAATTTCCGGTTCGGCACCTCAATTATACCATTGAAAGCCTTTTATTTTTAATACCCCAATTACCGTATTAGTTTTACATCAAAAACCAACATCCAACTAAAAGACCAGATCCAATTGACTAAGAAAAACTGATAACCAGTTATCCATTATCCAACAAAACCACGGACCACTGAGCCTTAAATTATTAGAAACCCCGTTAAACCGGGGTTTTTCTATGCCTGGTCAGGGCCTGTTTTCCGGTTCAGGTGCCAAAAATGCCTTTTCAGCGGTTGGAAACGGCTGTTGACTGCCTTTTACTTTTTTCCCGGCTTTAGCCACACTACTTTTACATTAGTAAAGCGATCCAATATCCAACAAGAAGAACTAAAATATCCAGATCCAACGAAAACCACAACATTACCAAAGAACCAAAAAGTAATTAAGCCCCGTACCCCCCGGGGTTTCTTTTTTATACCTGGTCCCATTTACCCGCAGCTGCTACCGCATTTTGTTATTCGGCATTCTTAATCTAAATTTGCAGTATCAACCAGGTGGATTTGTTTATTGTTCAACCTGTAAAAAAACGAACTAATAAACGAAAGCAATTCTGCAATACTTCTCCCAGATTGATTCTCGTTTATAAGTTTATGGTAATTATTTTGAAGTCGGCTTCACAGCTTTGGGCAACATCGTTGTGTCACTCACTTGTACAATTAATTATTAATTGAACTTAAATCGAAGCGAATGAAAACATTACAAGATTGTTTAAAAGACCGCATCCTCATCATTGATGGCGCCATGGGTACCATGATACAGCGCCATAAACTGGAAGAAAATGATTACCGTGGCGAACGTTTTAAGGACTGGCATACCGATGTAAAGGGCAACAACGACCTGCTGAGCATTACCCAGCCGCAGATCATTGAAGGTATTCACAAACAATACCTGGAAGCGGGTGCCGATATTATTGAGACCAACACTTTCAGCAGCACATCTATTGCGCAAGCTGATTATGATATGCAATCGCTGGCTTATGAATTAAATGTAGCCTCTGCCAAATGCGCCAGGAATGCCGCCGATGAATTCACAGCGAAGGATCCCGGTAAGCCACGTTTTGTTGCGGGTGCCATCGGGCCGTTGAATAAAACATTATCACTTTCTCCCGATGTAAACAACCCTGGTTTCAGGGCCGTAACTTTTGATGAAGTAGCAACAGCCTATACCGAACAGATAAAAGGATTGGTTGATGGCGGCGTAGATATTATTTTAATTGAAACCATTTTTGATACGCTCAATGCAAAGGCTGCTATTTATGCAACAAAAAATTATTTCAGGGCAGCAGGAATTCCCGAATTGCCAATCATGATCTCAGGAACAATAACTGATGCCAGTGGCCGCACTTTAAGCGGGCAAACCCTAGAAGCTTTTTATGTTTCCGTTACGCACGCCAACCCTTTAAGTATCGGCCTGAACTGTGCACTCGGTGCATCTGAAATGCGGCCGTATATTGAAGAGCTGAGCCAGATAGCCGGTTGTTATACTTCAGCCTATCCCAATGCCGGCCTGCCCAATGCTTTTGGTGAGTATGATGAACAACCACACGAAACGGCTCATATCATTGAAGAATGGGCTAAGGAAGGTTTTGTAAATATTGTTGGTGGCTGCTGCGGCACCACACCGGATCATATAAAACATATTGCTGAGGAAGTAAGTAAATTCAAGCCAAGGGAATTACCGGTGGTTGAATTAGTTTAACCACAAAGAACACAAGGGAAGGCACTAAGAACACTAAGGATATGACAGAAAATGAAATATCGAAAATTGTTTTTGATTGTGGACTTAAAGTTCATAAAGCCTTAGGACCTGGATTATTGGAAAGTGCTTATGAGGAGTGCTTGTTTTATGAGCTTTTGAAAACAGGTATTACTTTAGAAAAACAAAAAGGATTACCCTTGATTTATGAAGAAGTAAGATTAGATATAGGTTACAGAACAGACTTAATAATTGAAAATAAATTAATTGTTGAAATAAAGGCAGTTGAGGCTTTAAACGATATACATCTGGCACAAGTGCTTACTTATTTAAAACTATCCGGATGTAAACTTGGTTTGCTGATCAATTTCAATACTGTTTTATTTAAGGATGGAGTAAAAAGAATCATTAATGGAACTTTGTGAACCATGTGTTTTCCTTTGTGTCCCTTGTGGTAAAAAAATAAAATGAATACAATCAAACCATATTTAAGATTAAGCGGCCTTGAACCTTTGATCGTTCGTCCGGAAACAAATTTTATTAATGTTGGCGAACGTACCAATGTTACCGGTAGTAAAATGTTTGCCCGGCTCATACGTGAGGGTCAATATGAAGCCGCATTGGCTGTTGCCCGCCAGCAGGTAGAGAATGGCGCACAGGTGATTGATGTAAACATGGATGATGCATTGCTGGATGGTGTGCAGGCTATGACCACATTCCTGAACCTGGTACAGGCCGAGCCGGATATTGCGAAGATCCCCATCATGATCGACTCTTCGAAATTTGAAATTATTGAGGCCGGTTTAAAATGTGTGCAGGGAAAATGTATTGTGAATTCTATCTCCATGAAGGAAGGCGAAGAAAAATTCATTGAGCAGGCTTTCGTTTGTAGAAGCTATGGCGCATCAGTTATTGTAATGGCTTTTGATGAAGTGGGACAGGCAGATACCAAAGACAGAAAAGTAGAAATATGCAAGCGTGCTTATAAGATATTGACAGAACAGGTTGGTTATGCTCCGCAGGATATCATTTTCGACCCCAACATTTTTGCCATTGCAACCGGTATTGAAGAACATAATAATTACGCAGTAGATTTTATTGAAGCTACCCGTGAAATAAAACATGCGATGCCGTTAACTAAAGTAAGTGGCGGTGTAAGTAATGTTTCTTTTTCCTTCAGGGGGAATGAACATGTTCGTGAAGCTATTCACAGCGTATTCCTGTTTCATGCTATAAAAGCCGGTATGGATATGGGCATTGTAAATGCAGGCCAGTTGGTAGTATATGATGAGATCGAACCCAACCTGCGTGCGCTGTGCGAAGATGTTATCCTTAACAGGAATAACGATAATAACGAGACCACAGAAAAAATGATCGCTTTTGCTGAAACTGTGAAAGCAAAAGGCAAAGAAATTGTGAAAGACGAAAGCTGGAGAAAGGAATCGGTTGAAAAACGTTTGTCGCATTCATTGGTAAATGGAATAACCGATCATATTGATGCAGATACCGAAGAAGCCCGCCAAAAATATCCAAAACCGTTGGATGTAATTGAAGGGCCCCTGATGGATGGGATGAACATAGTAGGCGATCTTTTTGGCTCAGGTAAAATGTTCTTACCACAGGTTGTAAAAAGTGCAAGGGTGATGAAGAAAGCTGTTGCGGTTTTAACGCCTTACATTGAACAGGAAAAAGAAGACAGGAAAAATGCACATATAGCAGCCGGAACAGTAAATGAAGAAACAGCCGGTGCTGCAAAAATTTTACTGGCCACCGTAAAAGGCGACGTACATGATATTGGAAAAAATATTGTGGGCGTGGTACTGGGTTGTAATGGTTATGATATCATTGACCTGGGCGTAATGGTAGCCACGGATAAAATACTTGAAACAGCGGTAAAAGAAAACGTAGATATCATCGGTTTAAGCGGTCTGATCACACCATCGCTTGATGAAATGGTACACGTAGCGCATGAAATGAAACGCAGGGGAATGAATTTGCCATTAATGATCGGTGGCGCCACTACTTCCCGCATGCATACTGCTGTAAAAATTGCACCCCAGTATGATGATGGCGTAGTACATGTATTGGATGCCAGCCGCAGCGTAACTGTTGCCGGAAGTTTATTAAGCAAAGAACAGAAGTCCGCCTTCTTACAAAATTTAAAGGCCGAGTACGATAAACTTGCTGAAGATTTCGGCAATAAAAGATCAACCAAACAATACATAAAGTTTGAGGAAGCGCAACAAAACGGCGCTGTGGTCGATTGGGCGAACTTTAAGCCTGTAACACCAACATTTACCGGCAAAAAAGTTTTAGACAATTATCCCTTGGCAGAAATTGCTGCATACATCGATTGGCAACCATTCTTCATTGCATGGGAAATGCATGGAAAATTCCCGGCGATACTTACTGACAGTGTCATTGGTGTTGAAGCAACCAAGCTCTACAATGATGCGAAAAAACTCTTGCAACAGATCATTGACGAGAAATGGCTCAAGGCAAAAGGTGTTGTTGGGTTTTGGGAAGCAGGGAGAACAAGTCCAGACTCTATCGAAGTCAAAAATAAAAAATCAAAAGTCAATCTCGAATTTCTGCGCCAGCAAATAAAAAAGACCGCAGGGCAACCCAATTTATCATTGTCAGATTTTATTGCCCCGGCAGAACAGGGTTACCAGGACCATATTGGTGCTTTTTCTGTAACCATACAGGGTATTGATACCCACATCAAAAACTTTGAAGCGAATCACGACGATTACAACAAAATAATTTTGCAGGCCCTTGCCGATCGTTTGGCAGAAGCGTTTGCAGAACTGCTTCATAAAAAAACAAGAACTGAATATTGGGGCTATGTTTCTGAAGAAAATTTAACCAACGAGCAACTAATTAAAGAGGAATATCTCGGCATCCGTCCGGCACCGGGCTATCCTGCATGCCCCGACCATACCGAAAAATATAAATTATTTCAATTGCTGGGTGGAGAAGAAGCAACGGGGATTCATCTTACTGAATCATTGGCCATGTACCCGGCATCATCCGTTTGCGGTTGGTATTTTGCAAACCCACAGAGCAAATATTTTGGCGTTGGCAAAATTGAAAAAGACCAGTTGGAAGATTATGCCAAAAGAAAGAACATGAGCATAGATGACGCAACCAGGTGGTTGAGGCCGATATTGGAATAACGCTCTAGGTAAGTCTGTATAACTCCAGTTTGTTTATGATATTAAACACCAGCAGTATCGTGTAAAAATATTGTTTTATCGCTTCCTTATCCTGTACACCATTGCGGGATGGCTCCAGCAGGTTCTCTTCAAACGGCACAGCTATATAACACCTGCCTGAAACAAAAGAAAAGACAATATCTTTTTTCAGTTTTTCCTTGATCGTTAAAATATGTTCCATCATATTATAAGACAATAGCAGCGAAGCTTCATCCGGGTTGGTCGTATACACAGAATAATGTTTGTCAAATTTTTCGTGGTTTACTTTCATTCTGTGTACATGTGGTAACCTGTACATCCTGTACGCTTCATCAGCCATGCTGGAAGGCAGTTGTGCATTGCCTTTCGTCCAGATATAAGTACCCCCGGTAAATGAGCTGTTTATCCCGGCAACAAAAAATAATCCCTTAAAAATATTTTCCCGGCCGGCCATATCCTCATACCATGATTTAACTTCTGAGCAGTGAAAATCAACCCCGTTATAAACACTTTGCCAGTAATCGTCCCCATCAAAATGAGTAAACTTTCTTCGGTACAATCCGCTTGCCCTGTATTCTTTTTTCGAAATTAAACTCATCGGTTTGTAAACCGCATCGGGGTAGATATAAGTGATGATCTGCCTGATGATCTTCTCCTTGAATTCATCAAGATACCGGTCGGCATATTTTGTATAAAAGTAAACCCCTGTTATGCACATGAGAAGCATGCTTCCTGCCAGTATATGGCCCGAGGGTAATAACTTTAGATAGTAAAGAAAAAAACATCCGAATGCTCCTGCACCGGTGAAAAAGATGAATTTTTTCCAATTGCCGGCAGCAGATTCATCTTTAGTAAGTTCCTCCAGGTACGGCTGAATTTTAACTGTATAAAAACTTTCAAAGTCTTCTATACGTTCCATTAAAATTACTTGTGGAAGGTTTTTTGTAATGCCTGCGCTTCTTTAGCATCATTAATTCCTTTAAATAAAAGAACGATCACTATGATCTTAAAAATTATTCCTTTATAGAGCGTAGTTATATCAAAAACAGCATTCATGCCAATAAAGACGGCGTATAAACAGATTGCGCATATAATGGCATAGTAAGGTTTCTTTTTTGTCCAGAAACCGAGTACAACAAACGCTGCAATAAATACACCCCATATTAGTATATCGATCCATAAATAATCATACCCTTCGGGAATAGTAAAACAAAGTATAACTAAACTAAGGGTTATCAATATAGCAACCGCAAAGATGGCGTTCCTTGCCTGCCTTATATGTTTATCATAACCTTTTAGCGAAAATTCATCCGGTGAGAATATGGTTTCCTGGTTTTGATCAGTTGCCTGGTTTTCTAAATTGTTATTTTCCATTTCGGTTTGTTATTTTTACAGGTATAAATATAATGACATTATGCGTATCATCTCATACAATGTAAATGGCATACGTGCCGCCATAAAAAAAGGATTTATAGACTGGGTGAAAACCAACCCTGCCGATATCATTTGTTTGCAGGAAACCAAGGCAAGCCAGGGAGATGTGGATGTAAAGCTGCTGGAAGACCTGGGCTTTCATCATCACTGGTTCAGTGCACAAAAAAAGGGTTATAGCGGCGTTGCCGTTTTTACCAAAATAAAACCAGATAATGTTTGTATCGGTTGCGGCATATCTTCCAGCGATGATGAAGGCAGGGTGATACAACTTGACTTTGGTGATATACGTTTGATAAATGCCTACTTCCCTTCGGGCACCAGCGGCGATGAACGACAGGCATTTAAATATGTCTGGCTGGATGAATTTCATGTATACCTGAATAAGCTCAAAAAGAAATTTCCAAAGATCGTGCTGGTGGGTGATTATAATATCGCCCATACAGAAATTGATATTCACGATCCAAAGGGCAATAAAAAAAGCAGCGGTTTTTTACCCGAAGAAAGAGAGTGGCTGACTAAATTTTTAGCCGATGGCTGGATAGACACTTTCCGTGAATTTCATACTGAACCACATCGCTATAGCTGGTGGAGCCAGCGTTTTCCTACGGTACGCTTAAATAATAAAGGCTGGCGCATTGATTATATTACCGTTACAGAACCATTAAAAAAACAATTGCTGGATGCTGATATCTTCCCGGATGTAAAGCACAGCGACCATTGCCCGATCTATGTTGAGCTGAAAGTTTAACAATTTTAATTCATATAATCCCTGCGGGCTGCTATATCTTAGCTGTCAACCAAATTTTACTGTATGGAATTTTTTTCCGTTCTGTTATTGATCACTATACTGGTGATCATGCTCGTTCAAAACAGTAAAACTTCCACCCATCTTCAAAAGTTGGAGAATGACCTGAAAATATTAAGAAGGCAGGTTTTAAATTTTACCACCGATAAAAAAGAGGCCCCACAGGAAAAAGTGCAGGAAAAACCGAAACCGGTTGAAGAGACAAAGCCTTTCCAAAGTATTTTTACTATTGCAGATGACAAGATTCCCCCAATAAGCACCCCGGCAAAAGAAACCGTACCTGAACCTGAAGTTAAATTACCTGAAAACAAGATTACAACCATTGAAGTAAAAGAAACCATTGAAGCTCCAAAACAAAAACAACAAACTACACCACCACCTACTTTCTCTGAGCGCCATCCCGATATGGAAAAATTTATCGGCGAGAATCTTGTAAGTAAAATTGGTATTGCCATCCTGGTTTTGGCAATTGGTTTTTTTGTAAAGTACTCAATAGATAAAAACTGGATAGGGCCTGTAGCACGTGTTGCAAATGGCATTGTTGGCGGCGCTGTATTGATCATACTGGCACACAGGTTCCGCAATAAATACAGGGGGTTCAGTTCCGTACTTGCCGGAGGTGGTATTGCCGTGTTTTATTTTACCATCACATTGGCTTTTCAACAATTTCATTTATTCAGCCAAACCACTGCCTTTGTTATCATGATCGTGATAACCGTTTTTGCAGTGGCACTTGCATTATTATATGATAAACAGGAGCTGGCCATTATAGCATTAATAGGCGGTTTTTTAGCGCCATTACTGATAAGTACCGGCAGCGGCAATTATAAAGTATTATTTTCTTACCTGATTATTTTAAACAGCGGGCTGCTGGTTATTGCATACAACAAAGCATGGCGCATACTTAATTTACTGAGCTTTATTTTCACCACGCTCATGTTCGGAAGCTGGCTGTTGCTGTTAAATGTTTTTGAAACAGAAATAACTTACAGGAACGGATTTATGTTTGCAACGGTTTTTTATCTCCTCTTCTTTATCATCAATATTGCCCATAACATAAAAGAAAAAAAGAAATTCATAGCTTCTGATTTTGGTATATTGCTGGCTAACACCAGTTTATATTTTGCAGCCGGTATTTATTGCCTCAATAATATGGAGGCAAGAGAATACAGGGGTTTATTCAGTGCTGCCATGGGTATCTTTAACCTGTGCATTTCTTATTTCCTGTTTCGTAAACAAAAAGTTGACAGCAATATTTTATACCTGCTGATCGGTATCACGCTTACCTTTATTTCTATTACAGCTCCTATCCAGTTGCATGGTAATTATATAACCATCTTTTGGGCAAGCGAGGCGGTTTTATTATACTGGCTGTTTACCAGGTCAACGATCCGGATCATTCAATATTCGGCAACATTGATCTGGATATTGATGCTGATCAGTTTACTGATGGACTGGACACAATTATATGGACCATTTTCAGATAAGCTTGCTATCATCGCAAACAAAGGTTTTATCACCACTATTTTTGCTGCCCTGGCAACCTATGCCCTATTCCTCATCCGCAATAAAGAAAACGATCACATTAAATCTATTGCTGTTACGGTTCCTGGTAAAAATGTTTTTAGGGTGGTTGCTATTGTGCTTTTGTTTGCAGCCGGTGCTTTGGAAATAAATCACCAGTTTGTAAATTACTATCCGCATACAGGTATTAACCTCATGTACCTCTTGCTTTACACGGTGATCTTCATTAACATCCTGGTCACTGTTACACAAAAAATAAAAACACTTCAGCTGAACTGGCACACCAGTATTACCATGCTTGCTGTATGCATTTGTTTATACCTTGCATGCTCGTCAACTGCATACAATATCCAGGAAGGGTTATTATTGGGAGAGAACAACAGCTTTCATTTTATAGCTCATTGGGCTGCTGCTGCATTTACCTGTCTTATCCTGTACAGGTTCATTAAATTGATATTACAAAACAAACCGGCCGACAGCAATGGCTTTCATTTCATTACCTGGATATTTTGCATTGTTACCGTTATCTTTTTAAGTATAGAAATACACCTGGTAGCTAACCAGGTCTTTTATGCTGCTGACAATCCCCTGGGAAATATCCGGCGCATCTATATTAAAACAGGATTACCCATTTTATGGGGCCTCTGTTCCTTTACTTTTATGTGGCTGGGTATGCATTTCAAATACCGCACTTTGCGTATTATTTCTTTAAGCCTGTTTACGTTTACACTGCTGAAACTGTTTATTTTCGATATCAGGAATATACCTGCCGGTGGTAAGATCGCTGCGTTCTTTTGTTTGGGTGTATTGCTGCTGGTTGTTTCTTTTATGTACCAGCGTTTAAAAAAAATAATTATCGATGAAGAAAAAGTGGATTAGTTTTTTACTGTTTAATATGATAGCTGTTTGTTGTGCTGCGCAAACAGAGGGCTATAAATTTTACAGTAAGTTAGACAGTGTAAAAGCATCAGGGTTTTATAATATTGAGATTACCCCTGAATTAAGTGCTCATTTAAAAACAGATTACAGCGATGTGAGGATTGTGAACGAAGGTGGAAAATGGATACCACATATATTACATGCGCCTGCTTATGAACGAACCAATCATACTTTAGTGTGGGATTTGAAATTTGTAATTGTAGAAAATTCAGAAGCAAATACGGTTATCATTATTGAGAAAGGGGAAAGTATCTCTTCCAATATCGGGCTTGTTATTACCAATACAGCAGCGGAAAGATTTTGTACCTTAAGCGGGAGCAATGATAAAAACAACTGGTTTGTAATAAATGACAGCATTTTGTTAAACCCTGTTCCCGGCGACTCTGCAACAGAGAATATCTTCAGTATTAGTTTCCCGCCAAATAACTATACTTTTTACAAACTTGTCATTCACAACAATAACAAATATCCCTTTAATATTAAGGGCGTTGTAAAAGAAGGCCCTGTAGAATATCGGCCTGACCTATCGGGTAAATTTCTTGACAACCCTGTAACTTCTATATTACAGAAAGACAGCGGTAAAATATCTTATATAAAAATTACCCAGCAACAGCCTTATCATTTTGACAATATCAGTTTACAATTAAGCGGCGTAAAATATTATAACCGCAAGGTTGATCTGTATATTCCTTACCCGGATGACCATTCTTTTGCAAATCCGGGACAAGTTTTGCGATCATTTACAGTTTCAAACAACAGCACACTTAAATTTAATATTCCGCTAACTAAAGCCCCGGCCTTATATTTATTGATCAACAACGAAGACAACCTTCCGCTTACTGTAAAAGAGGTTAAAACTTTCTGCAGTAATCATTATGTCACAGCTTACCTTGATAGTGGCAATAATTATACATTGATAATGGACAATGAGGATGCTGTTATGGCTAATTATGACCTGTCGGAACTTAGCAGCAAATTGCCAGGCAGCGTTCCTTTTTTACAGTTTGGAAAAATTACTGCTTTCCCGGAAAATATATTGCCTGTTAAAACTGAAAAGAAAAATAACTGGCTACTCTGGTCATCAATTGTTGCTGCATTATTAATTTTACTTTTCTTTACTTATAAAATGTTAAAGGAAGTTGATAAAAGAAAAACAACATGATCGTTTATAATGTTACCATAAAAATTGCCAATGCCATTCATACAGATTGGCTGCAATGGTTAAAAGAAGAACATGTACCGGAAGTGATACAAACCGGTTGCTTTACCCACGCCACCATTTTACGTTTGCTGGAAGTTGATGATACCGAAGGACCAACTTATGCCGTACAATATTTTGCTGAAAGCAAGGGCTTATATAACAATTATATTGAGAACCATGCACCCCTTATGCGGCAAAAAAGTTTCGACAAATGGGGCGATCAATTCATCGCTTTCAGGTCGGTTATGCAGGTTGTTAACTAATTGTGCAAAACAATTGAATTTATATCTTTTTTTATTTGTTGCACATTTTGTATCCCTTTAAAAACCGCACGGGCAAAGGATTTCATGCCTTATTTTCTTAAAAGTCAATGCAGTAGCTGGTTTCAGGAAACCAGGCAACAGAAAAAATGACACATAAATGACCGTCCACTCTTCTAAAGCCCTTGTTCCTTGTGGTTTACAGCCCATCTCTACAATAAAAACTTTTTTAAAAAAAATTTTGTTGCAATCAAAAACCGTATATATTTGTCCCAGTTAAAAAATTCAAAAAAAATTATCATGAACAAAGCTGAATTAATTTCAAAACTTGCTGACGATG
>Ga0193752_1000717_pt1 | contig 30161 bp, 21 predicted proteins | sample H1c1metaG_FD_144924 | JGI IMG/M metagenome (GOLD analysis project Ga0193752, IMG submission 144924) | Soil microbial communities from a riparian zone of the East river system, Colorado, United States - H1c1 | ecosystem: Environmental > Terrestrial > Soil > Riparian zone | place: USA: East River... | reverse complement strand
CGAACGGCCCTCGCCTCACTCCCCGAGGTATCAATCGAGCCCCAGGCGAGAAGTCTACGTCGCGCCGCGCGCGCCCTCCAGAGCCCCCTCCGTGGCGCCACGCCCGACCTACCGCGCTCCCGCGGCTTCCCCTCGCAACTCTGGCTCCGTGCATCGCGCTCCGGCAGCCGTGCCGCGCAGCTCGGGGTCCGGTGGTGGTGGTCGTCGCTCGGTGCACGTCCGCTGAGGCATCTTCCCACCGCGACCGAAATGCCCATGTGTTGAAGCGGGCATGAGCGAAGACCTCAAAGTTCCGCAGATGTTCACGATCGGGGCGCTGTCGCGGGCGACCGGCGTGCCGCCGGACACGCTCCGAACCTGGGAGCGCCGTTATGGTTTCCCGAAGCCGGAGCGAACCGACACGGGCCATCGCCGCTACTCGCAGGCGACGCTCGAGAGGCTAAGGCTCGTGCGCGAGGCGCTCCAGTACGGCCATCGGGCGGCGAACGTGATTCACACGGAGCTCCCGACCCTGCGCCGGCTGGTCGACGACGCCCGCGATCTGAGCTCGGAACCCGGCGATGGCGTGGCGCTCGCCAACGCGCGCCTGATCGACCGCTGGATCGAGCTGGTGCGGCGGTTCGACGGGCGGGGATTCGAGCGCGAGCTTCGCAGCTCGCTTGCCGCGCTCGGAGTGCCTTCGTTTCTCGCGATGCGTGCTGCTCCGTTCATCGAAACGCTCGGCGATCGCTGGGCCGACGGCTTGATCGGTGCACGGCACGAGCACTTTGCGAGCGAGCGCTTGAGCGAGTTTTTCATTCGCCAGTGGCGCCCGCTCAGCGACGCTTGTTCGGGCCCTGCCGTGGTCTGCGCGACCCCGGCGGGAGAACGCCACGCGCTCGGGCTGCAGATGGCGGCATTCACGCTCGCGCTGAACAACGTGCGAGTCGTGTATCTCGGTGCAGATCTGCCGGCCATCGAGATCGCGGAAGCGGTGACGCAGCACGCGGCTCGCGCGATCGTACTGAGCGCTGCGACCGGGACCGATTCGATGCGGCTCCTCGCCGAATGCGCGACCCTGCGATCTGCACTCGGACCGGAGTTCCCAATTCTAGCCGGCGGCGGCGGCTTCCACGGCGCAGACGGCGTCACGGTCCTCGCGGACTTCCAGGATCTCGAACGCTGGGCCGACAGTTTCACTGCCTCGTTGGTGTGAACGAATCCTCGTCCGCGTAGCCGTCCTCGTCCTCGTAGCCGTCCTCGTCCGCGTAGCCGTCCTCGTCCTCGTAGCCGTCCTCGTCCTCGTAGCCGTGCGCGTGCGCGTCCTCGTAGCCGTCCTCGTAGCCGTCCTCGTCCTCGTCCTCGTCCTCGTCCTCGTCCTCGTCCTCGTCCTCGTCCTCGTCCTCGTCCTCGTCCTCGCCCTCGTCCTCGTCCTCGTCCTCGTCCTCGTAGCCGAACCGTCGGACCCAGGCCCGACATTGCACAGGTTTTGAACGCTCTCCACCCGATCCGCCAGGACCGCTTCGGCGTGACAAAATCGCCCTTAGTGCCGCGTATTTGTGCAAACAACATCCGCGACGTTTGAACAGGTTGACGCCGGGCTCTATCTGTTCAAAACATGTTCAAAGGCTGAACATGACCACGACGATCGACGCCCCTACCCTCGCCTACATGCGCCGCATCAGCGGCCTGCCGACCCTCACGCGCGAGGATGAGCTCGCTCTCGCGCGGGCTTGGCAGAAAGGCGACCAAGCTGCGGGCCGGCGACTGCTGACTGCGAACCTCCGAAACGTCATCCCGATCGCGCTCCGCTACCGGCGCTATGGATTGCCAGTCGGAGATCTGATCGCCGAAGGCAACGCGGCGATGGTTCGCGCCCTTGCCCGCTTTGAACCAGAGCGCGAGCTTCGCTTCGCGACGTACGCGAACTACTGGATCCGTGCGGAGATGCTCTCGCACGTTCTGCAGCATCGAAGCCTCGTCGGCGGCGGCCGCGGTCAGCTGCGGCCGAAGTACTTCTTCCGCTTGCGTCGCGAGTACACACGACTGACGGCGCAACTCGGCGAGGCTGAAGCGAAGCTCGCGCTCGCCGCGCAGTGGAAGCTGAGCCACGCGGACTTGGCTGTGATCCTCGAGCGTCTCGAGCGGCCCGACGCATCGCTCGACGCTCCGCTTCGCAACGCATCAGGCAATCTCGGCGATACGCTCAGCGACGTGAGCGAGACCGAGAACCAGGAAGAACAACTCGAACGCAAGCGCGTGAACAGTCAGTTGTCCGAAGCGGTGAAATCCGCCAGCGCCGAGCTCGATGCGCGCGAGCGTTTCATTCTCGAACATCGGTTGCTCGCCGATCCCGACGTCGAGTACTCACTGGTCCACATCGGTCGCTTGTTCGGTGTCTCAAGGGAGCGCGCCCGCCAGCTCGAGTGGCGGGTCAAGGAAAAGATCAAGCGCCATCTCGCACCGCTTCTGGCGACGCTCGAGACCAGCCTCGCGTAGCGCGCTACGCTAAAGCTACGAACGCGGTGGCCAGAAGCGAAGTGTGATAAAGCTAAGAGTCCCGCCGCGCGGTAACGAGCGAGGCGTAAGGACTACCATGCGTAAAACTCAGGATTCACTCGCTGCAGAGTCGCGCACAGCGATGCTCGCAGTGGTGCAGATCCACGCTTACGGTTTCAATCATGCTGCGATCGGGTCGATCTTGGACCCCCGCTTCCCCGAGCCCATGACGTGGCGCGGTTCGGGCTTCTTAATTCGGATCAAAGGCAAAGACGGGTACGTTCTCACCAACGCACACGTCGTGCGCAACGCGCGCAGCCTGCAAGTCATGTCGCTGATGACGAGCGAGGAGATGTTCGCGGCCGACGTCGTGAGCATGGTGTCTTCACTCGAGCCGGACATCGCACTGATACGGCTGACCGAGAGCGCGCTCGATCACTTCCGCGGCTTGTGTGAGGGCACGATCCCCTACCTCGAGTTCGGTGATTCGGAAAACGTCCAGCGCGGCACCGAGGTCAAAGCCATCGGGTACCCGTTCGGGATGATGGAACCGAACATGTCGGGCGGCGCGATCTCGAACTTCATCGCCGGTGATCTCGACAATCCTGAGCGCCTAGTCACGGACGCCGCGATCAACCCGGGCAACAGCGGTGGCCCGGCGATCGTGCAAGGCGGTCACGCGATCGGCATCAACACTTCAGTCGTCGTCGATGCCGACAACATCGGGTTCATCACGCCGATGGAGTTCGCGCGGATTCTGCTGCCTCAAATGCTCGTGACGCCGGACGCGCACCTCTCGGACGTCGGCGCCATGCTGCAACCGAACTCGACGGCAAACGCGCGGCATCTCGGCTTGTCTCACGTCGACGGCGTGATCGTGATGCGCGCAAATCCAGGTGGTTTGTTCGACCGCGCCGGGTTGAAGCACCTCGACGTGGTGACCGGGATCGATGGATTTGCGATCGATCGTTTCGGCAGCCTCGTGCGCCAGAAGGATCAGCGGCGGCGCAACATTTACGACGCGGTCCGGCACATCCCGGTCGGTAAGAAGGTTCGGATCGACTACGTCCGCAAGGGCAAGACGTACAAAGTCACGACCGAGGCGATCCCTGCCCCGCACATCGATGTGATCTCGCAACCGATCGTCAGCCGGCGCCGCTACATCGAGTTTTTCGGGTTGATCCTTCAGGAGCTCAGCCTCGAAATCTCGAGCGCGCTGTCGGCTCACAGCGGCACCGACTATCTCGCGACGGTCGAAGGCCGCCCGACCGCGGTTCCGAAGCTCGTCGCGACGTTCGTGATGCCGGGCTCGCCGGCCGATGATCTGTTCTTCGTGCCCGGCAGCATCATCACGAAGGTGAACGGTACGCCGATCGCGGGTGCCGACGACTTCGTGAAGTCGGTGAAGGCGAAGACCAAAGAATCGAAGGTGGTGCTCGAAACGCAGCTCGGCGGCTTCGGCGTCTTCCACATGGATAAGAAGGCGCGCGATGCGCTGACCGTGAAATCGCCACCGCTCGTCGCTGTGCCGCCCTGAATTGGGCACGTGGGTCGCGCAGGGGTCGGTCGGTTCGGGGTCGCTGATCATCGGTCATTGTCCACCCGCCCCACCCGCCCCGCCGCTCCACCGCTGCCGCCGGCATGCGCTAAACTCTGCGGGATGAAACGCGACACGTTCAGCCCGGACCACGAACTGTTTCGCGACCAGTTCAAGCGATTCGTACGCGAACAAATCGAGCCGCATCTCGAAGACTGGAACGCGCGGGGACAGAGCGACCGCGCGGCCTGGCAGCAGATGGGCGAAGCCGGTTACCTCGGCGCGAGTTCGCCCGCGGAGTACGGCGGTGGCGCGGGCGACTTTCTGCACGAGCAGATCATCATCGAAGAGCTCTCGTACGCGCGAGCACACGCGCTGCAGACTTCGCTCCACACCGACATCTGCATGCCGTACCTGCAGCATTACGCAAACGAGCAGCAGAAGCGGGGTTACCTCGTGCCGGCGATCCGCGGCGAGCTCCTGCTGGCGATCGCGATGACGGAGCCGGGCGCGGGCTCCGACTTGGCCGGCATTCAGACACGTGCACACCGCGACGGCGACGACTACGTGATCGACGGCGCGAAGACGTTCATCTCGAATGGGCAGAACTGCGACCTCGTAATCGTGGTCGCGAAGACGGACCCCGACGCGCAGCCTGCCCACCGTGGGATTTCGCTATTGCTCGTGCCGACGAGCGCAGCCGGGTTCGTCCGCGGCAAAAAGCTCGCAAAGCTCGGGCTACGCGGACAGGACACGAGCGAGATGTTCTTCGAGAGCTGTCGCGTGCCGGCGACCGCGCTGCTCGGCCAAGCTGGGATGGGCTTCAAGTACTTGATGACGCAGCTGCAACAGGAGCGACTGACGATCGCGATCGGCTCGATCGCGTCCTGCCGGCGCGCGCTCGACGACACCGTCGAGTACGTGAAGCAGCGCCGTGCATTCGGCAAACCGATCGCGGCGTTCCAGAACACACAGTTCAAGCTGGCCGAGCTGGCGACCCAAGTCGAAATCGGCCAATGTTTCGTCGATCAGTTGTGCGTGCGCCACACGCGCGGCGAAGAGCTCGCGATGGAAGCGAGCATGGCGAAGTGCTTCACGACGGATCTGCAAAAGCGCCTGACGAGCGAGTGCCTGCAGCTGTTCGGCGGCTACGGCTTCATGCTCGAGTATCCGATCGCGATGGACTACGCGGACGCGGCCGTGCAGACGATCTACGCCGGCACGAACGAGATCATGAAGCTGATCATTGCGCGGCGAATGGGTCTGGAGTGACCGACGCTGGAACGCGTGGTGGGCGGCCATCGCGCTCGTCATCGCCGCGCAAACGCGTCGCCATGATGCGAAGCACCAGAATCCCGACGAGCGGCACCGAAAGCGCGAGAATCCCACACGCGACCACGGCATCGACGTAGTCGTCCGGCAGGCGCTCCACGCCGAACAAGAGCGCGTTGTAGCTGCCGTGAATCGCGATCGCACAGGCGAGCCCGCCCGAGAGCCCGACCGCACCGTCATCGAACCGGCGCCGCGCCCACAGGTACCCGACAACTCCGCCCGCGAACAAGTGCATCGGGCTGGCCATGTACGCGCGCAACACGAAGCGCACCGTGAAGACGGTGAGGTTCGGCGTATCGAGCATCATCAGAACGTTCTCGACGATCGCAAAACCGGTCGCAGCGTGGAGCGCGTACAAAAACGCGCCGTAACGTGTCCCTGGTCCGAGCGTGACGCGCGTCAGCGTGTACAGACACAGGACTTTTCCGGTCTCTTCGATCAGCGCGGCGACGATGAATGCTTCGAAGAGCGAGCGCTGCGGTTCGACCGCATCCGCGATGATCATCGACATGCCGCGCTCCGCCCAGGCGAGCGGTATACACGACAACCCGGCGGCGACGAGCACGCGATAGCGCCACTCGCGGTGCGGCTCCCGCACCCGTCGCTCGAAGCTCTCGGCGAACCAGAGCAACAAGAACGGGGGCAACACACCGATCAGAGCAGGTAGCCGGTCCCACATGCGAGCGCGCAATTGATCTTAGCATCGCCGCCCGCAGCCATTGGCTGCGATCGCATGAGCGGACATCGCCCACATCCGCGCGGTGCGCTCGCAGGCGCGCACTCTCGCCTACTGTCGCGCCTCCGCTGAAAGCGGTATCGGCGCCGCGCTCGTGCGGTGCGGGACGCGGACGGAAAACTTCGTACCGTGTCCGACCTTCGAACTCACCGTAATCGAACCGCCGAGCGCCGTGACGAGCTCCCGAGTCAACGCGAGCGCGAGCCCTGTCCCCGGCAGCTGTTTGTGACGGGTCGAGTCGTCGTCGAACGTCGCGAACAGCCGGCTCTGGTGCTCGCGCGGAATCCCCGGCCCAGTATCGGCGACCGTCAACCGGCACGAGCGCTCGTCGAAACGAATCGTGATCCGCACTTGGCCGTGTTCGGTCGAACGCAATCCGTTGTCGATCAAGTTCAGCAGAATCAAGCGCACGAGGCTCGCGTCGCTCTCGAAGTCCGGCGGCGCGTCTTCGACGTTCAGCATCAGCGCGACGCCCTTCTCTTCGGCGAACATCTGCAGCTCGTCGAGCACGTCTTGCGCGAGCCGCGCGACGTCCACCGTCTCCGCGCGAGCATTGAAGCGGCCGCTCTCGATCCGAGCGAAGTGCAAGAGGCCCTCGATCAGCGCGTGGACCCGCCCGATCGACGCTGACATCCGCCGCACGATCATCTGCCGTTCGGGCGGAAGCTCGTGCTGGCCACTCGCGAGCAGCCGTTCGAGCTGCAGCTGCAGAGACGCGAGCGGGGTGCGCAGCTCGTGCGACATCATGCCGAGAAATCCGCTCTTCAGCTTGCTCTGCTGTTCGGCGTGTTGCCGCGCCACGCGCATCGAATCCATCTTGTTTTGCAGCTCGCGCTTTTGCGACGCGATCTCGCGCGCGAGCAACTCGACGTCGTGGACCTCGCTGCCGAGCTCCTTTTGCAAGAGCTGCCGAGTGCGCTTCACAGTCACGAGGTTCGAGACGCGTGCGCGCAGCTCGTCCGCCGCGAACGGCTTCATCACGTAGTCCTGCGCGCCTTCGCGCAGCATCCGCGTCCGCAGCGTCTCGTCGGATTTGGCAGTCAGCAGCAGGATCGGGACTTCGATCAGCTCCGGCGAGTTGCGGATCGCTTGTACGAGCTGATCGCCACTCATCCCCGGCATCATGAGGTCGCTCACGATGACATCGGGCAACAGCCGCAACGCCTTCTCGAGGCCCTGCCGGCCATCGAGCGCGGGCTCGGTCCGGTAGTCGAGCGACAGCGTCTGGCAGACGAACCGATTCATGTCGAGGTTGTCTTCCACGACCAACACGAGCGGACGTTCCGCAGCCGGCGCGGGCGCGAGCGAATCGCCCGAGTGTGCGCGCGACCACAGCTCGTCGAGCGCAAGCTGGCTCGCTTCGGGCGGTGGCAGCGACGGCCGCTCGCTCGGCGTCTCCTTCACGCTCGTGCCTTCGGGTGCGATGGTCGGAATCTCGGCGAGGAACAGCGCTCCGCCTTCCGGTGCGTCCGCGACCTCGAGCGTACCGTTGTGCAGCTCGACGAAGTCTTTCGCGATCGCCAACCCGAGGCCCGCGCCACCGAAACGCCGCGTCGCGCTCGCGTCCGCTTGCCGAAAGCGCTCGAAGATCAACTCGCGATGTTCGGCCGAAACACCGGCGCCATTGTCTGCGACCTCGATCACGGCGCGGCCCTCCCCGAGGTCGCGTGCGCTGATTCGAATCTGCCCCGATTCCGGCGTGAACTTGAACGCGTTCGAGACCAGGTTCAACAGCACGCGCTGAACCAAGTCGACGTCCAGCTCCGCCGGCAAGGAGTCGGGGACCTCGGTCACGAAGCGCAAGTTGCGTTCGCGTGCGAGCGCATCGAAGTGTGCCGCCGTCTGCTGCACGAGCTTCGAGAGGTCGGTGCGACTGTAACGAAGCTCGAGCCGGCCCGCCTCGAGCCGCGACACATCGAGCAGGTCGTTCACTTGCCGGAGGAGCATGCGCGCGTTGCGCGTGACGAGCGCCAGATCGCGTCGCTGCTCTTCGCGCAAGTTCGGCGCGGCGAGGAGCCGCTCGGTCGGCCCGAGGATCAAGGTCAGCGGCGTGCGCAACTCGTGGCTGACGTTCGCGAAGAACTGCGTCTTGATCCGCTCGAGCTCCTTCGTGGTCTCGTACATGCGCTCGAGACCTTCGACTGCCGCTTCGAGCTCGATGCCACGCCGCCGCGCTGCCGCTGCACCGCGCGTCAATGACAACGCGCGTGGAACGAGCCGCGGCAACAAGAAGACGGTGCCGAGCGAGGCGATCGCGGTGACCACGCGCAGTAACGTGTCGATCGCATGCAGCGGGGTGAACGTCACGAACACGAGCGCGAAGTGCGACAGGGCGCAACACACGAGGAACGTGCCGAACGCGAACGTCGTGCGCCGGAACGGCATCGAGACCGCGCGCATCCGCAACACCACGAGCGTGACCGCGATCGCGAGAAACGACAGACCGATCAGCCCGTTGCTGATGACCTGTGTCCAGAGCAGCGCGCTATCCCAGTGATAACACTCGGCGTGTGGCAAGAAACCGTCCGATGAAAAGAAGTCGGAGACGCCTCCCGCCATTCTCAGCTCCTCAAGGCAACAATTCGCTCGCGGCACGACGCGGCGCGGGCGGGAGGATCGAACGTTCAGCGCGACTTACGTGCTGGCCGACGATGTTCATCAACTGTGCGGTACGGATCGGTTTTTCGATGTAGCCTTGGATGTCGTCGAGCGACGGTTCGATCCGATAGCGATCGAAACACGACAGCACGACGATCGGCACGACACACAGCTCGGGGTGAGACTTCAACGCGGCGTGCAGCTCCCAGCCGTCCATCACCGGCATCATCAAGTCGAGCAAGATCAACGCCGGCGCGGGATTGGCTTGCAAGTGCGCCCAGGCTTGCCAGCCGTTATCCGCCGTTTCGACGCAGTAGCCGTGCTCTTGCAAGATCTCTTTCAGCTCGCGACGAAACGCGAGGTCGTCATCGACCAGCAAGATCGGCCTCGCCGCCGCAGGGCCGACGGCTTGCTGCGGCTGTTCGCACGGAGGCAACGTAAACGAGAACGTGCTGCCTTCTTCGGGGGTACTCTCCGCCCACATCCTGCCGCCGTGCGCTTCGACGAGCCCCCGCGCGATGTACAAACCGAGACCCGCGCCATTTGCACCGTGGAGCACGGGGCGGTTCTGGCCTTGGAAGTAGCGATCGAACAGGGCCGGCAGCTCGTGCTGCGCGATGCCGCGCCCGCTGTCCATCACCGACACGAGCGCTTCGGCAGGCATACGCGACAGACGCACCTTGATGCGCCCTTGCGCCTCCGTGTACTTCACCGCGTTGCCGACCAAGTTCGACATCACTTGGAAGATTCGCTCGCGATCGCACAGCACTTCGAGGTCCTTCGAGTCTTCCGTGACCTCGACAACCAAGCGATGACGCGCAGCCATCGGGCGCGCGGACTCGATTGCGTGGCGAATGAGCTGCGCGAGATTTTCGCGCCGCAGCTCGACGCGCAAGCTGCCGGCTTCGAGCTGCGAGAAATCGAGCAGGTCGCGAATCATGCGATCCATGCGCCGCGAGTTGCTCAAGATCACTGCCGCTTCCCGCTGCACCCCGTCGTCGGACGTGGCACGCAGTAGATTGCTGGCAGTCGTGGCGATCGCCGAGAGCGGTGTGCGCAAGTCGTGCGACACGATCGCGAGCAGCTCTTCCCGCGCACGCACGGCGCGCTGTGAAGCCTTCAACAACTGATCGTTGTCCAACGTGAGCCCGACGCGGTGCCCGAGGTCGGTTGCAGTCTCGAGATGACGCACGCCGTAGCGGCGCGGCGCCCGTGAAGCCCAGATCATGCAGCCAAACACGCGGCGCCGTGCGATGACGGGCACGATCAACACGGAGCCCAAGCCGAGCTCGCGCAAGACTGCGCAGTCCCCCGGCTCGACCGCGAGCGAAGGCACTTGGTCGTCGCTGATCTCGTCGTGCAGCTCACCGACACCCTTCTTCATGACTTCTTCGACGCCACGCAGCAGACGGCCGTCGCGACTCAAGAGTGCACGAAGTTTTTGATCGAGCTCGAGATCCGAATGCGAAAACGCGAGCGCCGACGCACGGCCACCATCGATGCGTTCGACCACGCACCAATCGGCGAGACCCGGCACGATCAATCGCAACAGCTCACGCAGCGCTTGTTCGACTTCCGAACCGTGCGCGAGGATCTCGCTCGCACGTATCAGCAAATCCGCAAACCGCCGCGCCTGTTTTCCGAGACCCGCCGCTGCGCGCGTCGCGAGTTCCTCGTCGTCTCCAGGCAAGTCCTTTGGAGCGAGCAGCGTCGGGACCAGATAATCGCGCGCGACTGCGCGTAACAGCTCCGGCGCTTCGAGCGGCTTCGCGAGCAGACCTACGACGCCGAGTTGCTCGAGGTCTCGCTGCTCGTCGATCCACGCGTCGTCACCGGTTACGAGCAACACCGGTGAGTCGAGCCCACCCGGCCAGCGCGCCTTCGCTTCGAGAAACGCATGGCCCGTCATGTCGGGTAACCAGAAGTCGAGCAAGATAAGGTCGGGCCGCGCACCGCCGTGAAGAATCTTCAAGCCATCGCGACCGGTCGCAGCCGAAAGCACCTCGTGCCCAGCCTCGCGCAGTACCTGCGCTACGGCCTCCCGATTGTCTGCATCGTCTTCGATGACCAGCAGGGTCTTGCCAATACTCATCCGAACTCCGTGCCAGCGCCGCGCACGTTCGCGCGACTTTGGTCTCGTCGGTCAAGCCAAGCTGTACGCACACGCAACAGAACACCCGACGCATGCAGGCGCCGTCACCCCCCTCACGCGAGTCACCCCATGACCCGAAGACTTCCCCACGCAATCGATCGATCGGCGTAACGCAACCAGGTTCGCGTTTCTTCCCGTCGCACGCTTCCTCTGCAGGCTCGCTTTTCCCCCAAGCTACGCAGCGCGTACTTCGTACCGCCCCCGCGGCTTACATCTTAAGCTCAGCCACGTTACCCGATTCGGAGGGTGCCACTCAATACGCCGTGACCCTGCTCGCGATGCGTTCAGGCAACGATTTCGCCACGTCATACAAAGCTAGTGGCGAGATGCCTCACGTGGCCAGTTGATCTGACCAACGCAAGTCACGTCGCGTTCTGCAGCCATGGTTCAAAGCACGACTCCAACGGATTTCGCTGTTGGGTAGATTTTTCAGGGTCACATGCAACCTTGCGCAGCCGTGTGCGCGATCGAGGCGCTGCGACTCGCTCCGCCGCCATCAGCGGCAGCGCTTCGATCGATCTCCACCTCGGTGGGTATCGCAGGTCCGGATACATCGAGCGTTTTGATGTGAACCCGCGAAGGCTTGCAGCTACATGCGGCCGGATAACGCACGAGCTCGCCTTCGCTGCGCGGCATGCCACAGAAGAGCTCGAGTAGCCGTCGATCTTCGAAGTTGCCGCCTTGCAGTCCGCGCGCTCAGCTTCGTTCTTTCGACGCGGAGTCGAGGTCTTCGTGCCACCCGACCGCGGCCCCGATGCGATCCATCTCCACCCGATCGCGCTCGAACTGATCCTCGAGCTCCACCCGACCCGCATGCGCGACCGAGAGACGTGAAGTCTCGTCGCGATAATTCGGCAACATGGCTTCGAGCGTTCGCACGTTGTGCTGCCGGAAGCGGTCCGCTTGCTCGCGAGCCTCGTACGGCGCGATCCCGAGTTTGACCAAAGCACCCCGCGCCGCGTGAAGGGCCGACTCGAACGTCTCGCGTTCGACCACCTCGACACCCCGCGCCCTCAGCTCGAAGTAGTGCGTGACATTGCGGGCCCGCGCCACCATGTGCAGCTTTGGGAAGTGCTCGCGCACGAGATCGGTGAGTTGCACGCTCGCGTCGACGTCATCGATCGCGTTGATCAACAACCGCGCAGTGCCCGCACCCGCCGCTTGCAGCAGATCGAGGCGCGTCGCGTCGCCGTAGAACACGCGAAACCCGAACCGGCGCAAGAACTCGACTTGATCGGGGTCGTGATCGAGCACGGTGACTTTGATCCGTGCGGCGAAGAGCAAGCGACCGACGATCTGTCCGAAGCGCCCAAAGCCCGCGATGATCACCGGTGCATCGTGGTCTGTGATCTCGTCATACGTTTTGGCCCGCTGACTCTCGCGCCGCGCGCTGACGTAGTCATAGCCGAGCAGCATGATCGGCGTCGCAGCCATCGACAGCGCGACCGCAAGCGTAAAGATGCCGTCCCACTCGCCCGGCAGCAGGCGCGCTTCGCGAGCCACACCGAACACGACGAACGCGAACTCACCGCCTTGACCGATCAGCGCGGCGAACAGCCAGCGCTGCGCTGGCGAGACCGACAGTGACTTCGACAATACGGCGAGCGCGACCGCCTTCACGGCGAGGAACGCGCCGATCACGAGCAACACGAGACCCGGCTGGCGCGCGAACAGACCGAAGTCGATCGACATGCCCACCGCGATGAAAAACAGGCCCATCAGCAATCCGCGAAACGGCTCGATGTCGTTCTCGAGCGCGTGCCGGTACTCGGAGCTTGCGAGCAGCACACCGGCGAGGAACGCGCCGAGTGCCATCGACACGCCGGCGAGCGACATCAGCAGCGCGATGCCGACGACGAGCAAGAGTGCAAAGGCGGTGAACAGCTCGCGCAAGTCGGTCTTTGCGACCACGCGCAGCGCTGGACGCGTGAGGAAGCGCCCGATAAACACGACGATCACGATTGCAGAGAGCACCTTCGCGGCGCCGACCCAGCCACTTTCAGTGCTGTGCTCCGCGCCTTGCGACAAGAGCGGGACTAGGCCGATCAGTGGGATCGCAGCGATGTCTTGAAAGAGCAAGATCGCAAATGTCGTATGACCGAGCGGCGTGTTCATCAGGTTCCGCTCTTTCATCGTCTGGACCGCGATCGCAGTCGATGAAAGCGCCAGCGCCAAGCCGCTCACCATTGCGCCGCGCCACGGGATGCCGAGCGCGAGCGCGAGGCCGGTCAAGCCGGCACCACACGCGAACAGCTGCATCGCGCCGCCTTGAAAGACGTCGCGGCGCATCGTCCACAACCGCTTTGGATCGAGCTCGAGACCGATCACGAACAACATCAGCACGACGCCGAGCTCGGCGAAGTGCAAGATCGACTGGACGTCGCGCACGAAATGGAACCCGAACGGTCCGATCACGCAGCCCGCGCACAAGTAGCCGAGGACCGAGCCTAGGCCTAGCTTGCGTGCGATCGGCACGAACACGACGGCTGCGCCGAGATACAGGACGGCGTCGAACAACAAGCCGTGCTCAGCCATGGTAACCCTCGCTCAACTCGCCGCGCGCGAGCGCCTGCAACCGTTCGCGATAGGTCTGCGCGAGCTCGTGCAGCACCGAGTCGCTGATCTTGCGCGCGCCGTGCACGATCAACGGCGGCTGCCAGCGCATCTGGCAAAAGCGCGCGGTCTGCGACATCGGCGGAACGAACGCGTCGAACGCGTGTCCGTGGATGCCGTGCGACGAAAACGCAGCGTGATCACCGCCGGTCGTCGTGACCCATTGGCAAACTTTACCGCGCAACGCGTGCTGGTCTTCGCCGTACGCCCAGCCAAACGCGAGCACTTTATCGAACCACAGCTTCAGCAGCGGCGGCGGGCTGTACCAGTAGAGCGGGTGCTGCCAAACGACGATCTCGGCGCGCGTGAGCGCAGCCTGTTCCGCTTCGATGTCGATCGCGAAGTCCGGATACAGATCATAGAGCGAGCGGACTTCGAGATCCGGCAAGTCGTGAACCGCGTCGAGCAGAACTCGATTGGTGCGCGAGCGCTGCGGATAAGGATGGGCAAAGACGAGTTCGATCATGAGGGCGCCGAAGCTGGCGCGAGTCTAGCGCAGGCAGATTGCTGGCTGGTCACCAGACCCGTGGCACCGGTCAGGTTCGTTCGGTCAGCGCACGTGGTGGCCGAGGGAGCACTAGTCGAGAGGACGGCTCAGTCGCAGACGCGGAGCCGCGCGACACTCAACTGCCGCTTGCTTGGAAAACGTTGGCCGCTCGTCAGCGGATTTTCGTACGAGCGCTGATCGTCCGCGACGAACACCCAACCCAGATCGCCGTTCGGAAAAACCGCGATGTCTTCGCCGGTGTTGGGTGGCGTAGTCAAGCTCGCGTCCGGGCCGAGCGCGTTACCGTCCAAGTCGATCAAGCGCGCGCGTGTGCCACTGTACGGGCCCCAGCAGGTTCGATCGGTACAGCGCGGATTTTCCATGCGCTCCCACGTGACGAGCATTCGATCGCGATCGTACGGCGCCACGTGCAAGTTGATCTCGTTGACGTCGTTTGTTTCGACCAACCACTTCTTCGAGCCGAGCGGGGCGTAGTTCGGCCCGAGCCGCAGGAGCACGACGTCGTATGCGGGCTTGGCCGCGGTGACTCGGCCCTGAGACGTCATCACGCCGCGCGACAGCCAACCGAGCGCGTAACTGCCATCTGCCGGCACTTTCATAATCGAGCCGAACGCGGCCGCGGCGTAGTTCGCCACGGTGAACTCCGGCGAAAGCTGTCGCATCGGCACACCTTCGGTCACGAGGTTCAAGCCCGGCGCGGGAACCGAATCCGACAAGCACACGCTCGTGAACGGGCCGGGCTCCGCGATCAAACGCAGACCGAGATTGTTGCTGCAGTTCCAACTCCAGCCGCCTTCGACGAACCGGCCCTGATCATCGGCGTAGACCAGCTTGTCTCCGTAATAACTCTGGTGCGGATCCCCAGTGCAGCCGTGAGCCTGGAAATAGGCGCCGTACAGCGCGCCGTTCCAGGCCAAGCGGCCGTAGAGATAACGCGGCGCACAGTCGCGCGCGCGACTGTCGGTGCTCGCCGTGATGCTGCGCGTGCCTGTGAGCGGCACCGCGAAGACCTGCGTCCGACCGCGATAACGAACCAGGAACGCGGCTTTCACCGGCGCCGTGTTGCCGCCCGTGTTCGGATCGGTCAGCGGATCGCCTGGATCATCGCGGCGCGTGAGCAGTGCGAACCCGTCGTCGCGCACGGCGAAGCCACCGAGATCTGTTCCGGCCACGACGATGTCGGAGCCAGTCCGCGCGAGATCGGAGTCGAGCGGAGTGACGCGCACGGCGCCGTTTGGATCGGTCCACGCGATGTACGCGTTGCCGTCGCGTGCAACGCCAAAGCCGATGCGTTCGTCCATCGGAAAGCCGTCGTAGGTCGCAGCCCGGTAGCGAATGTCGGTGTCGACGTCGACGCGCGTGACCGTGATCCGCTCAGCGAGATTGCTCGGGCAGCTTGGAGCGACCGGCGTCATGCCGCCGTCGTCGCGCTGATTTGCATCGGGCATGACCCCGGGCGCCTCGGGTGAGGCATCGAGTGACGGATTCCCCGAGTCCGTGATCAGAGGCATTTTCGGGTCGGATGCAGTCTCGGCGTAACGCGCACGCAGCGAGCAGCTCGCAGCCACAAGGCCGCAAGCGAGCGCGACGCAGCCGTGCCAGCGCTGGACTTTCACGTCAAAAACCCACCGAGAGACCGAGAGACACCTGGAATACGGGGAGCTGCAACTTGGCCCGTTCACCCGCGATCGCGACACCCAATGCCGGCGCGAGCGCGAGCGCGCGTGCGGATAAGCCTAGCGCGAAGTCGCTGCCGAGGCTCTGCTCTGCGTGGAGACCGACCGCGAGCAAGCCGCTCCACACCGAGTCCTGCTCCGGTAGCCGCGGTTGACGCGGTGCGCCCGTCGCCTGCAGAAAGAAAGCTCCCGCACCCGCGGTGACCCCGAGCCGAAAGCCGGAGACACGCAGAAACATCGCTCGCGCCTCGAGGAGGCCGAGCTCTTGCCGGACGGACGCGCTGCCGGTCGCGGCGTCGTAGCTCGTCCCAAACACGCCACCGACCCAGACGCCGCACTGAAACCAAGGCAGCGGCCGGTACAGCAGACCGAGCGCAGGACCGAAGCCGACCGAAAAATCCTTGCCGGGCCAGATCAGAGTGCCTTCGGCGGCGAGTGAAAACGCGTGCTCACGCGGGGCAACGTCGGGCACTGCAGCGGACGGCGGCGATTCGACCGGCCCGGCGGGCTCGGGTTCCGGCGCAGGCTCGGGCTCGGGAAACTCTTGCAAGCTCGAGCGGAGCAAGTCGACCGCGCGCACCGCGATCAAGCTCGCTGCGTCGCTGCTGCCGGCTGCAAAAGGCAGCCGGCGGGGTATCGTCTGCCCGGTCGTGCGATCGACCAGCACGACCTCGAGCGACAGCGCAGAGTCTCGCCGCACAAATGCGAACGCCGCCAGCGCCGAGCGCTCGGTCGCGAGCTCGCTCAGCGTCGCGGTCGGATCGTCGCCGGGTTCGCGCTCGACCGTTTCGCCGTCGAAGCGGTGGATGTGCAGCTCGGCCCACAGCCGATTGAACGCGTCGGTTCGGGCCGCGTCTTGGGCGGGCGGGCGCACCACGACGACGTTGCGGCGCGTCTCGCTGCTGTCAGCGGCGGCGCCGTCAGTCGCGCTCGAATCCCTGCCGCTCTCGGCTGCAGGCTGGGGAGCCTGAGCGACCGCGGTCCGTTCCGGCGAGACGACGCACAGCGCGAGCACACAGACCGCGCTCAAGCGAACGAACCGCCCCACGGCTCGCTTCTCGCACCATCGGCGGCTCGCAGCAAGAGTGGTCCTCGCGTGCGGTCGTGACGAACAGCCCACGTCGCTCGCAGTTCAGGGTTGCTCGAGGAGGCGGCGCGCCATGCGAAGGTGCACGCCTTCCGGGAAGCGCCGAACGTACTCGCGCGCGACCGGACGCGCCGCATCGGCCCCCGATATCGCGAGCTGGGTGCGCATCCGCCCAGCGAGCGCATCCGCGGCGTATTCGCCGCTGGGAGCCTCGTCGAGGTAGCGCGAGTACCAGCGATCCGCTTGCTCGGACTTGCCGCTCGTCTCCGTCGTGCGGCCGAGCAGAAAGCCCGCCGCGTCGCCGTGGCGCGTGCCTGGGAAGCGTGAGCGCATCGTGAGGAGCACGCGCTCCGCGAGCGCATTGCGATCGGTGTAGCGAGCGGCATCGGCGAGCGCGCGCGCTTCCGCAGCCGTGCAGGCCTTCAATGTGGCTTCGAGATCGCCCGCGAGCGCCTGCTCCACGACCGCCTCGAACTCGCCGCGCTTCACGAGCTTCGCCCAGCGAGCCGGTGTCGCACGTACACGTGGGTGCGAGACCTGAGAACCTTTGAGGTTCGCCGCGTCTACAACCGGCTGGACCGACTGGACGGGCTGTCGCGCCGTGGCGATCGTGCCTGCGCCGCTCGGAGCTGCACTGAGCGAACCGATCGGCGAAGTCTCGATGTTTTCGAGCGTCATCGTGCCGGTCTGGAGCGACGCCTGGAAGCGCTGACCTGCGCGCACGATGCAGTGACTCTGCCCGACCGGGCTCTCGACCTCGACTGCGCCTTCGTGGAGCGTGAGGCTGACGACCTGCGCTTGCGGGTCCCAATCCAAATCGAACTTCGTGCCGATGACGCGCACGTTGAACGGCCCGGCGGCGAAGACCCAGCGCGAGCGATCGCGGTGTTTCACGCGCGCAGCAGCGGTTCCACGTTCCACCAGAACGCGCGCGCCGTTCGCATGCGTCTCGTCGATCCGCAAGCGCGAGCCCGGCTTGGCATCGATCTCGGAGCCATCCGAGAACTTCACGAACGCAGGCGCCGTCGCGAGTGCACCGACGTAGTTGGTCGCGAAGCGTTGTCCGCCGAAGACTTCGTAACGCAACGGTCGGAGCTGGGAGTAATACGCAAACGCACCGCCGCCGATCACGAGCGCAGCCGCAGCCGCGATCATCGCGTTGCGTAGCGGCGCAAACGGCCACCACCCACCGTGCCGCTGTGAGCTGCGGCGCTCGGTCGCGGCCATCATCAAGCGCATGCGACCACTCGCCTGCACCGACGGGCTCACCGGCTCGGACGCTGCTCGCCGTGCGAGCTCGCCCAGGCGCTTCCAAGCGCTGTGCTGCTGGCCAGCGTCACTCATGGTGATCGCCCTCCAAGCGTTGTAAGTAATCCCAAAGCCAGGGCTCACTACGTTCAGCCTTCGTCGCGATCGACGCGCGCGCTTTTCGCGCTTCGCGTTTCACCGTGCTCTCGGAGATGCCGAGTAGCTGCGCCGCTTCCGTGACCTCACAGCCATGCACGTGTCGCAGCACGAACGCCATGCGCCGGCGCGGCGGCAGCCGATCGAGCACCCGGTCGAGCGCGCGCAACACCTGCGTGCTCTCGACGCTGTCAGCGGCGGGGTAGATCTCGCCGATCTCGTCGCTCGGCAACAACATCGTCCAGCGCCGCACACGCCGGCGCCGTAACTCTCCCATCACGCGCCGCACCGCGACGCCGACGAGATACGCGCGCAACGAGTCGGCAGACCGCAGCCGATGAACGCCGCGCAGGAACGCGATGAACACCTCTTGCAACATGTCTTCGGTGTCGGCGCTGAAGCCCAAGCTCGATCGCAAGACGCCTCGCACGAGCGACGAATAGCGATCCCACACCACACCCACAGCGTCGCTATCACCCTGCACGATCGCGTTGACCAACTCGGCGTCGCTCAGGCGTTCCTTCGGGAAGCGGCGGACCGGAGTGGGGGTCAAGGGGCGGGAAGCAGGCGGCATCACCGGTAAAGTTGCCGATAGGCCTGGCCGGGGGTCAAGCATCGCGCGAGAAACCACGTCCTGACTGGAAAAAACTCTGTTCCAGCCTGGTGGGAGTCCGGTTTGTCTCGATTTCGGTCGATCGCGGGGGCCGTCCCGAACTGGGTGCCCTTCCCGACCTCCCGAGCGGGACCCTTCAGGTCAAAACGCACGCCTTCTGCTGCGAGCCACTGCGATCGCGTTTCAGATGCTCGCACGACGCCGATCGCTCGCAGCGCACGGCGGCGAAACCTTCAACGCGCGCTCAAAAATTCGATCGAAAATCGAACGTGGCATTTCGGTCCAAATTACTTCAATCCAGCGCGATCGATGAGTGCGAGGGTGCGAGCGATTCTCACCCTGGAACGCACGATCTCGACGTGGTACTGCTGGGGCTTCCTTGAATTAGCGTTTAGTAAGCGATCCAACGTCGATTCGAGAGGGAAGAAGCGTGAAGCGATACGGACTGCATTCATTCCTGTTCACGGGCCTGCTGCTGTCAGCAGCGGCCGTTTCGTCACGCGCGCATGCGGAGCAGTTCGTGCTGCTCGATCTCACCTACGAGGCGACGTCTGCGAACACGATGGACTCGCACTTTCGCGCCACTCCCGCGGCGAACATTCCGAAAAACCTGAAGACGCCGATCGACTACGCAAGCGGCACGGCCTACGTGCGATTCGAAGTTTTGGCGAAACCCAGCGCGGCGAAGACGCTCTACAACATCTGTTTCGACAACCCGTCGAACTACGCGTGTCTGCCCTATCCACCGGCTTACACCGCGACGAGCGTAAACAACTTCAACGCTCCGTTCAGTGCGTTTTGGCAAGGCGACCTGGTCGACTGGAGCATGGGCATCGCCGGTGTTCAGCTCGTCATCAAAGACGAGAAAGAGGTGAAGGTCCAAGGCAACGCGATGTTCTACCCGTACAAGACGCACATCACGATCACGCTGGTGTCGCCGGGTAGCACGTACGTACCTCCCGACATGCCGGCCGCAGGCGCAGGCGGAATGGGCGCGGCGGGTGCGGCGGCAGCTGGACGTGGCGGCGCAGGCGCGAGCGGCTCCGGCGGTGCGCGTGCAGGTTCAGGTGGCGCGGGCGCTTCGGGTTCGAGCGCGGCAGGTAGTAGTTCCGACGCTGGCGAAACGGCAGACGCCGCCGGGGCCGGTGGATCCGGCTCGGGCACCACTAGCGAGGCAGGCTCAGCCGCCTTCACGCCCGATGCGGGCTCTTCGGAACCAGGCGCGGGCGAGATCGACGAGGCTGCGGCCGCGAGTGGCGGCGCAGGCACCACCGGCCAGCTCCCGGCTCAAGGAGTCGGTGTCGAAGAGGACCAGCAGAACAAGCGTGCTCCGCCGCCCGGAAATATCGAGGCAGGCTGCGCGACCGTGGTCCCACGCGGCGATCGCACGGGTGCACGTGACCTCGCTGCGCTCAGTTGCTTGGTCGCGTTGCTCGGTGGAGAGCGCACGCGACGCCGGCGCCGGCAAAGCCTCCAGCGCTCTGCATAGGGCTCTCGAACAGCGACACTGATCAACTCGCTTCGCTGCTGTCCGCAGTGAGCGGCTGCCGTGCCTTCGATGCGCTCGGCAGCCGCGTCGCGGGCAGCATCAACGTGAACGTGGTGCCCAGACCGGCGTGCGACGCGCAGTCGAGCCGGCCTTTGTGCTCGCGCACGATCGCGTAGCTCGTCGCAAGGCCGAGGCCGGTTCCACGCCCCACACCCTTGGTGGTGAAAAATGGCTCGAACGCCTTGGAGCGAACTTCTTCGCTCATGCCGATGCCATCGTCGCTGACGTCGATGCGCACCCAACGCTCTGGTTCGTGGCTCAGCCGGTCTCCTTGCGCGCGCCGAGTGCTCACGCGCACGCTCACGTGGCCACGCGGCGGCCCGGCTGCGAGCACCGCGTCCCGCGCGTTCAAGAGCAAGTTTACGAGCACCTGTTCGATCTGCCCAGCGTTACAGTGAAGCGGGACCGCTTCAGCTTCGTACGCAGCCGTCAGCTGCAAGTCTTCACCGAACACGCGCGCGCAGATGTCGACCGCCGCCTTCACGACGTCGTGAGAGCTGTGGTGCGCACGCTGCGCCGACTGGCTCTGCCCCGCAAACGTCATCAACTGTCGCACGAGCTCGGACGCGCGGCGCGCTGCGTGCGCAGCTTCACGAAGCATCGGTTTGCGCTCGTTCGGCAGCCAGCCAATCGCGAAATCGAGCGTCGGCATGATCACACACAGCATGTTGTTGAAGTTGTGCGCGATGCCGGCGGTCAAGTTGCCGATCGCCTCCATCTTCTGCGCCTGACGCAGCTGCTCTTCGAGTGCGCGCTGCTCAGTGATGTCGAGTAGACCGCCGACCAATCGCTGTGGCTTACCGTCTGCGGTCGCGACGACCGCGCCACTCGCGAGCACCCAGCGCACGACTCCGTTCGGCTGCACGATCCGGTAGGGCATGCGATCCCACGGACCGCCGTCCAACATGCGCTGCGCGCGCGTCATCGCTTCCGCGCGATCTGCCGGGTGCACGATCTCGTTCAAGTAGCTCTCGACCGTCGGAGTCGACGCGCACGCGTGCAGACGTCGCATGCCGTCATCCCAGACCAACTCGCCGCCCAGAACATCCCAGCTCCACAAGCCGAGCCCGCTCGCTCGGATTGCTGCAGCGGATACTTCGACGCTGAGCTCCAGCTCGTGCATTCTTCGTCGCAGCTCATGATTCTCGGCCGCTAGCTGGTGGAGCTGCCCAGTATTCGCCATGGCGGGATTCTCACACGGTCGCGGGCCGCCATCCAAGAGAGACGGAAAGGAATCGAGAGCAAGTAGGAATCCTATGTTGTGTAAGTCGCGTCACCGAAGCTTGACTGTTTCAGAATCGATCACGAACGCATGACGTTGCTCGATGGTTCCGCACTCGAGCAGGCGCGGGCGGTGCGTGATGGCAAGGTTTCATCGGCCGAGCTCGTCCGTGCGTATCTCGCGCGGATCGAGGCGCGCGATCCTGTGCTGCACGCGTTCGTAGAGATCGCTCCGAAGCGAGCGCTGCAAGAGGCTGCGCGCAAAGACCTCGAGGTACGGAGTAACCGTGCCTCGCTCCCGCCGTTTCATGGCGTGCCGATCGGCGTCAAAGACCTGAACCTCGTGCGCGGGTTTGGAATGCGAAGTGGCTCGCGTGCGCTGCGCTGGCTGAAGTGGTCGCCGGTCGACGACAAGACCGCGGCAGCTCTCCGGCGTGGTGGGTTCGTGTTCGTCGGCAAGCTCGCGACGTCGGAAGTCGGCGCAATGCCCGTGACCGAGCCCGACATTCATCCGCCCGTGCGTAACCCCTGGAACCTCGAGCACTCGGCGGGGGGCTCGTCGGGTGGATCAGCGGCGGCAGTCTCGGCAGGGCTCTTACCGATCGCCCACGGCAGCGACGGCGCAGGATCGGTGCGGATCCCAGCCGCCTTCTGTCATCTGTTCGGCCTCAAGCCTTCGCGCGGGCGACTCGCGAACCAGTTCGGTTTACGCGATTCGCGGATCTTGTACACGTGCGGTCCGATCACGCGCACGGTCACCGACGCCGCGGCAATGCTCGACATCATGCTCGATCGCGACCCGCGAAGTCCCGCACCACGCACGGTCACACCGTTTGCCGAGCTCGCGGAGCGCCCACCGGCGCGGCTACGGATTCGAGTCGGAACGCGCGCGCCCTGGGGAACGACCGACCCCGAAATCGAGGCCGCGACCCTGCGCGTCGCGCGAGTCCTCGAAGATGCTGGCCACCACCTCGAGCCCGCGCCGCAATTCCAAGGCGCGCTCGCGGACGGCTTACCGCTGTGGCAATGGCTCGTGGGGTCGGCGCCGCTTCCACTGCGATACGTGGAGCCCGTGACGCGCTGGCTGGCCGAGGCGGGGCGGCGCATGAAGCGCACCGATCGCGACGCGCTTCACGACGCGATCACGAAGCAGGTGCTCGAAGTGTTCGGCGACGTCGATCTGTGGCTCACACCCACGGTGATCGTGCCGCCGCCGCGAGTCGGTGCCTGGAAAAACTTGGGACCCGAAGCCGCATTCACCGAGGCGGCAGTGCTCGGCGCGTTCACGGCGTTCTTCAACGTGTCGGGTCAACCCGCTGTGAGCTTGCCCGCCGGTCTGACCTCGAACGGATTGCCGATCGGCGTGCAGCTCGCGGGACGCTGCTTCGAAGAAGCCAAGGTGCTCGCGGTCGCGCGAGAGCTCGAGCAGCGGTTGCCCTGGCGCGAGCGCAGACCACCGCTCGGCTAGGCGCGCTAGCCGACGTCTCGGCGAATCAGGCCTGATGCCGGGGTTGCTTCGCGTTGCTCGTGATACGCGGACTCGGTGCCGGCGCGATCGAGCTCGCCTTACGTTTGCCCTGCTCGACCCAACCTCGCAGGCGCAGCGCGGAGGCGCGACTCTGAACCGCGTCCTCGGGCTGCCCTTTGTCGCGCGACCCTTCCCAAGTCGCCAGTATCAAGCTCTCGCCGCTCGTGAGCGCGAGTGAGACCTGCTGCTTGCCATCGAACTGCAGAGAATCCTCGAGGACGACGCCGCCCCGCGCGCCCCAGTACAAGCTCGCCCTCACCCGCTTGTTGTGCCTCGGAGGCATCGGGAACGTGTGGAGCTTCCCGTCGATCACGACCGAGACGATGTCGACGTAGAACACCTGGCGCGTGCGCTCGTACAACGCGGCTCCGGTGGTCAGGTCGATCGCGCAGTGATGGATGTAGAGCTGCTCGTGGCCGACGTACACGCACGCAACTTCGTGCGGCGTCCAGCGCGTCCGCTCGTCTTTGCCGAGCTTCCTCCCCACAAAAGCGCCGCCGTACTCGTCGCTCGATTCGGCGCGCGAGCAAAAGAACGCGCAGCACTTCGGGTCGCGCAAGTCCGCCGCCGTGAGCTGCGAGCGAGCGAGCGCGAGACGCTGGGCGCGATCGAAGTCGCAGGCCGCGACGATGTCGACCAGCCCTTCCCGCTTCTTCGCGCGCTCTTCGATGACCGCGGTCATGAGGAATACGACCGACGCCAGCATCGCAAGCCAGCGCACGATCACGAGCGGCAGCCCGAGGTACGTCGCGATCCCGAGCAGGAGCAGCGCCGGCACGCCGAAGATCAAGATGCGCTGCACCCAGTCGGGCCCTTGCGACTGGAAGTACTCCTTCACCTTGCGACGGCTGGCGGCCGTGATCGGGTCACCCGGCGGGGCGGTTTCGACTACGACCTGCGATCCACGAAACACCGCGAGCAGGTTACGCGCCTGCCTCGCCTGCGGCGAAAAATCCGCAAGCGGGGCGCGTTGGGTGCCAAGTTGCGCGAGATTGGCCCGCCTCGGTCGATGCCTTTCTCCGGAAGTATCGGCGCACTGTCCACACTGCGCGCACTCGAAATACCTCCGCCGCACAACGCGCTCCGCGACTCGCCGATCACGCCCGGAAGTCCGCGAGCCCAAATGCAAATTTGTTCTGTCCCAGAACGTGACAAAGCCCAATTCGCTGCTTACGATCGCCGGACTCCGGGTGATGCCGCCGTCCGCTGCAAAGGGCGTGGGCCGGCACCCGCCGGGCATGGAACGCCGAGTGACGGATCACTTTCGCATCCCAGCTAAAACGAGACTGAGTAGAGACGTGGGGGCCGCGCGCCCATGATCGTCCCGATCAGCTCGCACGCATTGGCCGTGCCTCCGGTGACGGTGCTTCAAGCCCGCCGTCAGGCACGCGCGCAGGAAGACGTGCAGGGTGTGGTGGTCAACCCGCCACGCGACAGCCGCGTAGCCGTCCGCGTCGAGGTCGTGACTCACGACGAGCGGCCCGAGTGGCAGCCACGAGCGGCAGAGCGCGAGCCAGAGCCCCAGCCCTACGGCTACGAAGCGGCGCTGTTTGCGGCAAACGTCGAAGCCTCGCGCGCGACCACAAAGCTCGGAACATCGGATCCGCGGCGAGCCGCTGCGGCCTACAGCGCCCACGCCGAATGGCAGCAGTACGGCGCGCAGAACCAACGCGAGGCGCCGCAGCTCCTCGACGTGCGCGCCTGACTTAGTGCTGCACTAGGCCGCGATCACGGTGAAGCCCACCGTGTTCAGACCGCGCTCGCTGTTCGCAAACACGGTGCCACCGTGCATCTTCGCCACGGCTTTGACGATCGAGAGCCCGAGGCCGTGGTTTTCGCCGCTGTTCTTGCGCGCGGTATCGGCGCGGTAGAAGCGATCGAACAAACGCTCCGTGTTGTCGATCGAAAACGCGGCGCCGGGATTCGACACCGCGACTTGGACGCTGCCCTGAGCTTCTGCGATCACGATCCGAACTGCCGCACCCGGCTGCGAGTGCTGCACCGCGTTGTGAATCAAGTTCGTGAGCGCGCGCCGGAACAGCGAGCGCTCGATCAAACCTTGCGCGTTGCCTTCGACCTGCACGGTGACACTCGCTTCATCCAGGATGTACTCGAGGAACTCGACGGTCTTCGCGACCTCTTGTGCGATCGAACACGGCTGGCACTCCTGCGCGGTTGCACCCCGATCGGCGCTGGCGAGGAACAACATGTCGTTCACGATTACGCGCAAGCGCTCGAGCTCTTCGAGGTTCGATTGCAGCGTCTCACACAACTCGTCCGCGCTTCGTTCGCGAGCGAGAGCCACCTGCGTTTGCCCGATCAAGTTCGTGAGCGGCGTGCGCAGCTCGTGCGCGACGTCCGCGTTGAAGGCTTCGAGTTGCGAGTACGCTTGCTCGAGACGATCGAGCGCGCCGTTGAACGAGTTCTTCAAGTCGGCGAGCTCGTTCGGCAGCTGCGACAACCACAGCCGCTGCGACAGGTTGCGCGGGCTGAGCGCGTGCGCTTCGGCCGAGAGCTGACCGAGTGGCCGCAACGCGAGCCGCGCGATGTAGTGACCGAGCAGCGCGACGACTGCGACCCCCGCCGCCGACAGCAGCACGAGCGCCGTCAGAAACGCGCGCATCGTTTGCGAATACGGCGCGGAATCGTTTGCGACCAACATGCGCACGGCTGGGCGATCTTGGTTCGCGTCGATCACCTGCAGCATGCTCTTTTGAACGCGACCCGGCTCGAGCTCGAGCGTTCCCGAACCAGGCTTCCCGTCCATGAGGTTGCGCAGGAAGGCGGTGGGATTGCCGTATTCGAACCGCGGATCGGCGCTCGTCACCCAAAACTGCGTGCTGCCGTCGCCCGGCGTGACCGCGTCGAACTTTGCGACCACGCCCGCCCACTTGTCCGGCGCCATACAGCGGCCGATGATGACTTGCATCAAGCGACGTTTCGTATCGAGCTGTGCGTATTGGTGCTGATCGATCTCGGTCTGCAATACGCGGTAGAGCGCGGCCGCGTTGAACGAGAACACGAGCAAACCGGCGCCGGCAAACAGCGCCGCCAACCGCTTCGCGATCGACTGCCTCATTGCACGTCCTTGGCCTCACGCGCCTCGAGCACGTAACCCATGCCGCGGATTGTGTGGAGCAACTTCTGCGGAAACGGCGCGTCGATCTTCGCGCGCAGGCGCTTGATCGCGACCTCGACCACGTTCGTGTGACTATCGAAGTTCATGTCCCACACCAACTCCGCGATCACCGTCTTCGACAGGATCTCGCCATGCCGGCGGGCGAGCAAGGCCAAGAGCGCAAACTCCTTGGCAGTCAAATCGATGCGCGTCGAGCCGCGTTGAGCCTTGCGCTTGAGCAAGTCCACCTGGAGGTCGCCGACGCGCAGCTGCGATTGCTCTTGGGCCCGGCCGCGCCGCGTGATCACTTGCAAGCGCGCGACGAGCTCGAGAAACGAGAACGGTTTCACCAGGTAGTCGTCGGCACCTTCCTGCAGGCCACGAACGCGATCGTCCACGCGGTCACGCGCTGTCAGCATGATGACCGGCGTCTGCTTCTCCGCGCGCAGCGCTTGCAGCACGCTCCAGCCATCACAGCCGGGGAGCATGACGTCGAGCACGACCACGTCGTAGTCGCGGGCGAGCGCGAGACCGCGGCCGTCGAGACCGTTCCGCGCCACGTCGACGCTGTGGCCTTGCTCCGACAGACCACGTTGGAGGTAGTCCGCGGTCTTCGCTTCGTCTTCCACGATCAACAACTTCATGGCTGAAGTTCCCTTAGCCTTGGCATACTTAGGCGCTCCGGCGGGGCTTGGCCGGGGCAGCGCGCCTGGAGTGTAAAGCAGGACCGACCGCCGCGCCTGAAGCTCGCTGCTATCTGACAAACACGTCAGCAAGCACCGTGCGGTGGCTTACTCCGACATGATGAGCATCGAAGTGTCGCCAGAATCCGCATAGAAGCGGCTGATGGCGGCCGCAATCTCGGCCGGGTAGCGAAATTCTCCCGGCTTTCCCAGCGCCAGCACCGCGAGCCCCGTAACGGCCATGCCGCCGCCCGGGTTGTGACTGAGCAGCACAGGCCGATACTCGCGACCTTCGTCGTCCCGCCAATCGATCGAGTCGGACGCATCGTCGTCCTGGCTGTCCGTCGACGTGGTCGGCGCCTCTTCGCTGTGGTGCGCCAGGTAGCGTCCCACGCGCGACGTGATGCTCTCCGGCAACGTCACGCCGCCGACTGCACCCACGCACTCGGCTCCCGTCGCGCCGAACGTGAACATGAAACCGGCGGTCGCACCGCTCTGTCGCACCAAGATCGTGAGTGCGAGCCGCGCGCGTTCGGAGGACCCGCGACAAAACTCGAGCGCGCCGACGATCCGCATCCCGGTGTAGCTGCCGTACGAGTCCGGCGTCGCATGAAGGCGCGGTCCCGCGTTCGGGTTGCGCTTGCGCTCCGCTTCTTGCACCAGGCGCTTGTACTTCGTGAGCAGCGCCGAGTTGCGGTGATTGCAATACGCCTGACGACACGCCTCCGCGTACTTGTCGAACGCCTCGTGGTCGCCGCGAATCAACGCGATCCGCGCGCGCGTCTCGTGTGCCGCTCCCAGCAAGAGGCCGCGCACGCCGGCAGCTTCGTAGCGCGCAGTTACGTCGTCCACGAGTGCTTCGGCGTTTTCGTCTTGAGCACGCGCGCGACACACCGCGAGTGCGAGCCACAGCGGATCGGTCGACGACACGACGCCCGCGCGTTGGGCGAGCTCGACGTAGGTGTCTGCAGCCGCGAGCGCGTCGCCGTGACGGCCGAGATCGCCGAGCGCCCGGACACGCGTCGTCGCAATGCTCGCCCACAGCGGGTGTACACCTGGCTCCGCGAGTGCGAGCGCAGTTTCGGCGCCGGAAAGCGCGCGACCCGGATCGCGACGAATCCGGTGATACTCGGCACCGGCGTAGTGCTGCACCGCGAGCCACGGGCCAAACCGTTGGCCGAGCGGCGCACAGGCTTCGATCGCGTGCCGCAAGCGCGTGAGATCTTCGGCGATCGTGTAGGCGCCGATCTCCCAGACCAAGTGCGAGCTTTCGTAGAGCTGCAAGCTCTGCAACCGCAGTTTTTCGACTTGGCGTTTGCAGTCGTCGGCCGCGTGAATGTTGCCTTGGTACAGGTGGTACAACATGCGGGTCTGCACCGCGTTCAAGAGATACGCGGGATGACTCGACGTGCGCTCCACCCAGTCGAGACTCGAAGCGAGCCCCATACATGCTTCGATCATGCCGAGCCCGTTCATCACCGACAGGCGCGTGATCTCGGCGTACGAACCGTCGAGCCCTGCGCGATCGGCCTGGGATAGACGATCCAACACCGTGTAGTAGATGTCTCGGGCGCGCTCGGGGTTACCGGTGTAACGCGCGTCCATGCCTTGCACGAGCTTGTCGAGCAGCGCGAAGCTCGTCGAGATCGGCGCAAACGGCGCGAGCACCGGCAACGCGCGCAGGTAGGGCACATCGATCCCCGCGACGACGCGGCTCGCCGCCGAACCGACCGTGCGCGAGAGCATCGCCATTGCAGCTGGCGGCGGCAACACGCGCTGGTGGTCCGGTGCGGCCGCATGGCGCGCCTCGGCGAGCTCGATCGCTGTTTCGATCCGAAGGCCGGGCGGTAGAGCGGCGTCGAGGGTCTCCCAATCCGCGAGGCCGGAGTCTTGCTTGAGTCGCGCGAGGAGCGCGGCGACCTGGCCTTTGTCGTCGGCGCCGAATGCCGGCACGATACCCGCGAGCCGCCCGCGCAGGTAAAACGCATCGCGTTGGGGACGATTTAGCTCTGCGCACAGCTCGAACGCGCGCTCGTAAGTCTCGAGCCAATCTGCCGGCAAGCCCTGGGCGTAGCGCATGAAGATCTCGGGGTCGCGCGCAGTGTCGTCTTGTGATCGTCGTGCGTGCTCGACGAGCACATCGAGCGCGCGCGCGTGCTCACCGGCGCGGAGCCAGTGTTGACCCGCGCGAAACTCCTGACCCGAAGCTTCGAGCACCGCAGCCAGTCTCGCGTGCAGCGTCCGCTCGACCTCCAAGTACAGTGCACCCTCGTCGCGCGCGTGCACCTCGCGCACGGGCGTGATCCAGATCGGGTTCGCGAGGCGGAGTCGATCGTCGACTCGCCGTACGATGTCGGCCTTGAGAAGCTCGTCGAGATCGGACAACAACGAGCCGGCCTGTTCGTGCGTGTCGTCGAGCCGCTGGCATTCAGAAAAGTCGAAGTTGCGATCGGGCGACAGCGAAAGTGCAAACGCGAGCCGCCGTGCGCGCGGCGAGAGTACCTCCACGCGAGCACGCAGCGCGGACGCCATACTGCTCGGCAGCTCGAGCTGATCGACCTGCGCCGGCACGCTCCACGCGCCACCGGCGTAACGCACCACACCGCGCTCGACCAGGTGCTGCGCGAGCCGCAGCACGTCGCGCGGATTTCCACCCGCGACTTCGTAGATGCGGTGAGTCAGCGCGTTCAGGTTGGGCACGTCGCCAAACGACGACTGCAGAAGCTTTTCCGTATCGACACGGCTGAGCGGACTCAGCAAAATGCGGGTCGCCGCTTCGAGCAACAGTTTGCGCGCCGGCGGCGAAATCCAACCTTGCCCGAGCTCCGCGCTCACCACGATCGCGAGGTGGTGCGGTGCGTCGTGGGCGAGGAGCGACAGCACGGCCGCCGAGGACTCGTCGATGCGATGAAAGTCGTCGACTGCGAGCACGAGTGGGACGTGCTGGCTCACGGCTTTCAGCCAGCGCGAGAGCGCCGCTTGCAGTTTTTGGCGCCGGCTCGCAGCCGCGATCGGCTGCGGCGGCTCGGTCGGGCTCGGCAAGCTCGCCGCAAGCTCCGGTACGACTTGAATCACGAGCGACGCATCCGAGCGGGCTGCACTCTCCGCGGCGACCGGCACGACTCGCAGCAGCTGGCGCCCGAGCGCATGCAACACGCCGTACTCGCCGCTGATGGCGTCATCGGCATCCGCACGCGCGCATACCGCACCGAGCAGTGCTGCATCGAGCACACACGCGTCGAGAAAACGCGACCGCCCCACGCCGGCGTCACCCTCGATCAGCAACGTGCGACCTCGCGTGTGAGCCGCGCGCTTCAACTTACGGTGC
>Ga0193752_1000716_pt1 | contig 30175 bp, 24 predicted proteins | sample H1c1metaG_FD_144924 | JGI IMG/M metagenome (GOLD analysis project Ga0193752, IMG submission 144924) | Soil microbial communities from a riparian zone of the East river system, Colorado, United States - H1c1 | ecosystem: Environmental > Terrestrial > Soil > Riparian zone | place: USA: East River... | reverse complement strand
GGCGGAAGTCGCGAATCATCTTTATCGCATTGCGCAGGAAGCGATGACCAATGCGGTGAAACATGGCGGCGCGCAATCGGTGCGCTTGCATCTCGGTGTCGCCCACCGCAAATTACGAATGACTATTGTCGACGACGGTCGTGGGTTGCCGCCGGAGGCGGAGCGATCGTCGGGTATGGGATTGCACATCATGCGCTATCGCGCGCGTATTGCACGCGGCGAAGTGCGGGTCGAAAGCGTCGAGCCGAACGGTGTGCGCGTCATTTGCGAATGCCCGATCGACCCCTCCGACGTGTCGGCCGAGCCCCCATCGCAACGCGCACATCGACATCAAGCTTTGCGCGTCGCCGCGAAACGGGGACCGGGCATCGGTGGACGAATTGCAACGAGAAGCGAATCGGCGCGGGCCGTGCTCGCACATTCCAAGCATCGCGTGAAAGGAGAACATAAATGACGACGGGGTCTTCGCTATTCAAAGTGCCGCCGCGGGTCGCGGCTCCAGCAGGCGCGAAGGAAATGACGGGTAAGGATCGCCGTCGGCGCGTGTTGATCGTCGACGACCATCCAATCGTGCGGCAAGGCTTGCGTCGCCTCATCGAAGCGGAACCAGACCTTGAGGTCTGCGGTGAAGCCGAGACGGCCCGCGAAGCAAAATCGCTGATTCGAGAGCTTGAACCCGAGGCGGTCATCGTCGATGTGTCGCTTAAACAAGGCGACGGTCTGGAACTCGTGAAGGATACGCGCGCGCATCATCCGGCGCTGCCGCTGTTGGTGCTGTCAATGCACGACGAGGCCATCTACGCGGAGCGCATGCTGTCGGCCGGCGCCAATGGCTACATCATGAAGCAAGCCGCCAGCGACCAATTCCTCGTCGCGCTGCGACGCGTGTTGGAAGGCGGCATCTACGTCAGCGAAGCCGTCGGCAACAGCATGATCGAGAAGTTCGCCGCAGGCGGGGCCTATATTTCGGCGAATCCCATCGATAGCCTCACCAATCGCGAGCTGCAGGTGCTGCACATGATCGGTAAGGGTCTATCGACGCGCCAGACGGCCGAGGCGCTAAATTTGAGCGTCAAGACGGTCGAATCTCATCGGCAGCGGATCAAGCGCAAGCTGTCTTTACGCACGTCGGCGCAATTGATGCAGTACGCCGTCAACTGGTACGCCGGACGCGAAACGCAAAAAGTGTGAACGAGGCGCTGGTCGCGTCATAGACGACAGGACGACACTTAGCGCTTAAGTCATATCCGGCACGAATCCGGCAGTCTCTACGCTTGGGTGCACAGCAAGAGCCCGATCCGATTCGGGCGGCGCATACCGGTCGGCATCGATGCGCAGACAGCTGCCATGAGGTGCTGCGGTGACGGGTGCATTGGCAAGGTTTAAACGTTCGGGAGGTGCGTGTTGGCTGATTCTACTAATCGACTACTGGTAGTCGACGACCAAAACGACCTGTGCGAATTCATCGCAGAGGCCGCAACTGCGCTGGGGTTCGAAACCTGCGCCGCTACCGATGCCAACGAATTCCGCCGCATTCTTCTCGAATTCCGGCCTTCAGTCATTGTGATGGATTTGCAGATGCCGGGTTCCGACGGCATCGAATTGCTGCGGCATCTGGCGAAGCAGGGATCGCGCGCTCACATTCTCGTCGCGAGCGGGATGGACGAGCGCGTCCTGGCCACCGCGGAGCAAGTAGGGCGCGCACAGGGCCTCAACATGCTCGGCACACTGCGCAAACCCATTCTTTTGCCCGAACTCGAAGCGATGCTCCGCAAGACGTTGCGCGGCGAACTCGCTCTGACCCCGCGCGATCTCGAAGGCGCCATCCAGCGCGGCGAGGTAGAAGTCTATTACCAACCCAAGGCGGCCTGCGTGGGCCCGCGTTGTTGGCTCATCGAAGGCGTCGAAGCTTTGGCTCGCTGGAAGCACCCGCAAATGGGCTTCATCTCACCCGCACGTTTCGTGCCGATGGCGGAACAGCACGGTTTGATCCGCAAACTGACTGAACACGTGCTGGAAGCAGCGATGGTGCAGTTATGCGAATGGCATAACGCCGGGCTTGATTTGTCGGTGGCGGTAAATCTGTCGCCGCAATTACTGAACGACCTCAGTTTTCCCGATCACGTCGATCAAATGGCCGAACGCCTCCATGCCAACCGCCGCCGCATCGTCTTTGAAGTGACCGAATCCGCGGCCATGTCCGACCCTTCAGCGTCGATGGAAGTGCTGACGCGCCTGCGCGTGAAGAACTTCGATCTGTCGATCGACGATTTCGGAACGGGGTATTCATCGCTGAAGCAGTTGTACTTGATGCCGTTCGGCGAGCTGAAGATCGATATTTCATTCGTGCGTGATGTCTGCGATCACGACGACGCGCGCACGATGGTGGAGACGATGGTCCTGCTGGCGCATAAGTTGCGGCTCAAGACCTGTGCCGAAGGCGTCGAGACGCAGGCGATCCTCGACTATCTCGAGTCCGTATCGTGCGATCGCGCACAAGGGTACTTCATCGGGCGACCGATGCCTGGCGCGCAGATTCCGGAAGCCGTGCGGCTTTGGAATGCGAGTCAACAGTACCCCGAGGCAAGTGTCGCACAAGGCCGTTGAGTCTGCCGCGTACACCTATCAGCAACACATGAGCGCCTCTCCTCTCCCATCACAGCCGATCGCATTACCCGATACGCCTGCGGCGTGGCGTGTGTTGCTGGTCGATGACGAGCCGACGCAGCGTCTGATCACCGCTCGCCTGCTGAAGCGCGCGGGCTTTCAGGTAGATACGGCGGAGAATGGCAAAGAAGCGCTGGCGCGCTTTGCCGAGAATTCCTACCCGCTCTTGATCACCGATTGGGAAATGCCGGAAATGGACGGCGTGGCGCTCTGCCGCGCTGTGCGATCGGCGAATCTCGATGGCTACGTTTACACAATCTTGCTCACGTCGCGCGATGCCATCGAGCATCTAGTCGCGGGCCTGCAAGCCGGCGCGGACGACTACCTGACGAAGCCCGTTCTCGAGCCGGAATTGCTGGCGCGACTCAATACCGGCAAGCGCATCGTGAATCTCGAACGTTCGTTGCGCGCGGCGAACGAAGAAAATCGACGGCTGTCGATCACGGATCCACTGACCGGCGCATTCAATCGCCGCTATCTGATGGAAAAACTACCGTCCGAAGTGGAGCGCTCGGTGCGTTACGCCCACAACCTGTCACTGCTGATGTGCGACGTAGATCATTTCAAGCGCATCAACGACAACCACGGTCATCAGGTCGGCGATGAAGTGCTCAAGCGCGTAGTCGAAATCATCAAAGGTAAAGTTCGCAGCACCGATTGGGTGGCGCGTTACGGTGGCGAGGAATTCGTCATCGTGCTGCCTGAGACGCCTTATGCGAATGCGCTGAAGGTGGCCGAAACCCTGCGTGCCGCACTCGTGCAAACTCCGATCGTGTGTAACGACCAAACGCTGTTGGTGACGGCCAGCTTTGGCGTGACTGGATGGGATGCCGCGGTTCCGACCCTGGACATCGTGGATGCGATGGTCGCGAGATGCGATGCCTGCGTTTACGAGAGTAAAGCTGCCGGACGCGATCGCGTCACCGGTAAGAGCATGTAACTTACGCGGCGCCTGCCGCGTCCGACGCAGCCCTATGCGTCGCTTGAAGGTGATCCCGGATCACGTCGATCGCCGACAAGATTTTCTCGACTGAGTTGCCGATACTGCGTTCACTGCCTGCCGCGGCGCGTTCTTCCAATTCCGCGCACAGCTCGAACAATTCCGAGGCCTGAATGTTGCCGCTGGCGCCTTTGAGCTTGTGGGCAGATTGTTCGAGCTGAACGCGGTCGAATTCCGACAAGGCCCGTGCGAAGTCGACGCGCGCGGTCTCGCAAGTTGTCGCGAATGCGGCCAGCAACTCGCTTTCGAACTCCTGATCGCCTTGCACTATCTCGCGCAGTCGCGCGAAGTCGATCGGCGCGTTGCTCTTCGAAGTGAGAATTGCGGCCGCAACGGCATCCGCTTGCGCATTCATTGCGCTTTCATTCTGGGACAGGACGTTCACTCCCAGACCGAATTCAACCAGCACATCTCGAAGCCGATCCGCGTCCAGCGGTTTCGAGAGGAAGCCGTCCATGCCGGCAGCGAGACATCTCTCGAGCTGACCCGTCATGGCATTCGCCGTCAGCGCAACGATCGGTGTGCGCTTGCGCCATCCTTCGATATCGCGAATGTGGCGGGTGGCTGTGAAGCCATCCATGACCGGCATCTGCAGGTCCATCATCACGATGGCGAAGGCCTTTTCATCTTGCAAAGCCGAGGCGTATGCGGAGATGCCCTCGGCGCCGTTGGCGACCACCGTCACCTCGAGGCCGAGGCGCGCCAGGAAGCGAGTTGCCACCTTTTGATTCACTTCATTGTCTTCGACGAGCAAGACGCGGCCGGAGAATCGCTGGGCCGCGCTCGGCGCTGTGAGTTTGCCGCGGGGGAGCGTTTCGGATGGCGATGTGCGCCACTCAATGGCGGTCTTGCTGAGCGCGAGTTGTAGACACGAGCGCAGTTCGCGTGTTCGCACGGGCTTTGCTAGGTATCCAGCGAGACCCAGTGCGGCCGACCGGCCTAGATCGCTTTGCCGCTCCATCGATGTCAGCATCACAGCCCGCGTCGCGGTGAGCTGAGGGTCGTTGTTCATGCGCTCGGTCAACATTGCGCCGTCGATATCCGGCATTTGGAAATCGGTCAGCAGTACATCGAAAGTTCGGCCTTCCGCTGCGGCTGCGCGCAGCATCGACAATGCATCTTGCGCATTGGCGGCAGCTTCGACTTTGTATCCAAACTGAGCAAGTTGGCCGAGCAATACGCGTCGACTCGTGTCGTTATCATCGGTGACCAGTACGCGGCAATCGATAGGATCGGGCGGCAATGATGCCGATTCGGTCGACTCTTCCCTGACGACTTCAAACGGCAGCTCAAACCAGAACGTGGAGCCTTGACCGACAACGCTCGTGGCACCCACTGTGCCTCCCATGAGCTCGATCAAGCGCCGCACGATGGAGAGGCCTAGGCCTGTGCCGCCGTAGTGCCGCGTCGTCGAGGAGTCCGCCTGCGTGAACGGCTGAAACAAGTTGTCCAGCGTTGTATCGCTAATGCCGATGCCCGTGTCGCGAACTTCGAATCGAGTGACGGTTCGACCGCCGGAGCCTTGCCCGGCAACGCTGACTTCGACGACGATTTCGCCTCTAGCCGTGAACTTGATCGAGTTGCCGATCAGATTGAGCAGACATTGGCGAATGCGCTGCGGGTCTCCCAATACCGCGGCAGGTACGTCGGGATGAATGTGGACGATCATCTCCAACTGCTTGTCGACGGCCTGAAAGGCCAGGATTGCACCGACGTCCTCGACGTTGGCGCGCAAATCGACCACCAGCGACTCGATGTCGAGCTTGCCGGCTTCGATCTTCGAGAAGTCCAAAATGTCGTTGATGACACGCAGCAGCGAATCGCCACTGGCGCGAATGGTTTCGGCGTAGTCGCGTTGCGTTCGATCGAGTTCCGTATCGATCAACAAAGAAGTCATACCGAGAATGCCGTTCATCGGCGTGCGAATCTCGTGGCTGACATTGGCCAGGAAGGCGCTCTTTGCCCGATTTGCGGTGTGGGCTGCCTCCGTCGCCTGCAACAACTCGTCGCGTGCCGCACGCGCGTCGGTCGTATCTTGTAGCGATCCCGATAAGCGCAGTGGCTTTCCCGCGCTGTCGCGTTCGGCGACCGCGCGAGCACGATACCAGCGGTACTCGCTTTGCTTCGTTTTCAATCGAATTTCGATATCGAACGGGAGTTGTTCATTGAAATGACGCTGAGCCGCATCGACTGCCGCCGGAACGTCCTCTGGATGCAGTCGCGATAGGATGAATTCGGCATTCGTTGGAAATTCGCCTTCCGCGTAACCCAAGAGTTCGCAGCATCGCGGCGAGAACCACGCGCCACTACGATCGGCTTCGATTTCCCACAGTCCGTCTTGCGTGCCGTGAATAGCGCGCTCGAAACGGCGCTGCGCTTGCCGGAGCGCATCTTCGGTGAGCTTGCGTTGATGAATGTCCTGCACCGACCCTGCGACGCGCAGCGGTTTGCCGGAGTCATCGAGTTCGGACGAACCGCGAATGAGAAACCAACGATAATCGCCGTTTGCGAGTCGGAAGCGGGCTTCGATCGCATAAGGCAATCCAGCCGTCACGCTCTTTTGCAGAAAATCACGATGCTGCGCGAGATCGTCGCGATGCCAAAGCGGAACGTCGACCTCTTTGGCCGGCCCGATCAACGTGCCCTGGGGATAGCCGAGCAGCGCATGAAAGCTGTCGGAATGCCACATGTGATCCAAGGCGAGATTCCATTCCCAATGGCCCTCGAAGCTCGAGCGTGAAGCGCGCTCCATTCTGCGTTCGGCAGCATGCAGCTGCTCGCTCGCTTCAACTTCCTTCGTGACCGACCACGACACGCCCAGTGCACGCGTCGGCTTGCTTTGGCCGTCACTGAAGATCTTGGCATAGCATTGCAGGTGATCCCAGGTTCCTTGTCGGGTCTTTAGGCGATAGCGATACTCAATGATGTCTATACCCTTGCGTGCGCCTTCGTCGATGGCGTCTCGAAAGACGTTACGATCGTCCGGGTGCATGAGCTTGCCCAGCCCGCTCAGCGCATCGCGACCGTTCGCAAGCAGCCATTCGGTGTCGAAATTGTCATGCCAGGCAAAGCGCACCGGATCTAATTCCAGCTCCCACGAACGAATGCCGGCCGCTTGCGTCGCGATGTTGAGCCGATCGATGAGATCGCGTTCTTGCTTGGACTGCCGCTGCAACAACTCATGCGTTTGCACCTCGTCGGTCACTTCCCAGGTGGCGCCGATGAGACCGACGGATTTTCCGGCGTCGTCCACTTTGAGACGCGCGAACACTTGCATGTGATGCAACTCGCCGTTGCACAGCGCGCGAAAGCGATATGAATAGAGATTCTTGCCATGCATGGCCGCCGCGCCGCCCGCCGTCATCACAAGTTCGCGGTCTTCGGGATGGATGAGTTTATAAAACTCGCTCCCGTAGTCTTCGATCGAGACATGATCCAAGGCGTAGGCGGCGGGACGATTGAGTTCCCAAACAAAACGTTTTGATGGGATGTCGTATTCCCAAACCGAAATGCCCGCGGCCTGCGTTGCGACGTTTAATCGCTCCAAGGCCGGGCGCACTTCGGCTTCCGCTGCCTCTGCTCGGGATAGGGCAGCACGCAGCGCATCGCTCTCATGTGCGCGAGTATCTGCCTCGGCTCGCATCGTGGCTTCATTTCGCTCGCGCGCCATGTTCGCGAGCGATAAGAGCGCCGTCGTCCAGATCGCCGCCAACGAAAGCAAGGAATTGGCCAAGGACATCCACGGAAAGCCGGTGCCGGGCACTAGCAGCAGCTTCGCAAAAATCAAAATTGTGGCCACTCCGGCCGCGTAATGCGTATGCCAGACGCGAGATGAAGTGAGGCTAAACAACACGACGGCGACAAAGGTCACGCCAATCGCACACGTAACGCTGATGACAGCCAAGCGGTTCTTTCTGCCTGGCCGCGCACGATCGGCCAGCGCATCGGCGAGCAATTGCCGGCGCTGTTCGACCGGCAAATTGTTGGCGTCGTGGAGCACTTTCTCCATTGCCAGCAACAGCAGCCCGATGCCAAGAATCGATAACACCGTGGCGGCGCTGACAATGGCGAACAAGCGCGCGATCGTCGTGCTCAAACGCTGTAACGCCGGCATTGCGTTGTTTTCGATCACGATCAAACCACCGCGCTGATCGGACACCGCATAGCGTAGATGCAGGCCGTCCTCGGTTGTCTTCAGTACTTCATGCGGCTGGTCGGTGCGCGCCTTGACGATTGCCTGCGCGAGAAATGGATCGATCTCAGAGAAGTCGGCGGACGTCGATACGACAGCGGGATAGCGACGAACCTTGATGCGCTGATCCGCCCAGATTGCTTCGATGTCTTGATCGTTGTTGGCATCGCGGCGAGCCAATGCGGCGCTGCTGCGAGCGACTTTATAGATCGCCTGGACGGTCAGATTGTCGGTGCTGTTCTGCAGGTAACGCAGGACGCCGATGCTGGTCGCAAAGGTGCAGAAGAACAGAACCAGCAACACGCGGAACGGCGAGATGTGCGCGACGCGGCGGAAGCGGCGCTCGAGTTCGCGGAGGTGGTTCGTGGTAGGGGTCTGAGCTGTCACTTGGGAGGCTGGATTCGAGAACAATGCGGGACGTCGAACCCTCGGTCGGGTCTACCGAGCAACCCCAAAGAGTCGGCGGGGCACCCACTTTCAGGGCGCACCCCTGGATCACAGTCAGGGCGTTAGCTCTGTAGCGGCTCGGACCGGCATTTTTTTAGAGGAACAGCTGTTTTTTTGTGCGATAGGCGCCCCCCGAATGGCGGCCGAAAATTGCCTGTCGCGGTCGGTTCGGGGTGCATTCGTGACCCGATCTGCGGGCGGCGGATCCAGAACGGGCTGCTACAATTCCGGCCGGATGAATTTGCGGAGAATCGCGATGCGTATCTTGAAAATTGCGGCAATCGGCATCGCGGCAGTGCTAGGACTGGTAGGGGTGGCCCTTGTTTGGCTGTTCGTGATCTTCGACCCCAATGACTACAAGGCCGATATTGAGCGCGTGGTTGAATCCAAGACCGGCCGCAAGCTCGTGCTGCAGGGCGACCTGTCACTCTCAGTGTTTCCCTGGCTGGCTGTCGAGTCGGGCGCAGCGCAGCTGAGCGAGCGCGCCGGCTTCACGGATTCCGATGCGATGCCGTTCGTGTCCTTCAAAACTGCCCGGCTAAGCGTCAAGTTAATGCCGCTGTTCCAGGGCCAAGTGCAGATCGGCGATGTTTTATTGGACGCGCCCAGCATCCGGCTGATCACGGACGCCGGAGGTCGCCATAACTGGGATGATTTGGCGGGTACGCAGGCCAGCACGGCCGATGAACCTGTGTCCCAGAGTGGCAGTGTCAGCGCATCGATCGCCGGCATCGAAATCCGCGATGGCGAAATCGTGCTCGACGACCGCCAAAAGAAAGAGCGCACCGCGTTGCGTAACTTCTCGCTCAAAGCGCAAGGCATCGGCAGCGGTCAACCGTTCGATTTGAAGTCGGGGTTTGAACTGGAACAAGCCGGTGCGACCTCGCGATTCGACATCGAGGGCAACGTCAATGCGGACTGGGACAATAAACGCTACGCCCTGAATAAATTCGAAACCAAAATTGCTTGGCGCCGTGGCGGTGACGACCAAGATGGGTTGCCGGTTACCGTGCGAGCCGATGCCCTGGCGCTCGATCTCGCGCAACAGACGTTAGCGCTCACTGGCTTGCAGTTGGCCATCGGCAAGATGCGCTTGTCGGGATCGATGGCGGGCAGCGAAGTGCTCGATGCGCCAAAATTCAAAGGGCACCTGGCGCTTGCGCCCGTGTCGGCGCGAGAGGTCATGGAGGAATGGCATGTTACGCCGCCCGCGACGCGTGATGCGCAAGTGCTCAAAGCGTTGAGCTTCGAATCGGACATCGACGCGACCACGACGTCGGTATCGTTGCAAAAAATCGTATTGAAGCTCGACGAAACCACGGCGCGCGGTGAGTTAGCGATTGCCGATTTTGCAAATAAAGCGGTGCGCTTCAATTTGGACATCGACGCTATCGATGCCGATCGCTATTTGCCGCCGCAAGCAGCGGCCACCGAGGCCAAGCCCGCTGCGACGCCGAGCGCACCCACGCCAATTCCTGTGGAGACGTTGCGTACACTGAACGCGCGAGGCGATTTGCGCATCGGCACCGCCAAGTTCTCCGGTCTTAAACTCAGCGCGCTACATGTGGGTGTCGCGGCCCGCGACGGCGATGTCCGCATCGCGCCCGCCGCCGCCAACCTCTATGGCGGTAAGTACACAGGCGACATCGCGCTGAACGTGGCGGGCGCGGAGCCGCGTCTTGCAATGGGCTCGCATTTGTCCGGCGTCGATTTCGCACCGTTGTTGAAAGACATGATCCAGCTGACGAGCCTTGCGGGCCGCGGCAATTTCAACGCCGATCTGACGTCGACCGGCAAGGACACGCAGGGGCTCTTGCAGCGGTTGGCCGGCAAACTCGATTTCAAAGTGACCGACGGCGCCTACGAAGGAATGGATCTGTGGTACGAGATTCGACGTGCGCGCGCGTTATGGAAGCAACAGCCCATTCCCGAACGTACGGGCGCCAAACGGACTGAATTCACCGCGTTTCAGGGCACTGGCGTTGTGCAACAGGGCGTCATGAGCAATCGCGACTTGGTCGTTGCGGCGCAGTATTTAAAGGTCGAAGGCCAAGGTAGTGTCGATCTCGTCAAAGGTGAGCTTGACTACAAACTCAAAACGAAAGTGTTGCGAATCCCACCGGAAGGCACCGCGGGCAGTGACATGCGCGAACTCGTCGATGTTGAGATTCCGGTGACGGTCACGGGTCCGCTCTCCGATCCTAAGGTGCGTCCAGATGTCGCGGGATTTGCGAAGGCAAAGATCAACGAAGCCGTCGACAAAGAAAAAGAGAAGCTGCAAGAAAAGTTACAAGACAAACTGAAAGATCTCCTGAAACGATGAGCGTCGCGCGCATCCAGCGGAGGGATGGGCGGTGGCGCGCACTTGGGATATGCGGTGTTTTGCTTACAAGCATCTCTACATCGGTAGCGCTGGAGATCGAACATGCGGATTCGATCTATGAATCGCACGAGTATCGAGTCGATCTCACTATCGTGTTGGACGCGCCGATCGGGCGAGTGGCTGAAGTGCTACGTGACTACGCGCGTTATCCGTCGCTAGATCCCAGTATTCTGGAGGCGAAGGTGCTCAGCCGGTCCGCGGACGATTCGCTGATGCTGTACACGAAGTTGCGTGCATGCTCGGGGCTTTTCTGTCGCACAGTATCGCGAGTTGAACGCGTGCAAGAGGGGCGTTTCGAATTGTTGGCGGAAGTGATCCCCGAACTGAGCGATGTGGAACGCGGACGCACCCACACGATTTTGCAGACACTCGACAGTCGTACTCGCGTTCGCTATCGCACGACTGTCGTGCCTAAATTTTGGGTCCCGAGTTTCATCGGCCGGCCATTGATGGTGCGCAAATTGCGCGAGGCTTCGCTCGATATGTTTCGGCATGTCGAATCGCAAGCCCGGAGCGTTGCGGCACCATGACCCGCGCATCGTTCGGCGAGGCACTGCTCGAGTGGTTTGACCGTGCAGGCCGCACTCATTTGCCTTGGCAACAAAACCGCACGCCGTACCGGGTGTGGATCTCCGAAATCATGCTGCAGCAAACGCAGGTCGGTACGGTGATTCCGTATTACGAGCGGTTTATGCAGCGTTTTCCGACTCTGCCGGCGTTGGCGGCGGCACCGATCGATGAAGTCCTCCACCTATGGACGGGCCTGGGCTACTACGCGCGCGCGCGCAATCTGCATCAAGCAGCGCAGACGGTTGTGGAGCAACACGGGGGTGAATTCCCAAAGACACTCGAAGCGGTGCAGGCATTGCCCGGCATTGGCCGGTCGACTGCCGGCGCGATTTTGTCGCTAGCCTGCGAGCAACGACATCCGATCTTGGACGGCAACGTCAAGCGAGTGTTGACGCGCTACTTCGGAATCGAAGGTTTTCCCGGCGAGCGAAAAATAGAGATGCAACTGTGGGCATTGGCCGAGGCGAATACACCGTCGCATCGCGCGAGCAGTTACACGCAGGCGATCATGGATTTTGGCGCGACACTCTGCACGCGGTCGCGACCGCAGTGCTCGAGCTGCCCGGTGCAGAGCGGCTGTATCGCCTACCGCGATGACTTACAAACGGCGTTGCCGACTCCGCGTCCAAAACGCGTACGTCCGCATCGCGAAGCGTTCGTATTGATCGCAGTGGACGAGCGCGGCGCTGTGCTGCTCGAACGCCGACCGCCGAGCGGCATATGGGGCGGCTTGTGGACATTCCCACAATTCGACGATGAGCCCTCGGCCAGCAGCTTCGCTCGCGGTTCAGTAAAAAGCGGCGTATTGCCGACATATCATCATGCGTTCACGCATTTCGATTTGAGTCTGCATCCACTCTTCCTGCGGGAAGCGCGAGCGGAACGCATTGCCGATGCCGACCGCTATCGCTGGTTCGATCCTCGCAAGCCCGCACAGATTGGTCTTGCCAAACCCGTGACTGATATCATCCGTCAACTCTCTCAACTCACCCTCGATTACCGTCACCTATGACTCGCACCGTTCATTGCGTCGTTCTCAAGCAGGACGCCGAAGGCCTGGAATACGTTCCCTACCCCGGCGATCTCGGCCAGCGCATTTATGCTTCCGTGTCCAAGGAAGGCTGGCTGCGGTGGCTCAAACACCAAACGATGCTGATCAACGAGTACCGCCTCTCGCCGATCGAACCCAAAGCACGCAAATTTCTAGTGGCCGAGATGGAAAAATTCTTCTTCGGCACAGGTTCCGAGAAACCCAAGGAATTCGTGCCTGAATCCGAGTGAGTCTCCTGTTCACCATGCCGGGCTTCCTAACCGGCTAGCGGGTCCGAATAGAGCAAATTCGCGTTTGAATCTCACTCCGAGTTCTTAATCTAGCGAGCCTGTCGCCTGTCGCCTGCCACTGGCCACTGCGCCCCGACCGCTCAACACGAAGTTCACCTGCGGTATATGGGCCCGGCTACACTGCGCCCGTCATCTAACGTGGGTCGGACGTGGTGGGAGCTACATATGCCGTGGTGGGCGTGGATCGTCATAGGTTCGTTACTGTTGGCCGCGGAACTGGCGCTGTTCGATGCGCAGTTCTACCTCGTCTTCATTGGCGCCTCCGCGCTACTGGTGGGAGGCGCGGAGTTGGTGGGCATCTCGATGCCCGAACCCCTGCAATGGTTGTTGTTCGCCGCCTTTTCTGTGGCGCTGTTGTTGCTCTTCCGCCAACGCATCTATGAGTTAACCCGTTCCGATCCCGCCAACGTCGTCTCCGGGCCCGCCGGCGAAGAAGTCTCCGTGCCGGTCGATTTGGCGCCCGGCGCCAGCTGCCGCGTCGAATTTCGCGGCAGTACGTGGACTGCACAAAATAAAAGTGAACATGCGATGCCTGCCGGCTCGCAAGCGCGCATCGTCAATGTCGACGGCCTGACATTGCAGATCGTCCCTAGCAAACATTGAGTTGCATCAGTATAAGGAGCAAATCGCATGAGTGGTTTCGTTGTCGCCCTGGTCGTTGTCTTCGTCGTCCTCTTTGCGCTGTCGCGCATCGTCAGGGTCGTCCCGCAACAAAGCGCTTTCGTGATTGAGCGGCTGGGTAAGTACAGCCGCACACTGGATGCGGGCTTTCACATCCTCGTGCCGCTGATGGAGCGCGTCGCGTACAAGCACAGTCTCAAAGAGCTCGCGACGGATATCGCCGAGCAAACCTGCATCACGCGCGACAACGTGCAAGTCGGCGTCGATGGCGTGCTCTATCTGCAGGTCCTCGATCCGCAGCGCGCGTCTTACGGCATCACGAACTACATGTTCGCAATCGCGCAGCTCGCGCAAACCACTCTGCGCAGTGAAATCGGCAAGATCGACCTCGATCGTACGTTCGAAGCACGGGGTGTCATCAATGCGAACGTTGTGGCCGAATTGGATAAGGCATCAACCCCTTGGGGCGTCAAAGTGTTGCGCTATGAGATCAAGAACATCACGCCACCGCGCGATGTCCTGCAGGCGATGGAAAAGCAGATGCGTGCAGAACGAGAAAAGCGTGCCGTCATTCTGACCTCGGAAGGCGAACGCGACGCCAAGATCAACCAAGCAGAAGGCGACAAGCAACGCGTCATCAAGCAGTCGGAGGCGAATCAGCAGCAGCAGATCAACGAAGCGCAGGGTCAAGCCCAGGCAATCTTGGCTGTCGCCACCGCAACCGCAGAAGGTCTACGCCAAGTCGGCCTGGCGCTGAGTGGGGAAGGCGGCGTGGAGGCAATGCAGTTGCGGATCGGCGAGGAATACGTGAAGCAGTTCGGCAAACTGGCGCAGGAAAGTAACACGCTGGTGGTTCCGGCCACGCTGACGGACATCTCGTCCATCATCGCGATGGCGACGAGTATCTCGAAGACTGTCGCCGGGCCGAAGTAACGAGACAGTTCAAACGGGCAAAGTCTCCCAAAAATGAGTCGCGTGCGGGGTTGCCGCACGCGGCGCATGTGCCAAAATGGCGGTCATTCACCCAGGTGCTCCCGATGTCCGCCGACAAACAAATGCAACCCAACGCGCAGAACCAGTACGACGTGACGCGGGGCAATTTGCCGCTGTCGTGCCCAATGCCCGGCATGCAGTTGTGGAATTCTCATCCAAAGGTGTTCTTGCCGATCGAGAAGACGGGCTGGGCCAAATGCCCTTATTGCAGCGCGGAGTACACGCTGCGAGTTTAAAGTCCAGGGTCGCGAGCCCATTCGGAGCGGCGACCGCGCAAGTGACTTGACTAGTTGTTGGGCTACTTGCCCTTGTAGTCGGCGTAACTTTTCTCTTCGACGATCTTTGAACCCAACTTATCGTTGATGACTCGCTTGATCGCGGCACGCTCGTCGTTCGTCACATAGACCGCGCGCGCCAGCTCAATGAACTTGGCGTCGAATTTCCGATCGCGTTCTTGGTCACGGATGTCGTCTTCGATTATCCAAAGCTTCAAATTGATTTCGCGCAGCGCCTTCCACTCGGCGCCGATGTCGAACGTCGCATAGTGCGAATCCTGCCAAGTCGTCAGCAACATCGACAGCTCGGCGCGCACATTGGCGACCTTCTTGGCATCGGCGATGCGCTCCGACTTGATCTCGAGAATCGTGATCTTATCGATCAACTCGCCCGGCGAGATCGGTACGCGAATTTCATTGGAATTGGCCACAATAAATCTCCTCTGCGGGCAGCCAAGTATACCGGCTGCATGCGGTCTCGCTACATTCTGCGGCCGCGCTTGGCCATGAATCCCTGCAGTTTTTTGATGACATCGTCCGGCGTGATCAGGTCCATGACGCCTTCGCGTTCGATCTTGGTGGTCCACGGGATTTCGCTCGAAGGTTTGCCGAGCAGCGCCATCGACGCGACGTCGTACTTGTCGACGCAGAGCTGCCGGCTCAAGTAAGGTCCGCTGCGAAGTGAGTTCGTGGCGGCGTACAGACCCAGCACCGGCGTACTGACCATCGTTGCCATGTGTGCAGGGCCGGAATCCGGCGTCAGCAGTAGCGTCGCGCGCGAAAGCGTGGCCAACAATTCAATAAGCGTATCCTTACCGATGGCATTGACGCACGGCTGTCGCATGTGCGCGGCGATTTGTTCGCCGGTGCGCTTCTCAAGCGCGCTTCTGCCGCCGCACAGAATAATTCGCATGCCGTAAGCGGACACTGCGAAATCCGCGACCTGCGCATAGTATTCGGCGCGCCAATTGCGAAGCTTGTGACTGGAGCAGGGGCTGATGATCATGGTCAGACCGCCATCGGGAACCAGGCGTTGCGCGTAGTCATAGGCCGACTCCGGGATGGGGACATCCCACCGCAGGATTCGCTCACGTACGCCGAGGCGTTCGGCAAAACCGAAAAATCCGTCCAAAACATGTTGGCGTTGCGCCGGATCGATGCGATGCGTCGTGAACAGCCATTGCATTTCGCGCGCGCGGCGGCGATCGAAGCCGAGTTTGACGCGAGCGGGAAGCATCATGGCCACAGCGCTTGCGCGTAGCGCTAACTGCATATGCAGCAACACATCGAACTGTCTGCCTTGCATGCGGCGCTTCAAGTCGCGCATGGCAGCCAGACCGCCGCTCTTGTCGAACACGATGAATTCGATATTAGGAATGCCGCCCAATAATTTGGCTTCCAGCTTGCCTAGAATCCAAGTGAACTTCGTATTGGGCCATGCGGTTTGCAGCGTGCGCACGACGGCCAGCACATGGCATACGTCGCCAATGGCCGAGAGTCTGAGAATGCAGACTGTAGTAGGGGGTTCGCGAAACAAGGGCGTCATGCGCGGAAGGCCGGTAGGTCCGTTTGTGTGTGAGGTCTAAGCTTGGCGATGTGTCGCACGCACGATTTTCTACGGCGAATCTGGCATGCTCGACCTGATGGCCATAGAGCAACTCACGACGCCGACCGGCGCGATCCTATACGACTCCGAGCGTATCGGTAAGCCAAGCGAGTCCTTCTTCGACGCGGACTATTGGCGGACGCAGCGGCGAGTCGTTGCGCAGGCAGGCGGGCGGGGCGGAGTGATGTTCGTTCGCCATGATGGTCAAGAATGGGTGCTACGGCACTACCGGCGAGGCGGCTTGGTCGGCAAGCTGATCAGCGATTCCTATCTTTGGCTTGGCAGCGAACGCACACGCGCTTTCCGCGAATGGCGGTTGCTGCACGCCCTGCACGCGCAGGGGCTTCCCGTGCCCGTTCCGGTCGCTACTCGCTATCAGAGAAATGGTTGGCTTTATCGTGCCGATCTACTGACTGCTGCCTTACCGCCATCACGCACGCTGGCAGAGAGCATGACCGGTGCAGTGCTCGATCAAGCGGCGTGGAGCGCCATCGGTACGGCCATCGCTCGATTCCATGCTGCGGGCGTCCACCACGCTGATCTCAACGCGCACAACATTCTTCTGGGAGGCCAAGGACGAGTATGGCTACTCGACTTCGACCGCGGCCGAATTAGGCCTCGTGGCGCCTGGGAACAGAGCGTGCTTGCACGCCTGCGTCGCTCACTCGAAAAAATCAAATCGCAGCGTGCGAATGCCGAGTTTGATGAGCGGCAATGGGGGGCGCTGCTGGCAGGATATGGAACTACTGGCAAGCGTGACGATTCGTAGTTCTCTGGCGCTTCCAGGCTCGGGGCTGCTTTAAATTGACTCGAGACTCGAGACTCGAGACTAGGGACTCGAGACTCGTCAGAGCGGAGTTCCAGAAGATGAAGACTTTCTGGAAGGATTCTGTCTCGCGGCGTTTCGGCTCAATTTAAAGCTTGTGCCTTGCTGCCTCGCTAACGAGTCTCGTATCCCGAACCTCGAGTCACGAACTACGCCATCGCAGCGACCGTCACTTCCCCTTCCCATAGTAGTCCGGATACTCCGCACTAAGTCCTTTGAATCGGCGATGGATCCAAAGGTATTGGTCGGGAGCGCGTTGGACATGCGCCTCGATGGCGTGGTGGTAGCGCAGCGCATCGGCGACCGGATCTTCGCTAGGGAAGTCCGTAAACGGGGGGTGAATAATCGTTCTATAGCCGGTGTTGTCGGCTAAGCGTTCGGAAAAATACGGCAGCACCGGCGCCTCCGTCATGCGCGCCAAGCGTGAGGTGGCAGTGTTGGTGGCTGCGGGGATGCCAAAGAACGGCACCATTTGCGCGCCCTTCTTACGATAGGCCTGATCCGGTGCATACCACACCGCTTCGTTCGCTTTGAGCGCGCTGATGAGAACGCGGATGTCATCGCGAGGGATCGCGCGTTTTGCGTGGCGTGCCCGGTTGCGCGCGAGGAAAAAACCCATCACTGGGTTGCTGGCCGGCCGATACATGACATTGAGCGGCATAATGGCGGCGAGTGCGCGACACCCGATTTCCAAATTGGCGAAGTGTGCGCTCAAAAGCAGAGCGCCATGTCCCTGGGAAAGCGCCCGTTGCAGATGTTCGATCCCTTCAACGCGTGAGAGTTTGCGAATGCGCTCGTCCGAACTCCACCACGCCATGGCTGTTTCCATCAGCGACAGTCCCAGTGTCTCGAAGTGCTGATTCAATATTTCTTCGCGCCTGCTTTCCGGCAGTTCCGGCAGACAGAGCGCGAGATTCACGCGTGCAATACGTACGAAGTGCAGCGGCAGTCGGCGAACGAGTCGGCCGATGACCCGGCCGATCGCCAGCAGGATCGGATAGGGTAGGGGCTCGACGCAGCGTAAGAGTCCTAGGCCAATCCAGGTAGGCCAGTATTGCGGCGCAAACAGGATGGGCCGCAGGTCACGCGGATCAGTCTTTTTCGCGCGCGGCTTGCTGGCGCTGGCGGACTTATCTTCGGTAGGGGTCGGCATCGGGGGATTTAAACCGTTTATAAGTCCACAAATACTGTGCCGGACAGCGCCGCGTATGTGCTTCGATCAGAGCATGAAAACGCGCTGTGTCGGCCACTGGATCGTCGGAAGGGTAATTGTCGAAAGGCGGCAAAATGCGCATGACGTAACCCGAGCCATCTTCAAGACGTTCCGGGAAATACGGCAGCACAGTCGCTTTGGATATTTTAGCGAGCCGCGAGGTAGCGATGTTGCTCCATGCAGGATGTCCAAAGAGCGGTACCAGCGCGCTGTTCCTATCCGTGTAGCGCTGATCAGGCGCGTACCAGACGGCGATGTTGTGCTTGAGATTCTGCAGCAACTCTCGGATCTGATCGGCTGCAATCGCTTGCACTGCTTTGCGTGCGCGACCGCGTCGCGACATCTCGGCGATCAGCGCATTCTGCGGTGTCAGATACATGAGGCTGGTCGGGCCCACCAGCGCCAGCGATTTTGCGCCCAATTCCAGTGTTGTGAAATGAGCGCTCAACAATAGAGCGCCGCGGCCTTTCGCCAGCGCCTGCTGTAAATGCTCGATGCCTTCGATGCGGATGAGTCTGCTCAACCACTCGTCTTTCGCCCACCACACGTAGGCAGTCTCGAAGAGAGTGCAGCCGAGCGATTCGAAATGGCGGCGGATGAGCGCTTTGCGCGCAGGGTCCGCAAGCTCAGGCAGACACATGCGAATGTTGACGTCGGCAATATGTTTGTCGCGCTTCGATAGCAAGTGCGCAAGGCGTCCGATCGCCCGCCCAATCGCCATGGCTGCCCGATACGGCAGACGGCTACACAGATAAATGAATCCCAGTGCGACCCAGATCGGCCAAAAGCAGGGCGCGAGGAATCGATAAAGCGGTACGCGCAACAGTTTGGAATCGGCGGAAGTGGGCTCGGCTGTCATCGAGGGAGCGGGTGTTGGTGCTGGTGCGGAGGCGATTGCGAGGTCGGGTATGATGGCTGAACGAGACGTGCTCGGTGCATAGGGCGACGACTACGTGTCGAGTAGGCGCCGAACAGCGCGTAGAAGAGTCAGAGTCGAAGAGTGAAGAGTCGAATAATACGCGGCCAGTAAGGTTGCGACGGACGAGCCCTGCATTGCGGATTATCTATCTCATTCTAATTTGTTTCGCGGCGCCGGTGGCGACCTTGGTGGCGTGGCTGCGGGGCCTAGGCGATTCGTCGCGCCGCGTGCGCTTGGCGGATCGATGGGGCCGTCCCGCAGTGGCGGTCGATCCGGACGCCGCCATCCCCAAGACAATATGGGTTCACGCGGCGTCCTTGGGAGAAGTGCAGGCGGGCGCGGTGCTAATTCGCGAAATTCTCGCGCGTTATCCGCGGCACCGCGTAGTCGTCACCACGATGACGTCGACGGGAGCGGCCAGAGTGCGCTCATTGTTTGCGGATCGCGTGACCCACTGTTATCTGCCCTACGACTTGCCGTTTGCGGTGCGCGGTTTCTTGAATCGCGTTCGACCTCAAGCGTCGATCATTCTGGAGACGGAGCTCTGGCCAAACTTATTGCGAGCCTGTGCCGCGGATCGCATTCCCGTGTTGGTCGCCAGTGCGCGAATCTCGCCGCGCACCGCGGCAAGTTATCGTCGGCTGCGCAGGTTATTCGCCGACAGCTTGCGCGAGGTGGTCGTCGCGGCGCAGACACCCGGCGACGCCGAACGATTTCGTGCCCTCGGCGCGGGCGATGTTCGCGTGCTTGGAAATCTCAAGTTCGATATCGAAATTCCGCAAGCGGTGCGCGATACGGGCGGCTCGTTGCGAGCGGATTTTGCCCGGCGCTTTGTGTGGGTAGCCGGCAGCACCCACGCGGGCGAGGAAGCGGTGGCTTTGGCTGTGCATCGCAGGCTGCGTGAGCGGATCACGGATGCATTGTTGATCGTCGTTCCGCGGCATCCGCAGCGCTTTGATGAAGTACGTGCATTGCTTGCCGCGGGCAGCTTACCGTTCGCGACGCGTACGAATTTCACTTCAATGCGATCCGATGTAGCAGTGTTGCTCGGCGACACGTTGGGCGAGCTTTTAAATTTCTACGCTGCGGCGGATGTGGCCTTTGTCGGCGGCAGCTTGGTCCCCGTGGGTGGGCACAATCTGTTGGAACCTGCGGCACTCGGCGTGCCTATTTTGTGCGGTCCTTTTCTCGAAAGCACGCGGGATGTGGCGACACTACTGATCGGTGTTGGAGCGGCGATTCAAGTTGCATCGGAGACCGAATTGGCAACGCAATTGCAGCAGTGGGCGATGGATCCTGCGTTGCGGCGCGTGGCGGGACAGTGTGGAATTCAAGTCGTTGTCGACAACCGTGGCGCCGTCACCAACCTCTTAGCGCTCTTTGCAACGCAACTTGAGCCGCGCCTGCGCTGAGGGCGCCGCCTGGCTCCGACCCCACTCCGTGCTATGGTTACGGCCTCGACGGAGTAGGTGGCCGCTTGGCTGTCAGTTGGGCTAGTCGGGCAACTCAGTCAGGAATGACTCGGCGATGCACGCCGCCACCGATGAACGATCCGCGGCTGTCGTCATCACCGGTGACTTCTAACTGGCCGTGTCGAAGCTGCGAAATCTCGAAGTGTTGGGTGTTCATCAATGGTCTCCTCAAATGCCTGCATCGGTCGCTCAATGTTGTGCCTGTCGGCCGGTCCATTGAGCGACCGTGCTCGATCCTTGCACACCCAGGGCTCTGCGGCAACCGACCGATAGTGCATGAGCGAGCCCAAGAAAAACTTGGACGAAATCGTCGCGCAGGCGCGGACGCTGAAGCCCGACCAGCAACTTCGCTTTTTGCAGGACGCTTGCGCAGACGATCGCGAGCTGTATCGAAACGTCATGGCCCGCATGCAGTCGCGGCAGGCCTGGAATTTTAACGACGAGACGCGTATCCCTGGGCACGCAGATCCTTTGGACGGACGGTTGGCCGATCGACTGGTGGATCGAAAGGGTGAGGCGCGCGCCGATGTTAAGAGTAGCGAACAGTCCCCTTTGGCCGATGGCGAGAACATCGGTTCCTATCGCGTCATTCGGAGTTTGGGACGCGGGGGCATGGGCGAAGTCTTCCTCGCGGAGCGCGCGGACGATCAATTTCGGCAACAAGTCGCCATCAAGCTTGTGCGTGGCGGGTCGTTGTCGCCGTTGGTACAGATTCGGCTCAAGCAAGAACGACAAATCCTCGCGAGCCTCGATCACCCCACCACCAAGAACGGCACGCCGTACTTGGTCATGGAATACATCGATGGCGAGCCCATCGACACCTATTGCGATCGCCATGCATTGACGATCGAACAGCGCTTGAGGTTGTTCGTCATCGTCTGTTCGGCAGTGCAACGCGCGCATCGAAGCTTGATCGTTCATCGCGACCTCAAGCCGAGCAATATTCTGGTCACCGCAGCCGGCGTGCCGAAACTCCTCGACTTCGGCATCGCGAAGTTGCTCGACGATAACGACGTGATGCACACCATGGCGATGACGCAGGCCGACGTGCGTGTCATGACGCCCGATCACGCAAGCCCCGAACAGATTCGCGGCGATCTCATTACCACTGCCAGCGACATCTACGTCCTCGGCGTATTGCTTTACGAGTTGTTGTGTGGCAGTCGGCCGTTCGTCGTGCGCAGCACGCGTCTTGCCGAACTCGAGCTATTGATTTGCGAGCAGATGCCGCCCGCACTGAGCGCCGCGACATTGGCGCCCGACGCGCCGGTTGCCATCGAACAAGTGGCGGTCCAGCGGTCCGTAACGGTCCCAAAGCTGCAGCGCGAACTGGGTGGCGACTTGGAAAACATTGTCATGATGGCGATGCGCAAGGAGCCGGAGCGGCGCTATTCGTCGGTCGAACAGTTTGCTTCGGATGTCGAACGCTATTTGACCGGCATGCCCGTGCTCGCTCGGCCCGATGCGTGGGCGTACCGCGCCACAAAGTTTCTACGTCGCAATGCGGTTGTCGTATCGCTGTCCGGAGTGTTGCTGACGTTATTGGTGGGCTTTTCGGTGTCTACGTACATTCAATCTAAACGTATCGCAACGGAGCGCGATGTAGCGAACGCGCAGCGCGCTCGAGCCGAACAAGTCGCTACCTTTTTGACGGATTCGTTTCGACTGGCCGACCCGGTGCAGGCGCGCGGGAAGGAAATCACCGCACGCGAGATCCTAGATACGGGCGCCAATCGCATCACCAAGGAACTGCACGATCAACCGGCCCTGCAGGCGGAATTGCTCGATACGATCGGCGGCGTCTATTTGAGTCTTGGCAATTACGAAGAAGCCGAGCCGCTAGTGCAGCAAGGCCTCGCGCTCCGCCGCGATCTGACACCTGGCGGCAGCGCGGACATGGCACGCAGCTTATTGAGCTTGAACCGGGTGTACGAGAAGAAAGGCGATCTCACCAAGTCGGAGCAGTATGCGCGCGAGAGTTTGGCTCTCACGCGACAGTTCCACGGCGAACGCAGTGTCGAAACCGCCACCAGCCAATGTCGCTTGGGCGTGATTGTGCGCATGCAAGGAGAGCTCGACTTCGCGTCCAATCTCTTCAATCAATGCTTGGCTACTCTTACCGCGTTGAACGGCGCGCAAAGCGAATCGCGCACGTTGCCGCTCGACAATCTCGGCCGCATTGCGATAGATCGCGGTGACTACGCACAAGCGGAGAAGTTATATGGCGAATCGCTGGAACTCGACCGAGTCAAGCGCGGCGAAGATCATCCCTACACGATGCAGCGGCTCGTGAATTTAGCCTCTGTGAAGGGTACGCGCGGCGATATGGCTTCCGCCGATGAGATGTTCCGCAGAGCGCTCGGACTGTATGAACGTGTGATGGGCCCCGAGCATCCTGAGACCGTCGCGGCCCGCAGCGAATACGGTTCATTTCTGACCTCCGCCGGCCGGCTGGATGAGGCCGCGCCGCTGCTAGAGCAGGTGCTTGAGGCCAACAGGCGCCTGCGAGGCGCTCAACATGCGGTTGTCGGCAACGACTTGGAGCGGCTTGGACGGGTCGAGTACCGGCAAAAGAAGTTGGTCGAAGCGGAAACACATCTCGCGCAAGCCCTCGCCATTTATCGCAAGGTATATCCAGCCGGAAATGGCTTATTTGCCAGCACGATGAGCGTGCTGGGCCGCGTGCAACTGGAACAGAATCGACCGAAGGTGGCTGAGGTCTCGTTGCGCGAGGCGATGGATTCGTGGCGCGTCGAGTATGGCGAGGCTAGTCGCGGTTACGCGTCGGCGCGCGCATCGTTGGGGAGGGCGCTGGCCCTGCAAGGACGCTTGTCGGAAGCGGAACCGGCGTTGGTGGAAAGTTATCCTGTCATCGTGCGCAAATCACCAAGCGGTGTCACCGAGATCCAGACGCTGACCGAACAGTGGATCAAAGAGTTGTATCGCGACTTGGGCCGCCCCCAAGCCGCCGAACAGTATTTTGCGAAAATCGCGGACACCGCGCCGCGTTAGCCCAAAGGTCCACTGTCCACTCTTCCCGGTCGAGGCGAGAATCGGCGAGAATGGAAGACATCGCGAACGGTAAAGAACGAATCCCCTGGAGGGGCCAATGAAATTCCATATCTCGAATACAACGATCGCGAAGGTGGCTAAGCGCGGTGTCAAAAGCGCGGCCGCAGGCCTCATCGGCAAGCTTGTGGTGGCGGCGACCAGTCCCGGCGGCGCGAAAGGCCCGCTCGATTTTTACGATCAGCCCGAATACGCGGCCAATGTGCTCGACTCCATGGGCATTGCGCTTTTGAATCGCGATCGCCGCGAGCTCGGCATCCAAATGATTCAGCGCGCCTTTGATCTGCGCATCAAGTTCTTCGGCCCGAATCATCCGTCGACCGCGCAGAGTTTGCACAGCTATACGCGAGTGCTGCGCGAGCGCGGCGAATACGTCAAAGCCGAAGCCACGGCGAAAGACGCTCTGCGCATCAATACGGCCATTTTCGGCAAGAACAGTTATCCGGTCGCGATCAGCTCGTACGAGCTGTCGCTGGTGCAGTTGGCGGCGGGACGTCCCGCCGACGGCGAAAAGAATGCGAGCGCGGGTTATCGAATTCTTGAAGCACTTAAGCTGACCGATAGCGATTTCTACAGCACGCGCTTGCTGGACGTGCAGGCGCGCGCGCAAACCGACTTGGGCAATTTCGCCGCGGCCGATGCAACATTCAAAGCGCTGCTGGCCATCGACGCGAAGCAGCTCGGCACGAAACATCCCAAGTATGTGACGCATCAAGCCAACTATGCGGGCTTGAAAGCGGCGCAAGGGGATATCAACACGGCGAAGAAGTATCTGCTGCAAGCGATTGCGGTGTACGTTGGTGTGTTGAAGTTACCGAAGCACATCAATTTGATCGATATCTATTCGAGCCTAGGTGCGCTACTGCGACAGCGCAAAGCCAACTCGGCGGAACTGAAGGAAGCCGGCAAATATTTGCTGCTCGCATTGCAGTTGGATGAATCGTTCCGCGGGAAGGATCACGAACTCGTTGCCAATGACCATGCGAATTTAGGCCGGTGGGCGTATGACAGTAAGGATCGCAAGTCCGCACTCGCTAGCTTCTCTCGCTCCATCGCGATTTATGCGAAGAACGTGAAACTAAATCGACTGTCGTCCGATCATCCTTTCGTTGCCGAGGCGAATACTTGGAAAGGCCGCCTCTTAGTGGAAGCCGGTGCGGTCGAAGGCGGCAAGCAGGCGGAGCCGTTACTCGAAGCAGCCGTTGCGTCGTGGCCGGTCAATCTCGGCGCCGGCACGATTGGCGAGGGCATCGCAAAGGCCTGTTTAGGCCGCGCGCTATTCATTCAGTCGAAGGATCTGGGTCGGGCCAGGCAACTGCTCAATGAAGCGTATGCCATTCTTAATGATCGAGCGGGCGGTCCGCATCCGTTCGCGAAGCAAGTCGCGCAGTGGCTGCAGGAAATAGGCAGAGCATCGGCGGCGTAAGAGCAGGTGCTAGGACTAGGCTCTAGGTTCTAGCCGGATCAAGAGCGCAGTTTTTCTGCGCCGGGCAATTCAAGATCCGCCCAGCGGACATGCGGCGATTCGATCCGAGTTCACATTCTGGCTAGCGACTAGCCCCTAGTGACTAACCCCTTCCAGGCTGCGGTATGCTGTCGGGTACCGCAATCCATTAAAACACGCATGATCTACTCGCCCAAACGCGCGCCCGAGCATCGGGCTCTCAAGCTTCGTGATCTGAATTTTCATACGCATCGCTGGGCGGGCTCGGATCCCGATCCTGTCGTGTTGCTCCATGGCTGGGGCGATGCGGGCGAGACGTTTCAGTTTGTCGTCGATGCGATGCCCGACCAGCACACGCTGGTCGCCCTCGATCATCGCGGCTTCGGTCGCACCGAATGGCCGCAGGACGGGTATTGGTTTCCAGACTATTTAGCGGACCTGGATGCGTGGCTCGACGTAGTCGCGCCGGACGGGCCGGTCACGCTCGTCGGCCATAGCATGGGCGGCAACATCGCCAACCAGTACGCTGGCGTGCGCCCTGAACGTGTGAAGCGACTCGTTAATTTGGAAGGGTTTGGGCTCCAGCCGACTACGGCGGATCAAGCGCCGGAACGCTATCGACAATGGTTGGAGGAAGTGAAGGCGGGCGACAGATTTGCGAGCTATGCAACTTATCCCGACTACGATCGACTGGCCGAATCGCTGGTCCGTCGCCACCGCCACCTACCGCGTGAACGCGCCGATTTCATTGCGCGCGCTTGGTCTAGCGAGAACGAACAGGGGCGAATTCAACTCCGCGCCGACCCGCGCCATAAACGCGTGAATCCGTATCTGTATCGACGCGATGAACTGCAGGCTTGTTGGCGCAACATCGAGGCACCGGTGCTCTACATCGCGGCCGAGGAATCCGAGCACTATCGCCGCATCCGGGACGTTTTCACTATCGAGATGTTGCGCGAAGACTTCAAGGACGTGCGATTGGAAGTCGTGCAGGAAGCCGGGCATATGCTGCATCTCGAGCAACCCGAGCGCGTGGCGCAACTGATCGCGGACTTTGTTGGAAGCGGATAGCGGGTAGCGAAGAATTCGAGACTCGAGATTCGAGATTCGGCTTATATGACGCCGGCGACCGATCTCGTAGTTCAGCTATTCCAAGTCTGGACGAGTCTCGAGTCTCGAATCTCGACTTGTCCGCCACCCGCTTCTACAGTCTGATCGACAGACGGCGCGATAGCTTCTACAGTGGCACTCGTGTCTCAGCGCGCCTCTTTGTTTCAGAATCGCGATTTCATGCTGTTCCTGGCGGCGCGTACGCTGTCGTCTGTCGCCATTCGGATGCAAGCGGTTGCGGTCGGCTGGCAAATCTATGAGACCACTCGCTCGCCCCTCGATTTAGGGTGGGTGGGTCTCTCGCAGTTTTTACCTTTCGTATTGCTGGTCTTGCCCGCGGGTCATGCGGCCGATCGCTTCGACCGGCGGCGCATTGCCATCGCCTGTTTCGCTACTCAAGTCTTGTGCGTCGTGACGTTGTTGGCGCTGAGCATCGAAGGCTTACCCGCGGCATGGCCGGTATTCGCCATTATGGTGGTATTCGGCGTCTCGCGCGCCTTCTACATTCCCGCGATGCAGTCGCTAGTGTCCGGGTTGGTGAGCACCGACGACTTGAAGTCTGCCGTCGGACTAAATGTATCCGTGAGCCAAATCGCTTTCGTGATTGGGCCGGCATTGGGTGGCTTGCTCTATTTGCTGGGCCCGATGGTCGTATACGGTGTCGGCACTGCATTGTTGTTAGCCGCAGTGTTGATGATGTTGGCCATTCGACGCCGCACGGCAGTCATCGAAGCACATGAGCCGACAACATGGCACACCGTGTTGGCTGGGCTGCGTTTCCTAAAATCCAAACCGACCATGCTAGGCGCGATGACGCTGGATCTATTCGCAGTTTTGTTCGGTGGCGCGACTGCGTTGTTGCCGATTTATGCCAGCGATATTTTGCATGTGGGCCCGGCCGGTCTCGGTTTGTTACGCGCCGCACCCGGAGTCGGCGCAACGCTGTGCGCGCTCTCGCTGGCGGTGTTGCCGATCTCACGCTTCGTTGGGCGTTGGGTGTTGGGAAGCGTCTTACTGTTTGGATTCGCGACAATCGTTTTTGGCATCACGACAAACTTCCTCATAGCCCTGCTTGCACTCGCCCTCATCGGGGGCAGTGACATGGTCAGCGTCTATGTGCGCAATCTACTGGTGCAATTGGAAACACCGGACGCGATCCGTGGCCGCGTCAATGCGGTGAGCGCTGTCATGATCGGCGCATCCAACGAACTGGGCGAGTTCGAGTCCGGCGCGCTGGCGAGCGGAGTCGGTGCAGTTCGCGCGGTGGTCTTCGGCGGTGTGGCCACCGTGGCTGTGGTGGCAGTTTGGACTAAGTTATTTCCTTCGCTGCGGAAAATGGATCGATTCAATCAGGTCGGCTGAGCATAAAGAAGGCTGTGGGCGCTAGGCTGTAGGCCGTAGCCAGAGACAAAAGCGGGGAAGCGGAGCGGTTCTGAATTTCAGTTCTGGCTACAGCCTACAGCCTACAGCCTTCTTCGGATCGCTGTATATATCCACAGCCTCCCGCTATACTCTTCCCATGTCGACACCCAATCGTTCCCATGTCTATGTCGGTCGCGGCGCCGTCTCCAATCCGGCGGGTCGCTTCGAGCCGCGTCATGGGGAGGCGGAAGACGATGGGTGGGGGAACTTGGAAGAGCCGTTGCCACCGTTGCAGACCACGATGCAAGTCGACGCAACGAAGACGATCATCGCGCGCAATCAATCGCCGGATGTGTCGTTCACGCAATCCATTAACCCCTATCGCGGATGCGAGCATGGCTGTGTCTATTGTTTCGCGCGTCCGACGCACGGGTATTTCAATTTATCTTCCGGTCTCGATTTTGAGACCAAGCTCTTTTACAAGCCAAACGCGACCAAGCTTCTGAAGGAGGAATTGGCCGCGAAAAGTTATCGGTGCTCGCCCATTGCGCTCGGCACGAACACGGATCCGTATCAGCCCGTCGAGCGTGAATATCGAATCACGCGGCAAATACTGGAAACGCTCTCCGACTGCAACCATCCGGCTTCAATCGTCACCAAAGGCGCGGCGATCATCGAGCGCGATCTCGACATATTGGCCAGCATGGCGTCGCGTAACTTGGTCTCCGTGTTCGTCAGCATCACGACGCTCGACAAAAACTTGAAGCGGACGCTGGAGCCGCGTGCCGCATCGCCCGCCGCGAGATTGGCCATTGTGCGCAAGCTTACTGACGCAAAAGTGCCGGTCGGTGTCATGATGGGCCCCGTCATTCCGGTGCTGACAGATCATGAGCTGGAGAATATTTTGGAAGCTTCCGCCCAGGCCGGCGCACAGTCGGCCGGTTACGTGATGCTCAGGTTACCGCATGAGGTGAAGGATTTGTTTCGCGAGTGGCTGCTCACCCACGAACCGCTCAAGGCGGCGCACGTCATGTCGCGCATTCACGAGTTGCGCGGCGGTCGTGATAACGATCCGCGATTCGGTTCGCGCCAAACAGGCGAAGGTGTCTTCGCGGAGCTCTTCCGAAATCGCTTCGACTTAGCCTGCCGTAAGTGGGGGCTTAATCGAGATCAGCGACTGCGTCTCGATACGTCGAAGTTCATTCCGCCGGTTCTGCACGGCAAGCAAATGGGCCTGTTCTAAATGAATGTCTTCATAGCCGGCGGATCTGGTGCGATCGGGCGGGAGCTGGTGCCGTTGCTTGTTAAGCAAGGTCATCGTGTCGTCGCGATGACGCGCTCGCCGGAACGTGCGAGTCAGCTCGGGGCGCAAGGCGCGGAGGCGGTCGTTGGAGATGTCTTTGATGCCCCGCGGTTGACGCGGCTTGTGCAGGATTCGAAGCCCGATGTCGTCATTCACCAGCTCACCGCGTTTGGCCCGCGGGGCGATCAACTGGCTGAGACGATTCGAATTCGCACAGAAGGGACCCAAAATTTGGTTCAAGCAGCTAAAGAGGCAAAGGCACGTCGCTTCATCGCACAGAGCATTTCATTTATCTGTTCGCCTGACGGAGCTGGGTTAACCGATGAACGATCGCCCTTATACCTGGATGCGCCGGCGTCGATGCAACCGTTGGCAAAATCGATTGCGGAATTGGAGCGGCAGACGCTTAACGCAGAGGGCGTTCAAGGCGTGGTGCTGCGTTATGGATGGTTCTATGGTCCGGGCACTAACTACGATCCGAATGAATCCATTCCAACTGCTCTGCGGAAAGGGCGCATGGCTATCGTCGGGGAAGGCAATGGCGTGTATTCGTTCGTCTCGTTAAGCGATGCAGCTGCCGCCACGATGTTGGCGTTATCGCGCGGAACAGGCATCTACAACATCGTGGACGATCATCCGGCGCGTTTGAGCGAATGGCTGCCCTACGCGGCAGCGTTGCTGAACGCGCCCGACCCGCAACGCGTCGATGCGGATGCAGTGCGTGCGAAATTGGGCGATATGTTTGTGTACGTCATGAACATTCAACGCGGCGCATCGAATGCCAAAGCGAAGGCAGAGTTGGGGTGGCGTCCCTCGATTTCTTGGCGCGAAGGATTCGCCGAGCTTTATCGAGCCAGTCCTAGTTGAGCCAACGCTAGCTGCGCAGCGAGTTGATTTCATCGCGCAGCGTCTGCGCCGCCTTGCGGATCGCGGCCTGATCGCCGGCAAAAATGATCTGCCGCGACGACGAAATCAACAGGCCTTGGCGTTTGGCGTCCAGCCCATTGTCGAGCGTCGCTTTGAGATCGCCGCCTTGCGCGCCGATGCCCGGCACTAAGAATGTCACCTCCGGGTGCGCCTTGCGAAGCATCGACATCTCTTCCGGATACGTTGCGCCCACAACGAACAACACATTGCTGAGTGCGTTCCATTCGCTCGCGGCGCGCCGGGCCACATGCCGGTAAAGCGGTTTTCCGTCGATCAGCAAGTCCTGAAAATCACGAGCACCGGAGTTCGACGTGCGGCACAACACGATGGCGGCTCGTGCGGCGTCCTTGATGAAAGGACGTACCGAATCCTCACCCATGTAGGGATTCACCGTCACGGCGTCCGCGCCGTAACGATCGAAAGCCTCCAGCGCAT
>Ga0193752_1000715_pt1 | contig 30175 bp, 21 predicted proteins | sample H1c1metaG_FD_144924 | JGI IMG/M metagenome (GOLD analysis project Ga0193752, IMG submission 144924) | Soil microbial communities from a riparian zone of the East river system, Colorado, United States - H1c1 | ecosystem: Environmental > Terrestrial > Soil > Riparian zone | place: USA: East River... | reverse complement strand
ATACAAGCTGGAAGCCAGCCGCCACTCGGTGTAATTGAGACAACCCAGCCTTCTTTGTCAGCAGCTTCTACAGAAGTTGTTCCACGCCACAAACGATCGTGGTACAGGCTGTCAGTGGCATAACCCTCATCGTTGAGTGAATTGGAAGCAACAAGGGTATTCAAAAGTTGACCATCTCCTTCATTATTATTGCCTTCATTGTTATTGATATATCCAATTACATCATGCTTCGGAGTTGCACCGCCGGGTTGCTTATTTTGGGTGCTATCGGTAAGCATCAAACGCTTTTTCAGCAATGAGGTATAGGGATTTGTTTTTCCTTCGAATGGATATGGATCGCCTGGTGCGGCAAAAGCATCGTTTTTTAATCCATTGATCCCTTTAATTCTTTCTTTTGCGTACTCCTTACTCAATAAGCCTTTAATGGGCGTTTTTGGGGCAAAATTTGGATCGCCATAATAAAAGTCTCTGTCGGCAAATGCCAGGTTCATCGCCTGGTAAACCGTATGAATGTATTGAGTGGAATTATATCCCATTTTTTTGAGATCGTAATTCTCAAGCAGGTTAAGGCTTTGCAGAAGCGCAGGGCCCTGAGTCCATTCCTGTAACTTGTATACGTCAATACCTTTATAACTTACATGCAACGGCTCTTCTTCAACCGGTTTCCATTTCGCAAGATCTTCAAGAGTAATAAGCCCACCCTGCTCCTGGCATCCCCTTACAAACTCTTTGGCAATATCGCCTTTATAAAACCGGTCATAAGCTGCCATAATCGCGTCTTTTCGCGATTTTTTATTTTTAAGGGCCTGCTGTTCCGCTTCAATGAGTTTTGTCAATGTTGCGAGAAGATCTTTCTGAACAAAAATTTCACCTGCTTCCGGTGCTTCTCTTTTTTCCCCAGGATGAGTAAGGAATACGGCTTTGCTGTACGGCCACTGCTTGATCATCGCCTTACCAGATTCAATGCTTCTTGCAGTAGAGGCTTCGATGGGATAACCCGCAGCCATTTCCATCGCGGGGCTTAATACATCCTTAAGACTCATTGACCCGTATTCAGATAACATATAGCAAATACCACCCACAGTTCCCGGTGTCACTGCGGCAAGCGGCCCATATTCAGGCGGAAAATTGTAGCCCTTATCTTTAAAGAATTTAACAGTAGCACCTGTTGGCGCCACACCCAGTGCATTAATGGCGATCACCTTTTTGGTTTTAGGATTATAGATCAATGCCTGGGTTTCTCCTCCCCAGCTTAATACATCCCACATCGTACAGGTAGCCGCAAGCATTGCACAAGCTGCATCTACTGCGTTGCCGCCTTTTTGAAATATCATAGCACCAGCTGTTGCTGCCATTGGTTTGCCGGTTATTGCCATCCAGTTTTTTCCATGTAATGGCGGTTTTTGAGTTGGCTGTGCCTTTGCAGAAAAAATGATACATAATGAAGCAAGGAAAACGAAAATTCGATTCATGTATTGGTAGTATTAGTCTGGTCGTGAATTAAACTGAGTTGAATTTGACAATCCAAGTTAAGTAAACTCTGATTAATTAAGTGTACTATAGACATTAATCTGCCATTAACATATATCGGGTTTATTTTAATGTGAGATTTCTTCCTTTTTAAGCGCAGCATAAGCAGAAGGAGATAAGCCAAATTGCTTTAAAAAACTTCGCCCGAAGTTTGACTGACTGTTAAAACCAGTCATATCGCTGATCTCGAAGATTTTGTATTTCCCGGTCGAGAGAAACTCAGCAGCTCTTTTCAAGCGGGTAATATTTATCAGTTCTAGTGGCGAAAGATTTGTGACAGCATTGATTTTTCTATATAACGTGGCGCGGCTTATATTCATTTTTTCGGCCAGATGATCAACTCCGAGATCGACATTTTCCAGATTTTGTATTATCACTTCGTGGAGATTTTGTAAAAAAGTTTCATCTGCCTTTGTGTATGCTATGCTTTTGATATTAACCAATGGAGTGTTTGCAAAATGTTCCCTGATTTTGTTTCGGTTAGATAATAGATTACTTATTTGTACCTGCAGATACGCCGGTGAAAATGGTTTTTCGATATATGCATCAGCGCCCTCTTCCAGTCCCTGTATTTTTGATTGCAGTGTATTTTTTGCAGTAAGCAGGATCACCGGGATGTGGCTGTTTTCCATATTTGATTTAATTAACCGGCAAAGTTCGTAACCATCCATTACCGGCATCATGATATCACTTATCACAAGCTGGATCACTTCGCTCCCGAGTAACTCAAGTGCTTTGTGCCCGTTAAGAGCCGTCAATACGCGGTAATTATCACTAAGATCGTCGACAAGGAATTCCAATATTTCCTGATTGTCATCAACTAATAGTATGGCAGGTTTCATAGCGGGTGTTTGATATTAGAAACAGCTAAATTAAATTCAATGGCCTGGTGCATTGGTAATTCCAGTTCAAATGTGTTCAACTTGTTTTTTGATACCATCAGCCGTAAGGTTCCATTGTGTAATTCGGCGAGTGAACGTGCCAGCGCGAGACCGAGACCTGTGCCGGTTTCCCTGCCATTTTCATTAAGCCGGAAGAATGATTCAAATATTTTTTCATTCATATCATAAGGTATTAGCGGACCATCATTAGAAATGGTGATCCTGAAAGCAGATTCGTTTTCGGCGGGTTCAGTTAGCGCTAATTCAATAAAGGTGTCAGCATATTTGATGGCATTATTGAGCATGTTGCTTATGATTTTGTTCAGGGCCTCTACATCTATATAAGCCTGTAATTGGGGCGGAGTGTTTATTTTGAAGTTGATATGTTTTTGTTCGGCGGCCGATTTGAACCGAAGCAGGTTTTCGTGTAAAATGAAACTGATATCTGCCCTCACAAAGTTGAGGCTGAATCCGTTCGTTTCAGTTTTTCTAAAATCGAGTAATTGAGTTGTAAGGTCGAGTAACCTATCCGTATTGCGTTGCATGATGCGCAGGTTATTTAATATAGATGGATCGGCATGTTGGTTACGCATTACCTTTTCCATCGGTCCTTTTATTAACGTAAGTGGCGTCCTGATCTCATGCGCAAGATTTGTAAAAAATTCAATTTTGGAATGATAAATTTCACGCTCTTTTTCATGTTCAAGCGTTTCCAGCTTCCTTGCATTAATGTCAGCAATACGTTTGTGATAAAAACGCAAACCTAACCAGACAAGCAGGCCGGCTGCTATGATATATAACGTGTATGCATAATTGCTGAGCCAGAAAGGTGGATTGATCCGGATCTTTAGCACAGTTGGATTACTATTCCAGATATCGTTGTTTGAGGCTTTTACTTCAAAACGATATCTGCCAGGTGGTACCTGCGTAAAATATACTTTCCGGTTTTTTGCGAGGTATGTCCACTCGTTGTCCAGCCCTGCCAAACGATAGGAGTACCGCGTCATTTCCGGCGCGGTAAAACTTAATCCTGCAAAATCAATACTGAAAGTTGATTGGTCATGATTTAACTCAATTCCTTCAGAAAAACTGACAGATTTCTGAAGAGGTGACCCTTCTTCATTAACCTGTTGCTCCTGATCATAAAGTTGAAATCCGGTAACATAAACCGGCGGTATAAATTCGTTCTTTATAAATTCATCCGGATGAAAACTGATCATACCTTTCACGGTGCCAAAATACATCCGGCCATTGAGATCTTTGTAGGCAGAATTATAATTGAACTGATCGCTTATCAGACCATTTGCGCGGGTGTAAGTTTTCACTTTGCCAGTTATCGGATCAAAATAAGCAAGTCCTTTAGAAGTGCTTACCCAAAAGTTTCCGGATTTGTCTTCCAGCATTGCAAATATCATATTGCCCGGTAGATCGTTTGCAGTTGTATAACGCAAAAAAGCTGAACTATTTTTGTCATACTTACAAAGTCCGCTTTCGGTGGACACCCAGATATCATGGCGCTTGTCCTGGTGAATCCAGGTTACACGATTATCTGCCAGACTATTTTTCTCATTCGGATGATATTTATAATTACTGATCTGGCCGTTAACCGGATCATAGACAAATAAACCTTCAACTGAGCTTCCGATCCAAAGTTTTCCCTGGTCATCTTCGAAGATATATGTGTAAAACGTTTCAGGTAAATTTCCTAACGGATAAAAATCGTCTCTTTTTTTATCATACAAATAAATTCCCTGGTTCGTAGCCGCGAGCACATCTCCGGATCGCGTACTACGCAGGCAATAAATAAAATTTGTTTTAAAATGATGCGACCTGGAATCATAGTGTTTCAGTTTTTTTCCGCTACGGAGATCGAGTACATCAAGTCCGTGCTGAAATGTGCCTATCCATAATTTGTCGCTATTTACCAGCAGGCCATGAATATTTGAATTGGAAGTTTTATTATGAATACTGAATTGTTCAAATATACCGGATGATATATTAAGTTTATTAAGACCTGCATCTTCTGTACCTATCAGCAGGTCGCCATTCTTATCTCCCACAATTTCCCTTACCGCGTTTCCGCTAATGGAATTCACCTGGTCTTGTGGAAAATATTTTTCAAATCTGGTGAATTGATGGGGATAATAATTTATACCTCCGAAATAGGTACCCGCCCAGATGCCACCTTCCTTATCCTTGCAAAAAGTATAAATCGCATTATCAGTTAACGAATAGGGATCGTTATAATTTTTTCGGAGACGCGTAAATTTTTGTGTGGAAGAATTATAGATTATGATGCCGGATTCAGAGCCTATCCAGATTTCGTTTTTATCATATCTGATGAAGTCACGTACAAATAGCCCGGGATTATCCCCATCGGGGAAAATAAGATCACGATAAGTTTTCGATTTGATGTCGAAAATTTTTATACCCTGATCAGCAGTTCCGATAAATAAGGTTCCATTGCCCGCATAGTAGATTTTTTCAATCCACCTGGAGATTGGTTTGGGTGATCTATTGAATACATCAAAACTTTCAAAGGAGTTTTTTTCACGGTCATATAGTTCAATGGAACCGGAAGTTGTCGATGCCCAAAGCCGGTTCTGATCGTCAAGGCAAATAGAAGTTGCGTCAAAGCGGCGTGGTTGTTTGAAAGCTTCAGATGTGCCTGTTAATTTATTGTAGATATAAAGCGTACCCCTGGATAATAACCAGCGTTCATGTTTACCGATCGCGAGAATCTCCGTTATTTCATTTGCAGGAGCGGAATTCATTACTTTGAATGCTTCCGTCTTTGGATCATAGATGAATAAGCCCCTGTCCGTTCCAACCCAGAGCATCCCATCGTCTTCTTCATATAGACTATAAATAAAGTTTCTGCCAATGCTTTGTGGATCTTCCGGGTTATTACGGAACACTTTGAATGTATATCCATCATAGCGGTTCAAACCGTCTTTGGTACCGAACCACATAAAACCATGACGGTCCTGCAGACTTGCCATTACTGCGTTGTTCGAAAGTCCGTTTTCGACCTGGTAATGATTAAAATAATAGGGTTGTGCAAAACAAAAGTTTATGCTGAGTAACAGCGGAACGATTATATGCAGTAGTTTATTCACGCCACAAAAATTTGCAGAAGGGCCATATTAATCATCTCTGCGAAATAAAGTTCAAGTTGCGACAATTTGCAGAAAAAATGATACAAAACAGTTGGTCAGTTGAATTTATAATTATTCAATTTACAATTCTTTAACGTTTGCCGCTCCTGTTCTCCGGGAGATATTCAAAACTTATAAACAAAAGCTTAGCCATTATGAAAAAGCCTTTATCGTATTCAGGGCTAACACAGGGTTGCGTAAGAATATTTATGATATCATTTTTATTCTTTCTCGTTCATATCTCTGTAGCCCAGACTTCCACTACTGTTTCCGGTAAGGTAACAGGTGAGAACGATCAGCCCCTTACCGGAGTTTCTGTCAACCTTAAAAATTCAACTACCGGAACAAGTTCCGATGCTTCCGGAAATTACACAATCAGAGTCCCGGATCTTACAGGCGCACTTGTTTTCAGCTCCGTAGGTTTCACCTCCCAGGAAATTCCTATCAGTAACCGTACCACAATAAATGTTGTTTTAAAGGGTAATGCTGCGGACCTCGGTGAAGTAGTGGTTGTAGGTTATGGTACACAACGTAAGAAAGATCTGACAGGAGCGATCTCGGTTGTTGCAGCAAACGATGTTAAACGGCGGCAAGCAACAACTGTCGGTGAAGCATTACAGGGATTGGCGACAGGTGTCAATGTACGGGCTGGAGGTTTACCTGGTTCTGAGGCAAGGGTCCAGATCAGGGGATTAAAAAATGTGAGTGATGCGGATCCTCTTTACGTTATTGATGGTTTGATCACAACGGGAAATCGTGATTTTAACCCGAATGATATTGAATCTATCCAGATCCTGAAGGATGCATCGGCAGCAGCTATTTATGGTTCGCGCGCGGCTAATGGCGTAATCATCATAACAACAAAAAAGGGTAGGAAAGGGCCCATGCAAATTGAATTTTCCGGAAAAACAAGTCTGCAAAAAATACCGCAATTTAAGCTGGCAGGAAGGGATGAATTTACTGCATTGAATTACATGGCTTATGATAATTCAGGTGCAACGCGGCAGAATCTCGATATGAACGTCAATACGGACTGGCAGGATGTGACCTTTCAAACCGGTTTGATGCAGGATTATAATCTCTCTTTTTCCGGTGGAAGTGATAATGGTACTTACCTGGTTTCAGCAAATTATTTTGGTAACAAGGGTACCGTCATCAGTACGGATTTCGATAGATTGAGTCTTCGTGTTAACTCACAGGGATCAAAAGGGATATTCAGTATCGGGGAGAATATCGCAATCACTAATGGGATCACGGACGAAGTGTCTGGTAATCCCGTTGCCGATGTTGTGAGGTTACTGCCGACAATTCCTGTGTATGATAAAGCGAATCCCGGTGGTTATGGCTACGGGAATGAGTCAAAGGCCAGAACTTTTGGTACTAACCCGGTAGCGATCGCTGACCTCGAAGACAGGACCAATGAAAATTTCAGAATACGTGGTAACCTTTGGGCGGAGTTGAAGTTCAGACCCTGGTTGAAATACCGGTTCAGCGCCGGTTATGAAACCAGCAATGATCATTACAAATATTTCAGAAAAGAAGGTAACTGGACTTTGAACCAGGCTTTTGATCCCGCCATTGCAAATGAAAACCGGGCACGATCTCAGACGATACTACTGGAAAATACACTGAGTTTCAACAAAACTTTTGGAAAACATGCAATAAATGCGGTTGTCGGTCAAACTTATCAGCGTGATAATTATGGACAGATCTGGGGAACCAAACGAAACGTCCTGCAAAATTCTTCAGGTACTTATTATGATGTTCTTGACCAGGGAGATGAACCACAAACCGGCGGATATGAGCTAAAAGCAGTCCTGCTTTCTTATCTCGGCAGAGTCGAATACAATTTTGATGATAAATACATTTTGAATGGCGTTGTTCGTCGCGATGGATCTTCCAGGTTGGGACGAAATGATCAGTGGCGGACATTTCCATCGGTTTCGGCTGCATGGAGAATAAGCAATGAAAACTTTTTTAAAGCTTCCTGGCTCAATGACCTCAAGATTCGGGGAAGTTATGGAATGCTTGGCAGTAGTAACATTGGTAACTGGGATTATCTGGCAACAATCAATACGTTTTCAACAATTCCTATTGGTCGCGACCAGCATGTAGAGCAAGGTGCAACCCAGGTGCGGCTTGTTAACCCTGATCTTCGTTGGGAACGGCTCAGCCAGACCAACATAGGGATAGATGCTGAATTATTTAACAGGAAAATATCGTTGAGTGCTGAATATTTTATTGCAGAGACCAAAGACGTACTAACGGAAATGCCCATCCCAATGACTTCCGGTAATGATGGTGGCAATCCCGTAGCTAATGCGGCTACCATTAAGAACCGCGGTTTCGAAATTTCTGCTACTTACCGAAACAGGGCCGGCGACTTCAACTACTATGTTACAGCCAATGTAACAACACTGACAAATAAGGTGGGCGAGTTAGGTTACGGCCGAAACGATATATATGTAGGCAATACCGTAACTGCAGTTGGTTCGCCGATTGGTATGTGGTATGTGTTGCAGACAGACGGCCTGTTTCAGTCGCAACAGGATGTCGATGCGTACAGGAATAAAGACGGCGTCGTAATTCAACCAGGTTCGAAAGCAGGTGATATACGCTTCAGGGATAATAACGGAGATGGGCAAATATCAAATGACGATAAGGTTGTGGTCGGCAGTCCCTGGGCTGATGTGGAACTTGGTCTCAATCTTGGAGCGACATGGAAACAGTTTGAATTTAATATGAATTGGTTTGGTTCGTTTGGCGCCACTGTGTACAACGGTTATTACAGCCTTGTTGATCGCTTCGATGATAATTCAAATTATCGTTCAGGCGTACAACCCTGGACAACCAGCAATACCAATACAGCTACGCCCCGTGCGTTTTATGGATCAACGCTCAACTCAAGGGGTGATTCTGACAGGTGGCTGGAAGATGGAAGTTTTATGCGTATGAAACTGGTGAGCCTTTCTTACAATTTTACAGGCAACCTGCTTAAGAAAATAGGATTTACCAGTGCCCAGGTATCGATATCGGGGCAGAATCTTATTACCATTACCAGTTACAATGGGCTTGATCCGGAATTTAACAACCCAAGCATCTTTGAAAGAGGGGTTGACAACTTCCGTTTTCCAAACCTGAAAATGTATTCTGCAGGATTACAATTTGCATTTTAATAAAATAAAAATGAACGGATGAAAAAGATATTAAATACAATCATTTGTTTCCTTTTGCCGGTCATTATCCTGACTTCATGCAATAAGGATTTACTGAATATAGATAATCCGAACACATTGACTGAAGAGGAATTTTGGGTCTCGGAATCGGATGCTCAAAAAGGAGTCAACGCGATCTATGCTATGATTGCAAAACCAGGCTTATGGGCAAGGTGGATATACTTCCGGCTCGATCTCACCTCTGATGAAGGCTTTAGCAAGAGCCCATGGATTGAACTGGGAGACTGGACAAGGTTCCAATATATCAACTATAATTTCTTTGAAGGGAACGTTATTAGCTGGCGCGATACTTACAAAGCGATCTTCAGGTGTAACCAGGTTCTTGCTAATGTGCCGGAAATCACTTTTGCAGATCCGGCAAAAAAGGAAAGTCTGCTTGCTGAAGCAAAATTTATGCGGGCATTCTTTTATTATTATGCTGCAATACTTTGGGAAAATGTGCCGTTGGTCCTTGAACCATCAGCACCCGACGATTTGCCTGCTCCGGGTACACTCGCGCAGGTATGGGCGCAGGTTGAAAAGGATCTCAATGAAGCTGAACCTGGATTGCCTGTTAGCTGGAATGATGCCGGTGTTGGTCGCCCCACAAAAGGTTCGGTCAAAGCATTCCTCGCACGTGCATTGATGCAGCAACACAAATGGACCGAAGCTAAAACGGCGCTTGACTATTTTTTCACCGGTCCCGGTGCAGGTAAATATGATCTTGTTCCCAGTTACAACGATAACTTTACACATACAAACGAAAATAATATTGAATCTGTTTTTGAACTGCAGTTTTCTGACGCCAATAAGGGCGGTGACGGGGATGATCCGAATCAGAATATGGGTTCAAACCGTGCACAATTTTTTGCACCACGTGGCATTGGCTGGTCAGATGGCCAGGCCAGAAACTGGATGGTAGACGAATTTAAAAAGGAGAAGACCATTGCCAATCAGATAGACCCACGTTTGCGTTATACTTTGTTTTATCCGGGATTACTGGCTGATTTTGGTGATAAGGTTTATGGCAGAAACTGGGAATGGAATGCTGACGAAGCCTGGTTCAGAAAATATCAGCGTGATTATTATCGGATCAATGAAGATTATTTTGCTGAGAATAATTACCGGATCGTGCGGTTTGCCGATATATTATTAATGTATGCGGAAGTTTTGAATGAATTGAATCAGACCGCCGTTGCCGCCACACATGTTAACCGTGTACGTGCAAGAGTGAATATGGCTCCGCTTGCAACGGCACATCCGACAGCGCTGTTAAGCAAAGATCAGTTTAGGGAAAGACTAAAAATAGAAAGAGAGCTTGAATTGTGTGGTGAAAGTGTTCGCTGGCCGGATCTTAAACGTTGGGATGATCTGCAGACACAGACAAAAGTAAATGTAGTAGCACAACGTGATCCCGATTTCAAGAACTTTGTGATTGGCAAACATATCAGACTCCCGTTACCGCAACAGGAAGTGCTGAACAACCCAAATCTGTCGCAGAATGCGCAGTATTAAAGAGTTTTAGCTCCCCTCCTGCGAAGGAGGGAACGAGCGTAGCGAGGGGGTGGTTGTTCTTTGGTCTTCGAAAATTATAAGTACGCGGTTACCAAAAAACAACCACCCCATGCCTTCGGCATTTCCCCTCCTTCGCAGGAGGGGAGTAAATATTACTTATGCGCTATTTATTTATACTACTTTTTTCTAATACACTGGCGGCCCAAATCTATGTTGCTGATCCGTTTGTACTGAGCTATAATGGCAAATATTATCTGTATGGAACAGCTGATAAAAATGCCGATGCAGGTATACCGGTTTATGTTTCAGATGATATGATCAATTGGAGCGGACCCGCAGGTAGATCCGATAACATGCTTGCACTTTCAAAAGGTAAAAGTTTTGGGACCAGGGGGTTCTGGGCACCTTTCGTAGTGCAATACAAAAATTCATTTTACATGTATTACACCGCCAATGAAAAAATTGCGGTTGCTGTGAGCGAATCGCCACTCGGACCTTTTATACAACACGAGTTTAAGCCAATGCAGGATACGATCAAAGAAATTGATCCGCATGTTTTTATAGATGGCAATGGTGGGAAATATATCTATTTTGTAAGACTTATAAATGGTAACCGGGTTTATGCGGCAGAACTGTCTGACGATATGTTATCTATTAAAGAAAACACCATCATAGAGTGTATTAGTCAATCGCAGCCCTGGGAAATTAAATCCGGCGCTAAATGGCCGGTTACCGAAGCGCCTGCCATGTTAGAATATAAGAATAAGTACTATCTTTTCTATACAGCTAATGATTTCAGAAGTCCCGATTACAATGTTGGTTATGCCGTTTCGGATTCGCCACTGGGACCATTTAAAAAGTATGAGAAAAATCCGGTAATAAGCAGAAAAGACACAATACAGGGAACCGGAGGATGTGAATTCGTAACAAATGCATCCAATGAGCTCATTATGTTCTATCATACTCATTTCAGTACAAAATCGGTAGGTCCAAGAAGGACCGTTTTCAGCAAAGCGATGTTCACTAACCTGCCGGGCACCGACGAAATCATTTTTAAAGTAACTGATCATAAAACGTTCATACATCCATCCAAACAGTCACATTAATTTGTAAACTATCAACATTCTTCCATGAATTATTTCAAATCGTTAATTGCAATTGTCTGTGCAACCCTTGTATTTCAGTTCTGCGGCTCTCCGGAACCGAAACAGGAAGCTGAAGTAAATTCCGCCACGACAGCGCCGATAGAACGCGCCATCTGGTCGAGAGAGGAAGCTAACAGCTGGTACGCAAAACAACCCTGGCTTGTGGGTTGCAATTTTATTCCATCGACTGCTATTAATCAACTGGAGATGTTTCAGGTCGGAAGTTTTGACACTGCTGTCATAAATAAAGAACTTGAATGGGCAGCCTCTATTGGAATGAATACTGTGCGTGTATACCTGCACGATCTGTTATGGACCACAGATAGTACCGGTTTTACAAGCCGCCTGAACGAATTTCTTGCAATCGCTAAGAAACACAATATCAAAACACTTTTTGTTTTATTTGATTCCTGTTGGGATCCGTTCCCAAAGTCAGGTAAACAGCGTGATCCAAAACCTCATGTTCATAATTCAGGCTGGGTACAAAGTCCGGGATTGAATGCTCTGAAGGACTCTACTCAATATCCGGCATTGGAAAATTATGTAAAAGGTGTTGTGGGAGCTTTCTCAAAAGACGACCGGATACTCGGTTGGGACATCTGGAATGAACCCGATAATCCAAATACTTCTTCATATGGGAAAGTAGAAATTCCGAACAAGGTCGATTATGTATTGCCGTTATTAAAAAAATCATTTCAGTGGGCAAGAGCCGCCAATCCAACCCAACCGCTTACCTCTGCCGTTTGGAGAGGTAATTGGTCTTCGCCCGATTCACTCCAGCCAATAGAAAAAGTACAACTCGAGGAGTCTGATGTTATATCATTTCACAATTATGAGAACCCAGTAGAATTTCAAAAAAGAATTGACTGGCTACAACCTTATGGCCGGCCAATTCTTTGCACAGAATATATGGCCCGCGGAAATGGTAGCTTCTTTGAAACTTCGTTACCAATCGCAAAGAAATATAAAATAGCGGCGTACAACTGGGGGTTAGTTGATGGTAAAACCCAAACCAAATACGCCTGGGATAGCTGGAAAAAGAAATATTCCAGTTCTCCAAAACTCTGGTTCCATGAAGTGTTTCAAAAGAATGGCGAACCGTACGACAAGAAAGAATCTGACCTCATCAAAAAAATAACTTCAGCTGATAGTATAGGCAAAAAATTCTGATGAAACAGTACAATTTTATTTTTCTTTTTTTCTGTGTTACCAGCGTGATGGCACAACCGGAAAACACAAAGAAATCTGTTACCCATTCCATTCATAATCCGGTGTTACCCGGTGTAGCAGACGCAGGTGTTATCCGCTACAATGGACAGTATTATATAGGTGGTGTATTTACAAATGGAGGATTTTATATTTCGAAAGATCTTGTAAACTGGAAAGGCCCGGAACATGTTTTTTCGATGCATAACAAGTGGGCCATCGGTGAGGGCATAGGTGATAATCAGATCCATGCAAGCGACATCGTGTATCTCAATGGGAAGTTTCACCATTACTGGTCGGTTAACTATTGGGGGAGTGATAGAAATGTCGTTCATATAGGGCATGCAGTGGCCGATCGTGTATTAGGGCCATACAAAGAACCTGATACACTAACGTGGCTGGATAACCGCATCGATGCAAAGTTGTTTGCAGATGATGATGGCAAGCTTTACATGTACATGGTAAAGTTTACAGATGGTAATACCATATGGGCCAGACCAATGAAGGATCCCTCCACTTTCTCCGGTGATCCCACTTATATCTTTGCTTCACTTCCAAATACCTGGGAAACGATGGACAACAGGGTTGCGGAAGGTCCCTGGGTTTTGAAATACCGCGGCAATTACTACATGATGTATAATACCAATCATACATCAACGCAATGGGGCAATTACATACTCGGAGTAGCACAGGCAAAAACACCGCTTGGGTTTAATAACGGCAGCAAATATTCCTATCCGGTCGTTCAATCGAATCAGTTTGACCTTCAGGATAAATTCGTCGATCTGTTAAAATATGATTCGGTATCCAATAATGAATTCAGTTTTAGCTTTAGTAAACCTGATGGAAATGATTGGATGGTATCTTCTACAGATCCTCTAAACTGGAAAAAAGGTAAGCCCGGTTTTGGAGCTGATTTTACGAAGGGTTCTACAAGCCGAAATAAAATAACTGACTGGACCACAGAACAGATATGGCTAAGAAAAACTTTTCAATACGATAAAGCAACAAATGGGAATTTAATGCTGAGATTAAATCACAGCGGGCCAACACAGGTTTATCTGAATGGCAGCATGATCTATGATTCTACCGGTAGCAAATATATAACCTGGAACTTTGACTCAAAAGCCTCCGGCCTGCTTAAACAGGGTACTAATGTTATTGCAGTTTTCAGTAAAGCCGGCCGGCGTCCTTTTGTAGATGTTTCACTATTTGCCATGCGTGATCAGACGGGCGATGAGATAATGTATTCACCGGGCCAGCCCAATATCCTTAAAGGACCAAATGGTTTTGAATGGTGGCTGATTTATATGGCTGACAAAACAGGCACACGAAGAAGTCAGTATATCGACAGGGTACATTTTTTTGATAAAACGCTTTATGTAGACGGTATTACAGCCGGCAAAACAGCAGGGTATCATCCGCCGCCATCAAAACCCAGCTTTGGCGATATATTTGATAGTCTGGTTTTCAATAAAAATAATTATCGGCTGATTTCGGGTAATCTTGAGGTTGTTTCAGAAGAAGCAATTCAACAGGGTAATAGTGCGTTGAGTGCGCTGATCAATGTTTCGCCGGCAACACACTACCACTTTGAAGCAGGTGTTAAACCTGGTGCAAAATCTGCCGGGATATACGGTTGGTACCGGGATGATTTAAACTATTTAAAAATATTACTGAACCGGCAACTAAAAACACTCCAGCTATTAACCAGGCAAAGCGGTACCAACAATATCAGGAACATAAAGTTGCCGGATGACTTTAATTTTAATGCATATCATACAATTAGTATCTGGAAAAACAGTAACCGGTTCTTTTTGGAAGTAGATGGTATTAAGTTTAACGGCGCTTCTACTTTTATTGAACCGGGTTTTTCAGGAAAAGGCATGGCTGGCTTGTTTAGTGATCCGGGTAATACTGCATTTGACGGAATTGTTTTCACGAAAGGTTTCGACGAAATCGATGATAGTTTTGCAGGCTGGGGCCGTTCTCATGACGGTAAGTCTACTGGCAAATGGCGTGTAAATGCAGATGGGATTTCTGTCGATGCGAATCCGCAGATTGCGGCAATTTTTAAAGGCGACCTTCTTGGTAAATATGAATTTGGTATACAGGTTAACAGCAAAGATACCGTGGGACAAGCTGGCATTTACCCGGTTTATGCTGACAGCAATAACAATATTAAAGCAACGATTGATTTTAATTCGCATCAACTTAAAGTGGAAGTAAAAGACAAGGGTAAAATTGAAAGGCCGATAGTGATTTCTTTAAACAAAATTTCCCCGTACTATACTGATATAAAATATTCTGATTTTTTTGAAAAAACGTTTAGTTTCACTTCAGCGACATTAGTTTCCGGTTTAAAGTTGAGCCGCCAACCCGCGTTTGAACAGGATACTCTTATAGATGATATTGGCAACCACCTGGAAATCTTCTGCCGGATAAAAGATAGTTGGTTCCCGTTGACGAATATTAAGAAATCGAAATCTTTGCATCCCGGCTTTGACAGCCTGAATTTTGACCCGGTGTATGCAACCGGTTTGAAGTTTATAAACAGGAAGGCTGATGACAGGAAACGTTATATTTATAAAATATGGGTTAAAGAAGAATGCCGTTTATCATATAACCTGAGAGTAAGAAAAACTGAGGACGAAGTCATACTTTTTGTTGATGGGGAAAATAAACTTACTATAAAAAATAATTTTAAAGCGTCTCAGGTAGGACTAATTACCGATAATAATAAGGCTTCGTTCAATGGAGCGCTGCTGTATCATATTCCCTAAGTAAATATTAAATCATTTTTGAAAAGAAAACAGTGTTTGCATGGGCCATCTTCGAAAGTTATTCCTGGTGAACGGTTTCCTTGGAAGTGGAAAAACCACAGCTATTACCGGAGCCTGTAATATTCTAATGAAAAATCAGGTAGGGGTAGGTGTTATATTCAATGATCAGGGTGATAAGTTGGTTGACACCTTATTTGCAAAAGGTCAGAATGTTCCTTCAGCTCAGGTTGTGAATGGATGTTTTTGTTGCAACTATGAGCAGTTTATAACTTCTATTGTTGAACTTGAAAAGAGGATTAAACCTGAGATTTTATTTGCTGAATCGGTTGGATCGTGTACAGATCTTGTTGCAACTGTTATTAAACCCTTAAAGGAATCTGGCAACTTATTCGACCAGGTAATTACGGTTATTGCCGATGCCACTATGTTGCCCGTTTTGTTAAAAGGATCGATGATTTTTGATAAGGACGTAACTTATATCTATCACAAGCAACTTGAAGAAGCAGACATTATACTTGTGACCAAAACAGACCTTTTACCCGCGGGCATCCTCGCTGGAGTAAAGGATGATTTTATATCAAGATATCCATATAAGCAAATCTTATTTATCAATTCATTTAATAATGATGATCTGGCGCGTTGGCTGGATATGCTTAATAATCATAATATAGCAACCAGACGCAAATCCCTTGATATTGATTACGATGTTTACGTTGCCGGTGAAGCTGCCCTGGCCTGGTTCGATCAGGAACTGGAAATTATTTCGACGGAAAAAAATGCTAGGGAAATCGCAGTGTCTTTAATAAACAAGATTTATTCGGCAATAACCCATGATAATCTTGAAATAGGACATTTGAAGTTTTTCCTTGAAGATGCCGAATCACCTTTAAAGGTCAGTTTTACATCGATGAGTCGCACAAATTATTTTGATCATTTGCCACGGATACAAAAGCATACGCAGAAATTACTAATTAATGCCAGGGTTCAAACCAGTCCACCGCGTCTGGAGACGATAATATTTTCAACTATCAGCTCAATCAAGGACCTTTATCGATGTAACATAAATTCCGGAAGCCTAAGAACTTTTAAGCCCGGTTTTCCAACACCTGTTCATCGGATTGAATATTAGTATCTTATTTTATGAGCAATCAAACAGTAACTGAGGGCAAGATGGTATCATTAAGATATTGTATAAAAAATCAACTCGGCGATATCATTGAGGATATTATGTTGTTACCCCCTGTAAGTTATTTACATGGCTCGGCCGGCATTCATGAAAGCCTGCAAAAGGCAGTAACCGGAATGAGACCTGGGGATAAACGAAACATCATTTTGAAAGCAATGGAAATGAGTGAACTACAGGAAGATATAAATATTCAGGTTGTTGTCGATGCTGTCCGGGATGCATCTTTGGAGGAAAGGCAGAAAGGTAATCAGGCCTTTAAGATGGGAAATCTTTTTTGCGGTGATGATTGTATTTGTCATAAAGCACAACAAAGCTGAAGGAATAAATTTATTTATGAATCAGGACCTGTTTTAATATTTATATATCAATGTGTCAGCAAAATTTAAAAATATCTTATTTGACATTTATGTTTACTTTTTCTGATTCACTCCATGTTATTTTTAATTTCCGGGTGATGTGCCTCATCTGTTTTTTGGTTGCTTTTTCATTACAGCCGGCAGCGCAGGTAATGATAAAAAATCCCGTCCTTGATCAGGATTTTCCTGATCCGACTGTTATGCGGTTCAACGAAAAGTATTATGCATATGCCACGGAGGGTAAAAATAAATTAATTCAGATTGCAGAATCTTCGGACTTGCAAAACTGGAAAATTATTGGTGGCGCTTTGCCGTCAAAACCTCTCTGGACAAAAGAACATTTTTGGGCACCGCATGTTTTGTTCGACCCGGCAATCAAAAAATATGTTCTTTTTTATTCAGCTGAATCGGTTGATACAACTGTAGGCAAATGTCTTGGTGTTGCTTTTGCCGACAATCCTGCAGGACCTTTTATTGACAAAGGCTCTCCTCTTATCTGCGGTGAAAGTTTTGTCAATATTGATCCGATGGCAATCATCGATTCACCCGGTGGGAAAAAATTATTGTATTGGGGGTCTGCCTTTAAACCTATTAAGGTTCAGGAAATGAGTAGTGACTGGAGAAGCTTCAAAACCGGATCAACGGCCAGGGACCTGTTGAAGCCGGGTAAAGAAAAACAATATACAAAATTGATTGAAGGTGCCTGGGTTGATTATCACGATGGCTATTATTATCTCTATTATTCGGGAGATAACTGTTGTGGAGAGAAAGCAAGTTATGCGGTGCTGGTAGCACGTTCCCGGGATCCATTAGGCCCGTTTAAAACACTGGGCGAAACAAATGGCACAGGCAGAAGTGTGTTGCTTGAGAAAAATAAAGAGTGGATCGCTCCTGGTCATAACTCAATTGTGAGGGATAATAAAGGAAATACCTGGATTGCTTATCATGCCATAAAAGCACCTAATTCCGGAAAAGGCGGACGTGTATTCTGTATTAGCCGGCTGATTTATAAAAATGGATGGCCGCAGGTTATTTCGCTATAAGTATCTTCGTGAAAATATTTTCCATGATGTTTGCCAGCCTGCGTAAAAATGTATTGACTACATTCCTGTTTCTCGTTGTTTCCTTTTCTGAGAGTTTCGGTCAAACTCCGGCATTAATACCGGTTGCAACAGAAAACAACCTTATGTTATTGGGTACTGATAAACAGAACCGTTTACGCATAGTTTATTTTGGTGCAAAACCCGCTAAGGAAAATGATTATTCAAAAATTGCCGCCCAATATTTCATCAATGACAACAATGCAGGCATATACAATGCGGCCTATACTACAGCAGGTACCTACAACCTTGTGGAACCTGCGCTCCAGGTAAAGCATTATGATGGTAATCTTTCGCTCGATCTTAAATATAAAAGTTTCACAACCAATAAAAATCCGGATGATGGGCAAACCATAACGGTATTGCTTCAGGATGAAGTGTATCCGGTACAGGTTAAATTATTTTATCGTACATGGCCAAAAGAAAACGTGGTTGAGCAATGGGCGGAAGTCAGTCATACTGAATCCGACTCGATTATACTAAGCAAATATGCTTCTGCAAATCTCTATTTCGTGGCGGAAAAGTTCATACTCACACACTTTCACGGTACCTGGGCAAAGGAAATGCAGCCCGTGGAAACAGAGTTGTCTGCCGGAATTATGTCGCTTGATTCGAAATTGGGAACAAGAGCTAATCTTTACCAGTCACAGAATTTTATGGTTTCATTTGATAAAGTGGCCACAGAAACTGAAGGAAAAGTGTTAATTGGTTCGCTGGGTTGGACCGGCAATTTTAAAATTGATTTTGAAATTGATTCATGGAATAATCTCAGGTTGATTGCGGGGATCAATCCATATGCATCTGCTTATACGCTGGCTCCGTCAAAGATATTCAGGACGCCATCATTGGTTTATACCTATTCGGAAAAAGGAACAGGCATAGCGAGCCGTAATCTGCACCATTGGGCGATAGAACACAGAATTGCAGATGGTAAAGGCACACGACTTTCGTTGTTGAACAACTGGGAGGCGACTTATTTCGATTTCGATGAACCAAAGCTGAAGGATCTTTTTAAAGATGCCAAAAATTTAGGCGTCGATTTGTTTTTGCTTGATGATGGATGGTTTGCGAATAAATATCCGCGCAATGGTGACAATGCCGGTCTCGGAGACTGGCAGGAAAACAAAAAAAAATTACCTAATGGAATTGGATATCTGGTTCGTGAAGCGGAAAAAGCGGGCGTTAAGTTTGGAATTTGGGTAGAGCCCGAAATGATTAATCCCAAAAGCGAGTTGTATGAAACTCATAAGGATTGGGTGCTGCGTCAAAATGAAAGGCCGGAAATTTATTTCCGGAACCAACTGGTGCTTGACCTTTCAAATCCAGAGGTGCAACAATTTGTTTACAGTGTACTCGACAGCATGTTCTATAAAAATCCAAACCTATCTTTCATCAAATGGGATTGCAACGCGGTAATTTATAATGCGCATTCAATGTATCTGCAAAAGTCGGGACTTCCGCAGTCGCATTTGTATGTTGAGTATGTGCGGGGTTTGTATTCGGTGTTGGAAAAGCTGCGAAAAAAATATCCTTCTATTCCAATGATGCTTTGTTCGGGCGGGGGAGGAAGGGCCGATTACGAAGCATTGCGCTATTTTACTGAATTTTGGCCGAGCGATAATACTGATCCTTTGGAAAGAATTTACATGCAATGGAACTATTCCTATTTTTTTCCTGCATTGGTTAGCTGCAATCATGTAACGGACTGGGGCAAGCAGCCGATCAAATTCAAAACGGATGTCGCTATGATGGGTAAGCTGGGTTTTGATATAGTAGTGAGTAAATTAAATGAGAAAGACGCGCAGTTTGCTAAATCTGCCGTTACCACTTACAATTCAATAAAAGAAACGATTTGGCGCGGTGACCTGTACAGGATAGAAAATCCATACAAGAAACCGACAGCGGTATTATTTTATGTAAGCAAATCAAAAAACCATGGTGTGTTGTTTTCTTATCTCACCACAGAAAGATATGGAAACACATCTTCCCGGCCAAGTCGTTTAGCCGGACTTGATCCTGCAAAAGATTATCAGGTAAAAGAAATTAACCTTTATCCCGGGGCAAATTCTCCATTTAAAACCACTGTTTATTCGGGCGATTACCTGATGACCATTGGCATCAATCCGAGATTATCGGGTTCCAGAAAAAGCGTGGTACTTGAAATATTGGAAATCTAATGAAATATTGGAAATCTAAAGAAATAGTGGAAATCTAATTAAGCCTGATCAGGACAATCTGTTAATGCTATTATAAGTACGATTAACTAAGGAACATGTTTTGATAGTTTGTCATATTATATTCCTCAAACAATTATATGAGTCAGGCCTTTGTAAAAGAAGAAGATGAACAGTGGTTGCATGATCTTCCTCCAACCCTTAATGCATTACTGGTTTATTTAACCAGGCAAAATAATGGCATCGCTGTTTATCAGAAAAACAGTAATGTTGATTCCGCCGGCCGGGAAGTCTACCTGATGAGCAATGGCTTAAGTTATGCCGTTGATAAAGACGGCAAATGGGAAATTGTGTGGTAATTACATAATCAGCCTTACAAGTCCTCCATCAGCGCGCAAAGCAGCACCGTTTGTTGCAGATGACAATGGGCTGGCTACGTAAGCTACAAGATTGGCAATTTCAGATACATCGGCAAAGCGCTGAATTATCGAACTCGGTCGCATTGTTTTAAAGAAATCCTTCTCGGCTTCCTCTTTCGTCATATTGGCTGCTTTCGCGAGTTGGTTTATAAATTCAACAACGCCTTCTGATTTTGTGGGACCTGGAAGAACAGCATTGACGGTAACGTTGGTATTTTTTGTGAGCTCCGCCAGTCCGCGGCTTACGCCCAGTTGCATCGTTTTGGTTGCACCATAGTGTATCATCTCTTCAGGAATATTTAATGCAGATTCGCTGGATATAAATATTATTCTTCCCCAGTTATTACTTAACATTTTAGGAAAAACTGCTCTTGATAATTGTACACCACTCAATACATTAACCTTAAAGAAACGTATCCATTCTTCATCTTCAATTTCCAGAAAAGGTTTTGGTTCAAATATGCCTGCATTGTTAACCAGGATATCAATATCAGGAAGGTTATTTATCAAACGAGATACATCTTCCTTATTTGCAAAGTCGGCAGCCAATCCCGTAACCTGGGCTCCGGGTATTTCTGTTTTTAATTTTAGTACAGCCTGATCAATCCGCTCCATTGTCCGGCCATTGATTATTACTGTTGCTCCCTCAGCGAGTAATTGCCTCGCAATAGCATATCCGATGCCTTGTGTAGAACCTGATACAAATGCAATTTTGTTATTTAAATGTAAATCCATAAATATTAATTAACATGAAGTGAGTGTCAGGGCTCAAATTTCAATGATTTGAAGTTGAAAAACCCAAACTATTTTGTGTCCGTTGCTTTTGTTATATTGTTATCTTGAGTTACTTTCAAACTAATATTGCTGCTTATGAAAAAATGTTTAATTCTTCTTTGCGCATTTGCATTTACTGTACCCGCGCCCGCTCAATCTAAAAAAATATTTAACGAATCTGAAACTGACAAAGCAAAGCGGCTTGCCTGGTGGCAAAACGACCGTTTCGGCATGTTCATTCACTGGGGACTTTATGCATTGCCTGCAAGACATGAGTGGGTCAAAAACCAGGAACGAATAACCGATTCGGCATATCAAAAATATTATGACAATTTCAATCCAGATTTGTTCAAACCAAAAGAATGGGCAAAAATGGCAAAAGCCGCCGGAATGAAATATGCCGTGCTTACCTCCAAACATCATGAAGGCTTTTGTCTTTTTGATTCAAAGTTCACCGACTATAAATCAACAAAAACGCAGGCGAAACGGGATCTTGTTAAAGAATTCGTAGAAGCTTTCAGGGCAGAGGGTCTTAAAGTTGGATTTTATTATTCGTTGATCGACTGGCATCATCCTGATTTTACAATAGATCGTAGTCATCCGCAAAGAGTGAGTGACCGATCGCAGTATGCTGTATTGAATAAGGGAAAAGACATGTCCAAATACAGGGATTATCTTCATAAACAGGTTGCTGAGCTACTAACCAACTATGGCAAAATTGACCTGATGTGGATGGATTTTTCGTATCCTGGTGAAGATGGGAAAGGTAAAGATGACTGGGGATCGTTGGAACTTATAAAAATGGTGCGCAAACTTCAGCCGGCTATCATAGTTAATGACAGGCTCGATCTTCGCGAATATGAAGATGGAGGTGATTTTGTTACTCCCGAGCAATATAAAGTTGCTGAATGGCCCACAGAAAACGGGAAGCGTGTTCCATGGGAGACCTGCCAGACTTTTTCAGGATCCTGGGGTTACTACCGTGATGAAAATACCTGGAAAGACAATAAACAATTGTTAACGCTTCTAATTGAATCAGTGAGTAAAGGTGGAAATGTTTTGTTAAACGTTGGGCCAACTGCAAGAGGTACGTTTGACCTTCGTGCACAAAAAGCCCTCGCAAAGATGGGAGAGTGGATGGATGTTAACAGCCGTTCAATTTATGGATGTACTCAGGCGGACGGATTTACTAAACCTGATAATTGCTTACTAACTTATAATCCTGAAACAAAACGACTATATGTGCATCTGCTTGATTATCCTTTACAGAAAATTGTGTTGCCGGGTATGAAAGGTAAAGTGAAATATGCACAGTTTCTGCATGATGGATCTGAGATAAGGCCAACGGACCGGGATGGATATGGTTACAAGCAGGGATCGGGGGCGGCCGGTGATCTTAGCTTGAGCCTGCCCGTTATTAAACCTGAAATCGAAATTCCAGTGATTGAATTAATTCTGAATTAGAATGACCGTATTAATTCCCGATTAAAATGATAGATTAATTCCCGATTAAACCGGATTAAATTGAATGAGTTAATTCCAAACTTTATGTAACTATGTATAATTCTGTGGACGATATACCACAAAGTGGTAATGAATGGCTACCGTATTTTTACCTTTCATAAACAGTATAACTGCTCTTTATCGTGGCACCGGAATTGTATATTTTTGACAGAACAAACAAAGGAAATCTTTTAATAAAAATATTCATCTTTTTCTCATAAGCAGTTAGTTTTGGTTATTCCCCTGTATTCTTACAGGGGGATTTTTTTTTGTGCTGACAAAATCAAAATTTAAGATCAGATCATGCCAGAAGCTAATAATTTTTTTCAGATTCATCATTTGGACAATATCGACTTTGAGTCCTGTCTTTCAATCTATCGTTGCTCTTTCCCCGAACATGAAAAGCAGACTGAGGCTGTCATCAAAGAAAGGGTAGACAATGGCCTCTCTATGCTGTTCGCAGGAAAAGGCGGTGAAAATATTGTTTGTATGTGCCTCATATTTGATTTTAAGGAACCGGGACAAAATTTCTGGCTTTTTTGATCGATCTGTTGATTGGAAAAAACAGATTCCTGGTTATGGAGGTAGAACATCCCGGGTTTGGGAGTAACGCTTCGGAGCGTATGTCGAGAATAAAGTTTTACGAAAGATCCGGAGCCCGGATCTTACATGACATCCGGTACTTGTTACCGCCGCTTGCGGGAAAGGGCGAGCCTGTTGAAATGCAATTGATGATTTTTCCTTAACTAACCACCAACTTTACTTCGCTGGAAATTAATGACCTTATTATGACAATTTACAGAGAAGTCTACAATCGTCATGATAATAAAACCGGATCTGACTCTCTAAAATGAATATCCTTAATCCCTCTGCCAGAAAGCCTCTATTAATAAAAAAAACAGGCTATTTCCGGGAAACAGCCTGTTCTTTAAGTTTACAATGTAACAGATTTTATACTACATTATCAGATTTCAAAAAGTAACTGATCGTCTCTGTTTTCAACCTTGATCTGACGAATAAAATTATCGTATCCTTCTTCCTCATCGTGATTACTATAAACGCCATAGGCATCCATGCTATAACCTATAAGGCCATCATTGGCTTCAATTATATAAATAATAGAGGAATCTGAAGGATCTGAGTCACCTTCAAATCGGAAAGTTTTGATGATGGTCAATTCATCTGCTGAATAACTTTTTCCACGACCAGCCTGAAATTTCCCATTCTCCAATCTGAATTCATTATCCATCTTTTTTAATCGTAATTTTTCCAGAACGGAGGTCACCGTGGTCATTTGTACTTTATCGGTTGATTCAAAATTTGTTGTAGCCATAACATATAGTTTATAGGGGTAGTACAAACAAAACTCAAGCCTGTTTTTTTAACGTCCTGACCTGCCTTATATTAGCTTATCAGGATAAATGACCTGAGATTTTCCCGAAACGAGAAAAACTTGGGGATAATTGTCTACAAAAGCCTTTTCCGAATATTATTCAGAGAAGAAATGCGTTAAATTAATGTATGCCCCTTTCAAATCTGAAATTGAACTATATCAGCGGCATTTTGCTACGGTATTTTTATTTTACATGGCTTCGTGTCATAAAACACCGATTCAAAATATCGGCTTGTTTGAAAGCGAGCCGTCTTCCTATGTCCTCGATCCGCAGGCTATTGATGAAAGTTCCGGAATCGCTGACAGCAAGATAAACCAGGATTATCTGTGGGTTCAGGAAGATAGCGGCAATCCCACACAACTATTTCTCATTTCACATGATGGAAAGGTTAAAAAGTCAATATTCGTCGCTGGAGTCGCTAACCGTGATTGGGAAGATATGACGCTGGCAATGGGACCCGATCCTTCACTTGATTATTTGTACCTCGGTGATATCGGTGATAACGGCAATACCCATAGCGATTATACTATCTATCGTTTTCCCGAACCATCTTTAACGGTGGATACAGTAAGAAAGATCGACAAAATTGTATTCAGATATCCTGACGGGTCACATGATGCAGAAGCATTCATTGTTGATGATTTGAAAAAAGAGATTTATATTATCACCAAGAGAGATACCCTTTCACGCGTTTACCGGCTAAAAGCCGGCTACAGTGAAAGTGTAATAAACACACTGGAGTATGTCACTTCGTTACAGTTCAACAGTGTGGTCAGCGCGTGTTTGTCAAGTGACAGACAAGGCCTTCTTATAAAAACCTACGCAGGTATTTTTCATTATAGTATTAAACAGGATATTTCACTTTCCGAAGTTTTTAAAACAAATCCAACTACCGTGAATTACCAGGTTGAGCCGCAGGGCGAGGCCATTAGTTTTGCATCCGACAACACCGGATTTTTTACCCTCAGTGAAAAAGCATTTTCAACTGTTGTAAAACTTTATGGTTACAAAAGAAAATAGGCGCAGTAAGACTGATTTAACAATTAGCTAAGAGACAGGAATTTCCAATTGTTAACTGTAATTTGATTAAATGGCGACCGCGGACATCATCATTGAATAACGTCACAGTCAACAATTGAAAATTATCAAATACAATTATCTGTATCCGGCAAAGCCCTGAGTACTTTTGCAGCCACTGCGGGATGAAACGCATGAGCTTACAGTAACAGTTGCAGTAATAGCAAGAAGAATGATTAACAGTGTCCTTTTCATTTTTGTGGTATTTAGAGTTTACAATTAAGCCGAATAAGCAGGGGCTTAACGATCACGCGGTGATTCAAAGGTAGGACAATGCAGCGAAGGGTAAGTTCCGCGTAAGTTACAAAGTTTGAAAAGGGTAGTTCTTAATGAGGAGATTTCCTGGGATTGGATACAAGAGGATTCAAAATAACGCAGAAAATGTTGAAATTGCAAGTATGACCTGCCGAAATTTAAAAAGTTTTTGCTAATCGATTGATCTTTAATAGTTTTAATGGTAAATCCGATATAGATGAAAGTACATTTTATAGCCGTGGGTGGAAGTGTAATGCACCAGCTGGCCGTAGCTTTAAAACGCAAAGGATATATAGTTACTGGCAGTGATGATGAAATATTTGAACCTGCGCACACAAATCTGGATCAGGAAGGTATACTTCCCACCGAAATTGGCTGGTTTCCTGAAAAGATAGATAAAGATCTTGATGCTGTAATTCTGGGTATGCATGCAAAACAGGACAATCCTGAATTACAAAAAGCACGTTCACTTCAATTGAAAATTTACTCCTTTCCAGAATATATCTACCAGGAAAGCCTTTCCAAGAAAAGAGTAGTGGTAGGTGGAAGTCATGGGAAAACGACGACAACTTCCATGATCATGCATGTTCTCAAAAAAAACAATAAGGATTTCGATTATCTTGTTGGTGCCAGGCTGGATGGATTCAGCCAGTCAGTAAACATCACTGATGCTCCGGTCATTATCTGTGAGGGTGACGAATATCCGGCAAGTGCAATCGAAAAACGACCAAAATTCCATTTCCTGTTTCCACATATTGCAATACTAACCGGAATTGCATGGGATCACATTAATGTATTTCCAACTTTTGAATTTTACCTTGAACAGTTTTCAATCTTCATCGGAATGATAAGTGAAGGCGGCCTCCTGATTTACAATGAGACAGATGCGGTGCTCTCAAAGCTTGTTAAAGATAATCACAGGAAAGATATACGCTACCAGCCTTATGATGTGCCGGTCAATACTATTGAACAAGGTGTCACAACGGTCAAAATCGGGGAAGCATGTGGTCATTTGAAAGTATTTGGCAATCATAACCTGTTAAACCTGAATGCCGCATATTATGCCTGCATGGAACTGGGGATTAGTGAAGTTGAATTCTTAAAGGCTATCGCCGATTTTACAGGTGCCTCTAAAAGACTCGAATTACTGGCAGCCGGGAAATCAACGATTATTTACCGTGATTTTGCCCATGCACCTTCCAAAGTAAAAGCTACTATTGAGGCTGTAAAAGAACAATACCCGGACAGAAAGCTGATTGCCCTGTTAGAATTACATACTTATAGCAGTCTGAATGAACAATTCATGAAAGAATATGCGGGAGTGATGGCTAAAGCTGATGAAGCCGCTGTATTTTATTCAAAACATGCTTTGGAATTGAAACGAATGCCAGATCTGCCGGCCTCAGCAGTGAAAGCCGGATTTTATAAAGACTCCCTGGAGGTTTTCACTAACCGGGACGAGCTGGAGAACTGGCTTAACGCGCGACATTATGAAAACGCCAATTTATTATTGATGAGTTCGGGCAATTATGATGGATTAGATATGCTTACCTTTGCAGATAAAGCCAGCAAAAACAAGTTGTATTCACAATAACAAATTCAAAGATCCCTATGCTACAATTGTCAAAGCCGCTGGCTGTAATAGATCTGGAAACCACTGGTATTAACCTCAGTGCCGATAGGATTGTGGAGATTGCAATAATCAAAATTATGCCAGATGGCAAAAAGATTATAAAGCGGAAGATTCTTAATCCCGAAATGCCAATACCTCCGTCTTCTACTGAGTTCCATGGTATCACAGATGACATGGTCAGAGACGCTCCCACATTCAGGCAGGTAGCCAATGAGATAAAACAATTCCTGGAAAATTCAGATTTGGCCGGATATAATTCAAACCGTTTTGATATACCGATGCTTGCCGAAGAATTTCTAAGGTCCGGCCTCGACTTTGATACACGCGGGCGTAAGTTTCTTGATGTCCAGAAAATTTTTCACCAGATGGAACAAAGGACACTGGGTGCTGCATATAAATTTTATTGTAACAAGGTGCTGACAGACGCGCACAGTGCCGAGGCTGATGCTTCTGCAACATGGGACATCCTTGAATCGCAGATAGAAAGATACCCCCAGCTTGGAACTACTATCGAAACAGTTCTGAAATGTATCGGCGAAGATCTGGTTGTTGACCTGGCCCGGCGAATGGTCATTGAAAACGGTGTGGAGGTCTTCAATTTCGGAAAACATAAAGGAAGAGCGGTCGCCGATGTATTAAGGGCAGAGCCGCAATACTATGACTGGATGATGAAAGGCGATTTTCCGCTTCACACCAAGCAGAAACTTACAGAGATCCTTAACAGAAGCCTGTTAAAGAAGTGATAATTTGTCACTCATATAATTTTGGAGGGTGTTAACGGATGAAATTGTATTTTAGATAATTAACGCCGGCATTTGATTGGAAAATATTGTCATCATACCTACTTACAATGAAAAGGAGAATATCACCAGGATTATCTCTGCCATTTTTTCATTGAATACTCCTTTCCATATCCTCGTTATTGATGATGGATCACCCGATGGCACAGGTGATATCGTGAAGGGATTACAATTACATTATAAAGGAAGATTATTTTTAGAAGAGAGATCAGGCAAACTTGGTCTTGGTACTGCATATATCTATGGATTCAAATGGAGTCTCGCTAAAGGCTATTCATTCATTTTTGAAATGGATGCAGACTTTTCGCACAATCCCAATGATCTTATCCGGTTATATGAGGCATGCAAAACAGGCGGTGCTGATATGGCCATCGGCTCAAGATATGTACGCGGCGGGGGAACCATTAATTGGCCAAAAGAAAGGATCATGCTTTCGAAGGGAGGTTCACTTTATACAAGGATGATTACCTGGATGCCGGTAAAGGATACTACTGCAGGATTTGTTTGTTATAAAAGACAGGTGCTCGAAACGATTAACCTGGACGAGATCAGATTTCTCGGTTATGCGTTTCAGATAGAGATGAAATTTGCAACCTGGAAACTTGGTTTTAAGATCAGAGAAGTACCGATTATTTTCCAGGATAGAAAATTCGGCACTTCAAAAATGCACAAAGGAATTGTAAAAGAAGGCATTCTTGGAGTGCTCAAATTACGTTGGCATAGCTTATTCAAAGATTACAGAAACAGGGTCAAAAAAAGCTCCGGATCATCTCACCCGGCACATTCCAATGATGAAGTGCTGATGAAATCTAAGTAATAATATTCAATGCCCTCCCGCGAAGGAGGGCGGCGAGCGTAGCGAGCGGGTGGTTGTTTTTTTGTTCCGCACGCTGAAAAAGGGTGTAAGACCAACAACAACCACCCCTGTCGTCTTCGACGCCTTCCCCTCCTTCGCAGGAGGGGAGCTATTTTAAATCCAAAACTAACAATAAATGAAAGGGATTATTAGCTTATTATTCTTGCTTTTTTCTACATCTGTTACCGCACAAAAAAAAGTTATTGACCATTCTGTTTATGATGGTTGGGAATCAATCGGCGAAAAAAGCATTTCAAATAACGGCAAATATGTCGTTTATGCCATTAATCCTCAGGAAGGAGACGGAACATTGGTTATTCAGTCATCTGATAATTCTTACAAGAAAATTATTCCCAGGGGTTATAATGCCAATATCACGGAAGATAATCGGTTTATAGTATTCAAGATCAGGCCGCTTTTTAAAGATGTCCGTGAAGCGCGCATCCGTAAAAAGACACCACCGGAAATGCCCAAAGATAGCCTTGGCATATTGGAACTTGGAAAGGACAGCGTACTCCGGATACCAGCAGTCCGGTCTTATAAACTCCCGGAAGATGGCAATGGTCTTTGGATCGCATATCTGTATGAGCAAAACGCATCACTGCTAACCCGCCCGACGGCACGCCCCGATTCGCTGACGCAGATAACCAATATGATGAAGATGGCTGACAGTCTTGCACGCATTGTTGACAGCATCCGCAACAGGGCAAATGAAGCGAAGACCAAAGGAATCGCCAGCCTTCAACCTGTGCGTACCGGAAACAGAACGTCCGGAAACCGTGTTAGCGAGCGGATAGAAGAAGGCGCTGAACTGGTATTACGCAATCTTGCCACTGGCGAAGAGATAAAATATAAACTGGTCAAAGACTACCTGTTCAATAAATCAGGTAAAGTACTACTTCTAGAAACTTCCCGCAAGAATGGCGACACGCTGGTTTATGCAGCAGTTCTGAGGATGGATCTGGTTTCCGGTAAAACGGACACAATCCTGAAGAAATTTAATGATGCACGAAGTTTTTCTATGGATGACGAAGGTTCTCAACTTGCTTTTATTGCCGAAAGAGACAGCACTACACGTGCCCTTCAAAAATTCTATAAACTCTATTATTTCAAAACCGGTATGGACAGTGCAATCATGCGTGTTGACAGAAATACGGCAGGAGTAAATAAAGGCCTTACTGTAAGTGATAGTTCACTGCCCAAATTCCGCCAAGC
>Ga0193752_1000713_pt1 | contig 30250 bp, 29 predicted proteins | sample H1c1metaG_FD_144924 | JGI IMG/M metagenome (GOLD analysis project Ga0193752, IMG submission 144924) | Soil microbial communities from a riparian zone of the East river system, Colorado, United States - H1c1 | ecosystem: Environmental > Terrestrial > Soil > Riparian zone | place: USA: East River... | reverse complement strand
GTAAAAACATTCTGCAAACCAGGAAACCCAATCGAAAATACAAGCGGCAAACCAAAACAAGAGGATACCGCAAATATGGAAAGCCTAATTAATTACACTAAATTAGCGCCATTATTCGCAGGAGGGGAGCCAAAATATTGTAACTTTGCCCTTCAATGAAACAGTTAATCGCATCCGAACCTAATAAAGCGCTATCATCAATTGCCGAAAAAATTGTAAACAGCGAACGCATCACACCGGGAGAAGGTCTCTTGCTTTTTGAACATGGCAGTCTTCCGTTTTTAGGTGCATTGGCTAACATGGTACGCGAACGCCTTCATGGCAACACCACTTATTTTAACCGGAATTTTCACATCGAACCAACTAATGTTTGTGTTTTCTCCTGTAAGTTTTGTTCCTATTCGAAATTATATGCTCACCGGGAAGAAGGCTGGGAACTTACTACCGCTCAAATGCTGGATATCGTAAAAAAATATGATGGACAACCCGTAACGGAAGTGCACATTGTTGGAGGTGTACATCCCAAACTTACACTCGAATTCTTTGCAGATCTCTTAAGAAAAATCAAAGCGCACCGGCCTGAGCTGCACATCAAAGGCTTCACGCCCGTTGAACTGGATTACATGTTCCGCAAAGCAAAGGTCACTGTGGAAGACGGCATGAAATATTTACATGATGCCGGTCTTGACTCATTACCAGGTGGAGGTGCCGAAATATTTCATCCGGATGTTAGAAAAGTAATTGCGGATGACAAGGTGGATGCGGAAGGCTGGCTTCACATACACCGCGCCGCGCATGAACTCGGAATGCATACCAACGCGACAATGCTCTACGGACATATTGAAAAATATGAACACCGTATCGATCATATGGAAAGACTTCGTGCCCTCCAGGATCAAACAGGTGGATTTAATACATTTATACCATTGAAGTTTCGAAATAAACATAATGAAATGAGTGCTGTGCCCGAAAGCAGCATCATTGAAGACATGAAGATGTATGCCGTAGCACGTTTGTATTTAGACAACTTCCCTCATCTCAAAGCTTACTGGCCAATGCTGGGGCGGCAGAATGCGCAACTAACACTTTCATTTGGTGTTAATGACATTGATGGCACGATAGACGATTCCACGAGAATTTACTCGATGGCCGGATCAGAAGAACAGACACCTTCTATGACCACAGATCAGTTGGTATCATTGATCAAACAGGTAAAAAGAAAACCGGTCGAAAGAGATACGTTGTATAAGGAATTAATGGCTTACTAAGGTCCGGAATCTTACAAAGTTTTAATTCTGCAAAATGCTGCATTCAGTTCAGAAGATTAAAAATCTTTTGTATTTTTCTGAAAATTAATTCTTGCAAACCAGATTTTATACTCCCCATTTGCTGTTGCAGGAATTTATCAATTGCGTAATGGTTATACACGCAGAAGTGGATCCGAAAGCTCCCCCGGTCCTGTGTTCATACCCGCCAACACCCCAGAACTCCCTGTTTTTCTACATCAACGATCCCATAAAAATGCGAAAAGAGGCAGGATCCGGCTTTCTGGTACAGCCCCGCAATGTTATTGTAGGACCACAGTTAAACTGCGTTACGCTGGATATCAATAAAAGTCATAAAGCAGTCCGGGTCGGATTTCATCCGGGGGGCTTATACCGTTTGCTGGGAATATCAATGGCAGAAATGATTGATAAAAGCTATGATGCAGCGGATATTTTTGGAAATGAACTACGAGAGGTAAATGAAAAACTACAGGAAGCAGCGGGGTTCGATGAAATAAATGAAGTGATCGAAAAATTTCTACTTCAAAAGGTTTCGGTTTTAAAAAGACTTCTGCCTTTTGATGCCGCGATGCTTGAATTGCTACGTTATAATGGAAATATTTCCATCGAACAGATAGCCTCCCTGGCCTGCGTTAGTCTACGCCAGTTTGAACGTGTAAGTAAAGAACGCATTGGAATGCCACCTAAATTATTTGCAAGGTTGGTTCGTTTCTCAAAGGCATACAGAATGCGTGAAAATTTCTCAAACCTGAGCTGGACCAGTATCGCATACGAATGTGGCTATTTCGATCAGACGCACTTTATCCGCGATTTCAAAGAGTTCGCCGGTGTAGCGCCGGGAATCATTGAAAAAGAATTAAACAATTTACCTGTTCGCTTACAAGCTGGCCTGCGTTTATAAATGTCGTTTTCGTACTATCTGCCACCAGTTTCAATCCCGAGATTTGATTTCAAAATCAGAACTAATGCGCCTATCCGTTTTGTTGTCTGCTATATTTGCTATTTCCACAATACAATCAATTCGCGGCCAGGGCTATAATAACCTCAGAGAACTACCAAATCACCTGGTAAAGGTTTTTTATAGTAGTGGTCATGAACAAAGAGCACTGACTATTGCCAACCGCGTAGATAAGGTATTGTCATATTACGGTCGGATACTCGGATTTCAGCCAAAAGTTAGTTTACTCATTCTATCTGCCACTGACTGGAGCATATACACTTCAAAAGGCGCTGTATATGGAATGCCGCATTTTAATGATAAAAATATTCTGATTGTCGCCGCCGAAGACAATGCTTTCTGGAGAAGCTTTCTTCCGCCATCAGACCAGATCGCTCCTGGTTTACGCGAACAAATCTCATCTGTGTACAAAAGCAGCGATAGTGGTCTGAGCATGCAGCCATTCTTTGACCTGCTTGCTGTCCATGAGCTTGGTCATGCATTTCATCTCCAGGGTAGTCTCACCATGCAGAGGAAATGGATGAGCGAATTATTCGTAAATGTTTTATTACATGCATATATAGCCGAAAAAGAACCTGAATCATTACCTGCTTTAACCTTGTTCCCTCAGATGGTTGTGGGAGGCGGATCTCAGGAATACAAATACACCGGTCTGCAGGATATAGAAGACCGATACAATGAAATTGCACGCAACTATCCTCAAAATTACGGGTGGTATCAATGCCGCTGGCATATGGCCGCTGCAGACATTTACAAAGCGGCGGGTTGGCAGGTCTGCAAAAAATTATGGGACGCTTTAAAGAACAAAAAAGAAAAACTTACCGATGCTGAGTTGATTAATTACCTTGACGCCGAAGCCGATAAAAGTGTAGCCGATGTTATTAAAAACTGGGATAGATAATCACAGATTAACTTAATTAACCAGAACCTTGTTTTATTTATTTCCTGAAGTAACTAACTGACTCCGTACCCATTCAATTACTTTGTCGCTCTTAAATGAAAACCAGATTTCTCTCAGGGCGCCAGACCTGGCAATCTGCATCTTAAAATTAGAGAATGGCTTGGGTCCCTGGATAGCCTGCGCTAACCTGGATTTCATGTTTTTATCCTCAACGATATTTACAAATTCCTGCATTAAAATATAACTCTCGGAAAAATTCATACTGTTAATTTCCCTGTATATTTTCGGATTTTTCTCAACCGTCTGAATTTCTTCTTCCCATTCATCAGGACCGCCTCCGACTACATGATTTTTATCTGGAAATGAAACTACTTCCTGAGTAACAGTATTAAGATAGCATTTCAAACCCGCCTCTAATTTATCTGCTATGTCCGTAATTAACTCATTTGACAGGACCATATGTATTTTCTTGTCTGTTAACACCAATAAAATATTACAGCTTAAAATAATCAGCCGAGAGATAAACTCCGTGCATTATTCCGATTTCAAGCTCTTAGCCGGACTTACAATCGCCGCTTTGATAGACTGGTAGCTGATAGTAAGCAACGTTATAAGTATGATAGCTGCAAGTGCAATCACAAATAGTTCCGGTCCTATAGTAATTTTATACTCAAACCCTGCAAGCCATTTATTCATAACAAACCATGCTAATGGGAATGAAACCAGCACTGCAATAAAAACCAATTTGAAAAAATCTTTAGAAAGTAATAGAACCACTCCTCTTGCTGAGGCGCCTAAAACTTTTCGGATACCGATTTCCTTTGTTCTCATTTCGGCATTAAACGCCGCGAGCCCAAATAACCCAAGGCACATAATCAGAATACCAAGACCGGCGAAGTACCGCGAAATAACAGATATTCTTTTTTCGGAAATATATTGCGCCTGGTATTCGTCATCCAAAAATGAATATTCAAAAACATTATCCGGGTTGAATTTTTTGAAGAGCGTCTCAATTTTTGCAACGGTAGCCCTTTCCTTTCCGGGTGCAATCCGGGCTAATATAACCGCAGTATTTGAAGGCCGGTACATGAATAACAACGGAACTATTGGTTCATGCAATGAGGAAATATGAAAATCCTTCACTACACCGGCGATCGTCAAATCCATGCCCCACATCCTTATTGGCGTGCCCAGTGGTTTTTTTAAACCCATCACTTTAACAGCAGTTTCATTAACAATAATCTTGTTACTGTCTGATCCGAAAGCCCTTGAAAAGCTCCTGCCCTCTTTTACCTGAATGCCGAGCGTTTCAATCATATCATAATCGACTGCCCTCACCGCAATATCAACGCTGAGGTTATCTGGTTTACCTGGCCAATGTACATCATAAGTAGAAGAACCATTACCTTGCCGCGCCAACTTCTGTTCAATCGCGGAAGCATTGACCACACCCGGTATGTTTTTCAACTCACTTAAAAATAATTCTGTATTTTGATTAATTGCACCCGCTTTGTCGAATGAAATAGTTGATGCTTTATTATAGCCGATATTTTTTGATTGTACATAGTCCATCTGCCTGTAAACAACCATAACCGAAATGATCAGTATAAGTGAAACGGAGAATTGGAAAACAACAAGTCCCTTTCTGGCAAACAATTCTGAAACAGAATTTTTCGGACGGCCTTTTAAAACGGCAACAGGATTGAAGCCGGACAGATAAAAGGCAGGATAACTTCCGGACAACACACCTGTTATCAAAGCTGCAGAAAGCAGGATTAGAACCAGATTAGCATTAAGATGAAATTCAATTTGCTTGCCTGTCAGATTATTAAATCCGGGTAAAAGAATAATAACGATTAGCAAAGCTGCCAGGAGCGAAATCAGAACGACCAACATCGCTTCGGACATGAACTGGAATACAAGTGCGCGCCGCGTGGAACCTACCGCCTTCTTAATGCCCACTTCCTTCATACGACGTGATGCCCTGGCTGTGGAAAGGTTCATGAAATTTATGCAGGCCACGATTAAAATGATCAGCCCTATGACGGTAAACAATTTCACATACTCAATGCGGCCTCCCGACTGTACACCATTTTCGTAAATACCATGCAGATAAGAACTGGAATATGGCCTTACAAATAAGGTAAGAAAATCATCCTGCCCATACTTCGTTAAGAAATTTTTTATTTTTTTATCGAAGCTTTTTGTATCTGTACCTTTTTTTAACTGCACATAGGTAACAGGTCCGGTGTTCCACCATTTCTGACCGTTTGTCCAGATTTCATTTATGAGTTTTTCATGAGTAAGTACAAAGTCGAATATCATTGAACTGTTCGCTGGTATATCAGCAAATACACCGGAAACAATAGATTGGTATTTTTTACCAAACAATTCATATTCGACGCTCTTACCCATTGCTTTGGCAGAAGATCCAAATAAACCAGTTGCAAATTTTGCGGAAATTATTATTGCATTTCTGTCGTCCATTACTTTAGCAGGATTGCCCTGAAGCAGCGGAAACGAAAACATGGTGAAAAAGTGTTTACCCGCAAAAGATCCGGCCGCCTTCAACGTTTTTTCGGGAGTGATCAGGTCCATCCTGATGCCAATTTGCTGTGAGGTCATCACACTCGTAGACTGCTCAACTTCAGGAAGATCTTTAAGCATTGCATCTGCCAGAAGGCCTTGCGTTCCTTCGTGTACCATCATCATATTATTCTCTTTACTCAGTTCCATCACCTGATATAACTGGGCATCCTTTTTATGAAATTTGTCGAAGTTCACTTCATCATTCACCCATAGGTATATAAATAAGGCGCAGGCAAGACCGCTGGATAGTCCGATGAAATTTATCAGAAATGAAGTTTTGAATTTCTTCATGTTGCGGATGGCAATTAGTAACTGGTGTTTAAACATATCTCTGGTTTAATTGGAATCTGTATAGCATAGATTGCAGAGAAAAAAATGCCAGATAAGCAATTGAATGAAAACCAAATAGTTGAGAAATCTTTGATAACGAGATTCGTCCGCTTTTGGAAGATAATGTTCGTTTTCGTACATGCCGGCTCCCCTCCTGCGAAGGAGGGGAAGTGCCGAAGGCGCGGGGTGGTTGTTCTTTGGTCTTAGCATATATTACTGATGCGGAACCAAAGAACAACCACCCGCTCGCTTCGCTCGCCGCCCTCCTTCGCTGGAGGGCATTTATTACTCCGCTTTCACATAATCATTAAAATTCTCTATAATTTCTGCCTGCTGTTCGTTTCGCCATTGCAGACGGCAAATGACTTCTTTTTGTGGATTAGCGGGCAAAAAAACATGTAGCGTTAAACCATCTTCATATGGCAGAAAATTAGTTCTGCTGAAGATCCATGTTTCGCCTATTGGGTGAACTGATTTATCATAGTCTGTAAATGGCTTTATAACGGTATATTTCTGACCTGGGGTAAGCTTTAAGGGATTACTCATTATTAGTATTTAAACTGCCTATTAAAAATATTCGTTCATCTTTTTTCTTACAAATGCTACACTTCTTTCCAATTGATCCATGCCTTCGATACCATCTTCAATACTGATCCATCCATTAAAACCTGCAGCCTTCAATTTTCCGAATATCGCATTATAGTCATTTAATCCTTTACCAATCTCTCCATGACTAAGTCGTTTTGCATAACCTACGCTTCCTTCTTCTTTTTTCAGATCATCAATCGTTCCCTCCCTGATATACCTGTCGCTTGCATGCATTGTCACCACCCTGGCTGATACCCTGTCTAATAGTTCCAACGGATCTTCGCCGGCAAGAAACGTATTGCTCGGATCATAATTAACACCAAAATTCGGATCGTCAATTGCAGCAACGAGCCGGCAAAATATATCCATTTTCTGAGCGAACTCAGGATATTCCCAGAAATCATCTTTATAATGGTTTTCAAGAACAAGTGTAATGCCATGTTCAGCCGCAAACGGCAAACATTTTCCAATGCATTCCGTAGCATATTGCAGTCCCTCACTGATTGCAATACCCGGTCTGTATTGACCTGAAAGCACACGACAAAATGATCCCCCTAGTTCATATGTCATTTCGATCCATAGTTTCTGCTTTTCAATTTCATTTTTTCGAAATGCAGGATCCGGATGCGTAAAGTCCGGAGAGCAGCACATCATCGGGATCGATTTTCCATGACTCTCCACTTCTTTTCTGAAGCCAGCCCAGTTCTTCCTGTCTTTCATTTCGAGAAAACCGGCATACCATTCCAATCCATCAATATCCAGTGCAGATGCGAGTTTTATCCATTCATCTAATTTCATCGTCCCGTCTTTACACAGGGCATGCATAAAAGCTTTTGGAAACACTGCAAGTTTCGGCATAATTATTATTTGAGAATACTTGTATCTTTTGGCGGATTGCGTCCGATGAATGGATATTGCTCAACATCCAAAACCTGTCCGCTTACTGGTCCGCTTTCATCAGCAAGAAAGTAAATTGCTGCCGCCGCAATTTCTTCTGGCATCAGGATGCGTCCGGACGGAGCGTAAACATCGGGTAATGACTTGTACCAGTCTACCGGAAGACCATGTTCTTTTTTTCTGATGGTTTCTGTTTCTGTGAGCACCCAACCGGGATTGATCTGGTTAATGCGAACACCGTTTTCCCGGAATAATGTATCACCAAGATTTCTCGTCATGGTCATCAGCGCTCCTTTGGAAATACTGTAAGCAAGCAGATTTGGTTCACCCGAATAAGCATTTACCGAACCTATGTTTAATACTGTTCCTTTGCTTGCTGTTAAATGACCGAGTGCTGCCTGAATTAGTGTGAAAGGTGCAATGGTATTAATTTCCAGCACCCTTCTCAGATAGTCGGTATCGGTTGTATGAAGATTTGATGAAGTGACCCAGGCTGCATTGTTAACAACGGCATCAAGCTTTCCAAAAAATTTGATGGCGAGATTAACGAGTCTTTGTGCGGCACCATCATTTGTTATGTCCTCGATGTGAAGTACACAGCTGTCACCGATAGCTTTTACAACCTCTTCTCCCATTTCTTTTTCCAAGCCATTGATCACAACTTTGGCACCTTCTTCTATACATCTCAGAGCAATCGCTTTTCCAATTCCCGTTGTGCTTCCGGTTACGATAATTACTTTGTCTTTTAATCTCATTACTGGATTGCTTTAATATCGGACAGGTTTAAAATTAATTGTTACCTGAACCGGATTTATATTAATCGTTGTCGTTTCTAAACTGGTTTTAAAACACTCTTAACCACTTCGCCTTTATGCATTTTTTCAAATGCTTCTTTCCATTCTGTAACCGGCCAGACTCCGCCAATGATAGGTTTTACATCAAGCTGACCACTGCTTAATAATGCAATTACGCGTTCCCACATCGGCCAGTTATGGCTAAAGCTGCCCTGGAGCGTAATATTTTTTTGAACAAGTGGGTCAAGATTATAGCCCAGCGGTTGACGACCCCAGCCCACTTTTGTGATCTTGCCATTAGGACGTACCAATTGCATGGCAATACTAAGAGTAGCACTATGTCCTGCAGCATCAATAACGCAGTCAGCACCTAATCCATCACGTTGTCTGGCCCAGTCAGATGCATCACCCATAATAATTTCACAACCGTATAGCTTTGCAACATTTAACCGGTAGGCGTCAGATTCCAGACCAAGAACCGCCACCTGCGCACCACATAATCGCGCCATTGCCGCACATAAAATTCCTATAGTGCCCGGACCAATAACCACCACACGGTCGCCAGGTTTTAATCTGGTGTTTTCCACAACTGCACTATAGGCTACACAACAAGGTTCGGTGAGACAGGCTTCCTGAAAAGAAAGCTGTTTTGGAATATAATGCAGACATCTGGCGGGAACCTTTACATATTTAGTCATTGCACCGTTCACTCCATAACCAAATCCCTTCCTGGTGGGATCCAGGTTATACAAGCCGGTTCTTGACATCGGATTATTGAGGTCTATTATAGCTGCGGTCTCACTGACTACCCGATCGCCTTCCTTCCAGTTTTTCACTTGTTTGCCGGTTGTAGTTATGATACCACCAAATTCGTGACCCAGTATTACCGGGTAATTTACTGGCCAGCTATGGTCGGCCGACCATTGGTGCAGATCACTGCCGCAAACTCCTACATTTTGAACCTCAAGTAAAACATCTTCATCACCGATTTCGGGTTTGTCGACATCTCTGAGTTCTACAGACCATTTTTCTGGAGCGAAATTAACAACGGCAGGAAATTTCATGTGGCAAAAAATTAGAAACCAAATGTACTGAGGTTATGATTACCAGCCACGCCTACATACTGATTATGCTTAACTTTAGCAGGTAAAATTCCACCTGATAAAATCCATAAATGAAAAATATATTATTTCTCTTCCTGATTTCTTTTGGTACAGGAAGGGCAATTGCGCAGCCATTCCAGACAGGAAAACCATTGCCTGAATGGAGTGAAGGCATGCTTGACCTTCATCATATCAATACCGGTATGGGTAATGCCGCCTTTTATATATTTCCTGATGGAACAACAATGTTACTTGATGCCGGCGAGATGAATCCAAACAGCAACAGAGCCGGTACTCCAAGAAATTCGGTTATACATCCTGATAACTCAAAAAAACCATTTGAATGGATTGTTTACTACATCAATCAAATGGCTCCTCATAAAAAAAACGTTATTCTGGACTATGCCCTTATTACCCATTTTCATGATGACCATTTTGGGAGCTGGTATCCCGCAGCACCAATGTCGAAAGACGGAACTTTCCGGTTAACCGGTATTACCGGTGTCGGAGATAAGATTCCAATTGGCGTTTTGTTAGACCGTGGGTATCCGGATTACAATTACCCGGATGGTGCGCAAAATATAAAGCGCCTAAGCGTCACCGATAGTGTGTTTGTGAACACCGCTGAAAACTATAAAACATTTGTAAGAACCGGGATAAAAAGAGGAATGAAAACGATGTTGTTTAAAGCCGGAAGTGCTAGCCAAATCAGACTTAAACAACCGTCCGGATTCCCTGAATTTCATGTTCGAAACATAAAAGCAAATGGAATGATCTGGACCGGAAACGACAGTACGGCAATTGAACATTTTCGCAGTTATGATCCGGCTGATATTAAAACCTGGCCCGATGAGAACACCCTGAGTAATGCGCTGTCGATTCATTACGGACCTTTTGTATATTATACCGGTGGTGACAATCCGGGAAACGTTTTTTATGGAGATTCGCCTTTCCGGGATGTTGAAACAAACATAGCAAAATCGGTGGGAGAAGTGGATGTGGCCACTCTTGATCATCACGGCAACCGCGACGCTGTAAACGAATTCATGGTAAAGACTTTTAAACCACGGGTTTGGATAGGACAGTCCTGGTCGGCTGATCATCCTGCACAAGAAGTCCTGATCAGGATGACTACTCCATATCTATATCCGGGCGAACGTGATATCTTCAGCACAAATATGCTTGATGCAAACAGAATAGTTATCGGGCCATTAATTGACAGATCTTATAAAAGCCTGCAAGGTCACATAGTCGTAAGGGTTCTGCCCGGAGGGAAAGAATTTTATGTTATCATTCTTGACGATACAAATAAAGATATGCTGATAAAAAAAGTCTTCGGACCTTATTCAGCGAAAAAAAGTATCACACCAAAATAACAGTCATGCGTCTCATTCAACTTTTAAACTTTTTATGGGACAGGACACTGCCGTGCGTATTGTCTGAAATACCTATTTCTTTTGCTCGTTTTTCTACGCTTAATCAGGATTTTTTTCTTATAACCAGCACAACAGAAATCCTTATTTTCAATATATGAAAAAGATAACACGTATTTGGCATGGTATTACCAAAGCAGAACATGCTGATAAATATCTCAGGTTTGTTGAAGATAGTGGAATGAAAGAATACAGGGCGGTGAAAGGAAATTTGTCTGCAAAAATTCTTAGAAGAATTGAAGAGGATGTTTGTCACTTTTTAACCGTGACGGAATGGGATTCTTATGAAAGCATTAAAATATTCGCCGGTGAGGATTTTGAAAAAGCGAAATATTATCCCGGCGATGAAGAATATCTGCTGGAATTTGAAGAAAAAGTAAAGCATTACGAAACGATTGAGTATTGATGAAATGTGGAGTGGATCTCCAGATCCGCTCAGCTGTGGAATGAGAAAAGTTCAATTAATGTAATACCAAACAGCTTCGAAAATCAACGGATCAGGAGATCCATTGCACAAATCAACACTCGCTCAAACTTATAGGTATATGAACAGCCAGGCCGCCTTCAGATGTTTCCTTGTATTTAGTGTTCATGTCTTTTGCCGTGTCCCACATTGTTTTAACTACCCCATCAAGTGAAACCTTCGCGAAATCGGGAGCGCTTTGCAACGCCAGCTGTGATGCAGTGATTGCTTTGATCGCACCCATGGTGTTTCGTTCAATGCAGGGCACCTGAACCAGTCCCGCTATTGGATCACAGGTAAGCCCAAGATGATGCTCCATGGCGATTTCGGCAGCCATAAGCACCTGCCTTTGGGTTCCACCCAGCACTTCGGTAAGGCCGGCTGCGGCCATAGCTGATGATACGCCAACTTCAGCCTGGCACCCGCCCATAGCTGCTGAAATAGTTGCACCTTTTTTAAATATGCTTCCGACCTCGGCCGCGGTAAGCATAAACTGAATGATTTTATCTTCACTATATCCATCGCAAAAAATAACATAGTATTGAAGCACCGCTGGTATTACTCCCGCTGCGCCATTCGTAGGCGCTGTACCCACCCTTCCAAATGATGCGTTCTCTTCATTAACCGCAAGTGCAAAACAACTAACCCAGTCCAGCGTATATTTAAAATTATTTCCGCCGGCGCGGATCGCCATCAGCCAGCTGTCATAATTTTCATACCTCCGATCGCCAATCAGTTTCTTATTAAGTTCCGATGCCCGGCGTTTAACATTTAGTCCTCCCGGTAAAGTACCGGCAGTATGCGAACCGCGGAAGGTGCATTGTTTCATCACTTCCCAGATGGCTAGTACTCCGGTCTTGGTCTCAAAATCGGGTCTCCAGGTATTTTCATTTTCGAGCACAACGTCACTAACGGATAGGCCTGTGCGCCGGCACCAGTGCAACAGGTCATCGGCGCTGTCTATCGGAAATGGCAGTTCAATACCTTCTCTTATTAATATTTTTTCATTTTCCTTTTTTATAAACCCACCGCCAATTGAATAAAAAGTTTCAGCTATCTCACGGCCATCAGCAAACGAAGCAAGAAATGTGAGTGCGTTTGGATGATAAGGCAGGGATTCGGTTACCAGGAATTCTATATCAGTGCGGGCATCGAAATTAATTTCATGTTTCCCTGCCAGAACTATCCGTTTCATTGCAGCTATGTCCGCGATCTTGGTACCAACTGAATCAACATCAAAGGTTACAGGATCATCATTACAAAGCCCGAGCTGAACTGCGATATCCGTTCCATGACCGATACCGGTTTTTGCCAGCGAACCATATAATAATACCCGGACAGATGTTACTTTGGAAAGATCCCCCGCTCCTTCGATATTATTGATAAATCGTTGCGCAGCTCTCCAGGGTCCCAGTGTATGGGAACTTGAAGGCCCGATCCCTATCTTAAAAATATCAAATACCGATATGGCTTCGTGTGGCAAATAAGAAGTTTATTGATAATTAACAAGATCGATATCAAATATCAATACTGAATTCGCGGGTATTACAATATTTCCATTTGCATCTTTTCTTTCCTGGCTTCCATATCCAAGTGAAGGAGGAACAAATAAACGAATTTTACCGCCTTTTTGAATAAGCGGAATTCCCTGCATCCAGCCCGGAATCAGTCCTTGTATACTGAAAACCTGGGTAGTCAGCGGATTAAATTCTTTACCGTTAGTTAGTTTTCCAACGTAAGTTACCTGAACCGTTGAACACTGCGATGGAGAACCTCCGGAACCAGGGGTAATCACCTGGTAGTACATATTGCTCTTGTGTTTTGTAGCCGAAATATTGTTTGCGGTGAGATATTCAACAACCAGTTGCTCTTCTCCGGCGGGAGCCACATCATTATTTTCCGGGCAATCCGAATCCTTTTTACATCCGACAGCTAATAACATTATTAACATTAACCCGGTTACTAATTTTCTCATCTATATGTTTGTTTTGATTGGTTCATTCGTCTCTCTATGCGCATCGTGCGACGGGATATGCACAATAACCAGACAGCAACGCCGGCTTTATTGTTGCACAGCCTCAGTTTTATCCCGGTTTTCCTGCCGTGCTTTGAACTCAAGATACTGCTGTTCTTTCATATCCCATTGGTGCCTTTTATAGAAGACTGCAACAAAGCCAGCAATAATTACCACCGCCGAAATCAGGACAATCGGGTTCAGACTACTATTCGCCTCCATATCTGCCCGCTTGTACCATAATTTGGCGCTGATCAGGATTACCAGCACTGGCAACGAAAATAACATGCCTACCGGAATACCAAAAAGAAGTTGGGTAAGCAGCTTACTTTCCCGCTCCCTGTTTGCCTCCCAATATTGAATAAAAAGCCTTTCCTGTTCACTATCCATATAAACGCAAAATTAAGAATACTAATTAACTATCATGTAGATAGAGAAAAATCAGCAATTTTAATTTAACTTACGGCTAAAATCCACAATTTGAAATTATCCTCTGTTTTTGCCCAATTCCTGTACGAGCACAAAAAACTGAACCTACCGGGGATAGGAAGTTTTGAAATAGATCCTTCCATTCCGATTCCCGATGTTGCTGATAAAAACGCCCCTGATGTAAAACAATACGTACACTTTACCAACAAACAGATCCAGCGGCCAGATGACGATTTTATAGATTTTATACGGGTTCAAACCGGCAAGATCCGCCCGCTGGCAGAATCAGATCTGGAATCATATCTTTCCGATGGTAAACTACTTTTGAATATTGGCAAGCCATTTTTTCTCGAAGGCATTGGCACTCTCCATAAGATCCGTGAAGGGGATCTGGAATTTGCTCCCGGAGCACCGGTACTGGAAAGATTGGAAGGTGACAAGGCCGGTGAAAAGCTCGTCAAAAAAAGACCAGCGTTTGACAGCGGTTATTCACAGATAGAACCTGATAATAATAATAACAGAAAGGCACTGATCGGGATAGGTCTTGCGCTTGGTTTAGGTGCCGTAATCTGGGGTGGGTATTCGCTTTATAACCGTAATACAGAACCACTAAGTCCGGCAGCTATCGAAGATAAAACTGCCGTCACCGAGCCGGCCATCGATGCAAGCACGGTCAAGCCGATCGATTCTTCCGCTTTTAAAGCAGTAGACTCCCTTAATACTGTGGCCGCCCAACCTGTTTCAACGCCCGAACAGAATGTCAGCACACCTCCGGGTAAAATAAAATTTATACTTGAAATGCCAACCACGAAAATGCGCGCATTGAAACGCATCGGACAACTAGCTCTTATCAGCCCGCGAATGAAAATGGAAACTACAGATTCAACCACGTTCAAAATATACGTCTTGCTTTCCGGAACTGCTGCTGATACCAGCCGCATAAAAGACTCGCTCAATACCTGGTATTGGGGCAGAAAAGAAATGAAAGTTTCCATAGAACAATAAAAAAATTCCTTCGAACAATAATCTTTATGGTTCGTACCGCTGACTATTGGATCAGACAACTGAATCTTACCAAACATATTGAAGGAGGATCATTCAGGGAGACCTACCGGTCATCACTAAGCGTTAATCCGGAAGCAGCCAGTGACCAGTTCGTCGGTCCCAGATCAATCTCGACCAGCATTTATTTTTTATTGGAACAAGGACAGTTCTCAGCTTTTCACAAAATAAAAAGCGATGAGACCTGGCATTTCTATGATGGAGACGCACTGGATATATTCGAAATTGACAATGATGGAATGCTGATCATACATAAGTTAGGCAGGGAACCTGAAAACGGGGAGTCGTTCCAGATTGTAATCAGGGCTGGAAACTGGTTCGGATCAAGGGTTGCCGGCAAAGGTTCTTTTTCGCTGGTAGGATGCACCGTAGCTCCCGGCTTTGATTTTTCAGACTTTCAGTTAGCTAACCGCGCCGATCTTCTTCGGTTTTATCCGAAGCATGAATCCATTATTGGAGAGTTGACGTATTGAACCAGGAAATTCATGTAGTGACCGGGACGATTGACGTATTGAACCGTATGGGTTGATGACTGATCGGCCGCCAACCAACTAAATAGTGAAAACTCCGTTAACATATGCACCTTGATAATAGCAGTTAGCCAATAATTTGCTTACATTTAAAGCCTAATATTTATTCGGAGATATGAAACACATTTTACTACTAAGCTGTTGCATTGCTTTATCCCTTGCTATCTATTCGCAAAAAAAACAGGTTTCTATTTTTAACGGAAAGGATCTTACAGGCTGGACGATACACGGCACGGAAAAATGGTTCGTAGAAAAAGGCGAATTGATTTGTGAAAGCGGTCCCGATAAGAAGTACGGTTACCTTTCAACTGATAAAAACTATAAAGACTTCGAATTGGATCTGGAATTCAAACAGGAAGCAAACGGAAACAGCGGCGTGTTTATCCGTTCGGGCATAGAGGGTGTCAAGATCTCAGGATGGCAAATTGAAGTTGCCCCGCTGAATCATAATACTGGTGGTATTTACGAATCATATGGCCGCAACTGGCTCATCAAACCAAAACCAGAAGATGAAAAATGGCTGAAAACTGGTGAATGGAATAAAATGAAAATCAAGGTTGTTGGCGATGAGGTAACTACCTGGCTCAACGGACACCAGATGGTATATCTGAAAGATGAGAAAATCGGGCAGGGAAAAGGTTTTATCGCACTTCAGATACACGACGGCGGTGGCATTAAAGTGCGTTGGAAGAATTTGAAAATAAAAGAACTATAGGTGTTCCCCTCCTGCGAAGGAGGGGAAGGCGTCGAAGACGACGGGGTGGTTGTTCTTTGGTAACTGCATCCTGATAACTTTCGAAGACCAAAGAACAACCACCCCCTCGCTACGCTCGTTCCCCTCCTTCGCAGGAGGGGAGCAAAGAAAAAAGCCGTCTGAAATTCAGACGGCTTTTTTTGTATGATTATTATTACTATTAATATCCCATTCCACCCATATCAGGAGCACCACCACCATGGTTGTGTGATTCTTCCTTCTTAGGCTTATCTGCAATTACGCATTCTGTTGTAAGAAGCATACCTGCGATAGAAGCAGCGTTCTCAAGTGCAATACGTGAAACCTTTGTTGGATCGATAACACCAGCTTTGTACAGGTTTTCATAAACTTCTGTACGTGCGTTAAATCCGTAATCAGCTTTACCTTCCTTCACTTTCTGAACTACTATGCTACCTTCGATACCACTGTTTATAACGATCTGGCGAAGAGGTTCTTCGATTGCACGTTTAACGATAGCGATTCCTGTGTTTTCATCTTCGTTCAAACCTTTCAGTTTTTCCAAAGACTCGATTGCACGGATGAAAGAAATACCTCCACCTGGTACGATTCCTTCTTCAACTGCAGCTCTTGTTGCATGAAGTGCATCATCAACACGGTCTTTCTTTTCTTTCATTTCAACTTCTGTAGCAGCGCCAACATACAGAACTGCAACACCACCGCTTAACTTAGCAAGGCGTTCCTGCAATTTTTCTTTATCGTAATCAGAAGTTGTTCCTTCGATCTGAGATTTGATTTGGTTAACCCTTCCCTGGATCGCTTCTTTCTTACCCTTTCCGCCAACAATAATTGTATTGTCTTTGTCGATGGTAATAGATGCAGCCTGACCAAGTGATTTCAACTCAACAGCTTCCAGTTTGTGACCCATGTCTTCGCTGATAACTTCTCCTGCGGTGAGGATAGCGATATCGGCCAGCATTTCCTTTCTGCGATCACCAAAGCCCGGAGCTTTAACCGCAGCTACTTTCAAAGTACCACGGAGTTTATTAACTACCAGTGTTGCCAGTGCTTCACCTTCCAGATCTTCAGAAATGATCAGCAACGGACGACCGCTTTGAGCAACTTTCTCAAGAATTCCGAGAATATCTTTCATCGCAGATACTTTCTTATCATAAATAAGAATGTATGGGTTCTGCAATTCAACTTCCATTTTTTCGCTGTTGGTAACGAAATAGGCAGATACATAACCGCGATCGAATTGCATACCTTCAACTACATCAACTGTAGTGTCAGTACCTTTTGCTTCTTCAACAGTTATAACACCTTCTTTACCTACTTTAGAAAATGCCTGAGCGATCAGTTTACCGATATTATTATCGTTGTTTGCAGAAATAGTCGCAACCTGCTCGATCATCTTGCTGTCTGAACCTACGGCTTTTGACTGGGCTTTCAGGTTTTCAACAACTTTAATAACCGCTTTGTCGATTCCGCGTTTCAGATCCATTGGATTAGCGCCGGCAGCAACATTTTTCAATCCTTCAGTAATGATAGCCTGAGCAAGAACGGTTGCAGTTGTTGTACCATCGCCTGCAATGTCTGCAGTTTTGGAAGCAACTTCTTTCACCATCTGAGCACCCATATTTTCAATAGGATCTTCCAGCTCGATTTCTTTTGCTACAGTAACACCATCTTTAGTAATGGTGGGTGCACCGAACTTTTTCTCTAAAACCACATTACGTCCCTTTGGACCCAAGGTAACCTTAACGGCATTTGCAAGGACGTCAACGCCCCTTTTCATCTTATTACGGGCTTCGATATCGAAGAACAATTGTTTTGCCATGATTGTATTGTTAAATTTTAAATTTCAATTTTAAATTGATATGGCCAGTATCAAACCTGGACCTGTTTCGCCTGAAGCAGTTGCAATCATGCAACAGGCATTAAACTAATTAAACGATTGCAAGAATGTCGCTTTCTCTCATGATCAGGAGATCATCGCCTTCTATCTGAATTTCTGTTCCAGAGTATTTGCCATACAAAACGGTATCGCCGACTTTAACTGTAACGGGTTCGTCTTTTTTTCCGGGACCGGCAGCTACGACAGTTCCACGTTGCGGTTTTTCTTTAGCAGTGTCAGGTATAATGATTCCACCTGCTGATTTTTCTTCTGCTTTAGCTGGTTTCACAATTACCCTGTCGTGAAGTGGGGTAACTTTTAATTTCGGTGCGGCAATTTTTGAATTAGCCATAAATTATCAAATTTTGATTTAGTGAATTGTAAGAAATTAACTGATCAGGTTTTTGTATCTGAAAGCTGGCAAAGGTAGGCGAATTTTGTACCAAAACGCTTTTAGAAGTCAATTTAGCAGCTTCCTGTATGCATTGTCATACAACGGGACGTGCAGGGGCACGGATTTGGGGGTGCTGTGTCATTTTTTCAGTGACTATTTCAATGTCAGTAGAATAAATCTTTTAAATAGCCGTTTTCAACCGGTATATCCTGGTTTTAAAATCCTGCCCGGAACTGTACCATGAAAAACCTGAAACTGGCCTTTTTACCGGCTTTTTTAATTGCCCAGACCCTTCTGATGTCTTGTTCCAAAAGCAGCGACACATCGGCGTTAATCTCGGAATCCGCCACTGTTTCCCTAACAAAATTTCCGTGTGGTCCAACATGTACAGCCGAAGCCTGGCTCCTGGTTGTAGACAATAATACTTCTTACGAGCCGGTTAATCTCCCTGATTCTTATAAAATTTCTAATCTTACGGTCCGGGTGACACTCAAAAAAACAGGTTTGAAATCAAATACCTGGCAAGGTACCGGCGAAGAGCAGGTTGAAGTGATAGAAATCGTAAAAAAATAGACTCAAAACCTTTACTATCAACCGGGGCGAAATATGTTAAATCATCTGCCTTGCGGAAATAATCATTGATAATACTGATCGGTTTTATTAGTTTTGCTCGCTCAATTCAAGTTCTTACAATGATCAGTAGAAGAAATATCAGGGTGAAAGTGATGCAAATGCTTTATTCGATTGAAACCCTGGAGGAACAGGTTAAACCAGGTGAACCCGTCAAATTATTACAAAAGCAGTTCGACCAGTCACGACAGTTATTTTTATACCTCGTACATTTTCTGACTGAAGTTGCCCGGTATTCCGAAACACATGCCAGAAACAGGGCTTCGAAACATCTGCCCTCTGCTGAAGATCTTACCATCAATACAAAAATAGCCGGCAACGAGTACCTTTGGAAGATTTTGGAACTGCCCTCTTATATCCAGGCGGTTAAAGAAGATAAACCTCAATACATCTCCAACCCGGAATTGCTGAAAAAAATATATCTCGACCTGGCAGGCTCAGAGATTTACCGTACCTATATTACCACTCAGGGCAGGGACAAAAAATCCGAAAAAGAGATCCTCGAATTTATTTTTACCGACCTGATGCTCCCCAATGAACACTTCACTTCAGTTGTAGAAGAACATTTTAATAATTGGGATGATGATGGCGAAATGATGAACCTGCTCGTGTTGAATTTTATTTCCAAGGCCGGCAGTGCAGATCTTCAGCAACTGGTAAGCCGCGAGAAATGGCAGTTCGCAAAGGACCTGCTGGAAACAAGTCTGAGCAAGAAGGAACTTACCATGGATTATATCAAACCAAAACTGAAGAATTGGGATCCTGAGCGAATTGCGGCACTTGATATGATCCTGATGCGGATGGGTGTTTGTGAATTTTTATTTTTTGAAACCATTCCACCCAAGGTTACAATCAACGAATACATCGATCTCGCAAAGGAATATAGTACCCCTCAAAGCGGTCATTTCGTAAATGGCATCCTGGATAATATACACAAGGATCTTGTCAAAGATGAGAAAATGCATAAGATTGCGTATAAATAATAACACATCCTTCATTCATAAATCATCTGTTTGTGAAACACATACTTTTTCTATTATTGGCGTCTTCGGTCTTTGCCGGTTGCAAAGACTCTACCGGAAACAATGATACTCAGGCAATTGAAACAACCGGGAAAAATGCCCTGACAACGATTGAATGGGTAGAGCCAAAAAAAGATCTCGGGACCATTAATGAAGGTCAAAAACTACAAATCAGTTTTCACCTGAAAAACACAGGCAACAGTCCGTTGATTTTTCAGTCCGTGGTTCCGGGATGCGGCTGCACGGTGGCCGACTACCCCAAAGAACCCATTGCACCGGGTAAAGAAGCCGATATCACTGCTTCATTCGATAGCAAAGGCCGTGAAGGTCAGCAGCATAAGGAGATTACGGTCACGGCAAATACAAAAGAATCAAGTCAGCATACCCTCAGCTTTAATGTTATGGTGGTTAAAGCAAAAAGCTGATCATTTTTTACTTAATTTTGCAGCTCGTTTAATATAAATACTCAAAAATGACATTATCAGCGATTTTTTTACAGGCCGCAGGCGGTTCCGGAGGTGGATATTTTCAATTATTATTATTAGGGGGTATGATCCTCGTGTTCTGGTTGTTTATGATCCGTCCTCAGGCAAAAAAAGCGAAACTCGCCAAGCAGTTTCAGCAAAATATGAATAAGGGTGATAAAATTGTTACGATCGCGGGCATACATGGTACGGTGAATAAGGTTAATGATGATAATACAATCATGATTGAAACCAGCCCCGGCAGTTACATGAAGATTGAGAAAAGCGCCATTTCAATGGAATGGACAAGCAATATCAATAAGCCAGCTGTTCCCGCTAAATAATAGTTTCAGGAAATTTATATTTTTAATGCCGGCATCATTTTGCCGGCATTTCTTTTTAACCTGCAGGCATGGTACTAAAAATTGGCATCACCGGAGGCATAGGATCAGGAAAAAGCACAGTTGCAAAAATCTTTGCTATTCTTGGTGTACCGGTATATTATGCCGATGATGCATCCAAACGGATCATGAACACAGATCCGGATGTAATTCAATCCATCATAAAATATTTCGGAACTCAGGCATATATTAATGGAGTGCTGGATCGTTCGTTTCTGGCCGTGCAGGTTTTTAATGATAAGTCAAAGCTTGAATTGCTGAACTCGCTTGTTCACCCCGCTACTATCAGGGATGCAGATGCCTGGCTTGCCGCACAAAGCGCGCCTTATGTAATCAAGGAAGCAGCCCTGCTCTTTGAAAGCGGTTCATATTCCGCACTTGATTATGTGATTGGTGTTTCAGCGCCTTATCCTTTGCGGATGCAGAGAACTATGAAAAGAGATAATATCTCCAAAGAACAGGTTGTTGCAAGAATGAACCGGCAGATCGATGAAAACATCAAAATGAAACTGTGCGATTTTATCGTTTATAACGATGAAGAACAGTTGCTGATCCCGCAGGTGCTGGAATTGGACCGGAGGTTCAGGTCTTAACTGCCCTCCTGCGAAGGAGGGCGGCGAGCGGAGTGAGCGGGCTTTGGCCTCCGTATCTTTAGCGGAGGAGGGTGGTTGTTCTTTGGTCTTCGAAGGTTATTAGTACGCAGTTACCAAAAAACAACCACCCCTGTCGTCTTCGACGCCTTCCCCTCCTTCGCAGGAGGGGAATTAATGTATATTTATCACTTAAACTTTTTTCATGACCAAACGACTAACTGCATTTATACCGGCACTATTATGCTGGTGTGTTATGCAGGCGCAATCTGACTACAGCAATTATCAGCAACAATCTGCCAGGATAAACGCACTTGCAAAATCAAACTCACAATTAGTAAAAGTAAGGTCATTAACAAAAACATCCGGCGGAAAAGACATCTGGATGTTAACCATCGGAACAGGTAATACCGAAGCCAGACCGGCAATTGCAGTTGTGGGTGGCGTTGAAGGCAATCATTTACTCGGAACTGAAATGGCTATCGGATTTGCGGAAGAACTCGTTAAGGGAGCCGGCACTGATTCAATTAAAGCCCTGTTGGCAAATACCACTTACTATATATTTCCAAACATGAGTCCCGACGCAATGGAACAATATTTCAGCAAACTGAAATATGAAAGACGGGGAAATGCAACTTCGACTGATGATGACCGTGATGGCAAAACGGATGAGGACGAATTCGACGATCTTGATGCTAACGGAAAGATTACCTGGCTGAGAATTGAGTCTCCAATAGGATCATATTTGCCAAATCCTGAGGATCCGCGGTCGCTGGTTAAAGCCGATCTTAATAAAGGTGAAAAAGGAAAGTATCTGCTATTAGCAGAAGGCATCGATAACGATAAGGATGGTGTCTTCAATGAAGACGGTGAAGGCGGAGTATGGTTCAATAAAAATATGCCTTTCAAACATCCTTCTTTTTCTAAGGGATCAGGTGAATTTGCAGTCTCAGAAAGAGAATCAAGGGCAATACTCGATCAGCTATACAACTCATTTAATATATATGCTGTTATCAGTTTCGGACCCGACAACAATTTATCAACCCCAATCGCATTTAATGGCGCCGCAGCTTCACAGCGGCTTGTTGCCGGATACCAGGAACCTGATGCCAGGATCAATGCCATGGTTTCTGAGCTTTATAATAAAGTCACCTCGATGAAAGATGCACCCAAAACCACCTCAACAGGTGGTGATTTTATTTCATGGAGCTATTTTCATTTTGGCAGATTCAGTTTCAGTACGCCCGGTTGGTTTGTGCCAAAAGCCAAACCCGATACTGCAAAAAAAGAAAAGACTTTTTCTGTCGAAGATCCAATAGCTAGCTATTTACGGTTTGCCACACAACAAGGCATTTCCAATACTTTTTCTGATTGGAAACCAATTCAGCATCCCGATTTTCCCGGACAAAAAGTTGAACTGGGAGGTATCGACCCTTTTGTTCTGATCAATCCACCCTTTAAACTGGTGGCTGACATTATCAAAAAACACACAAACTTTCTGATCAAACTGGCATCGTTCCAACCTGACCTGGACATATTAAATGTAAAGACCGAAAGAGTACCTGGAGGATTAACAAGAGTTACATTGACAGTTGCCAATAAAGGAGCTTTACCTGCAACTTCCACGCTCGGAGAAAAAAATTACTGGCTTAAAAGAATAACCGTAAAAATGCAAACCGGTAATAATCAATCGATCATCAGTGGAAAAAAATCACAGCTTATCAATAACCTGGAGGGCAATGGAATGGCAGAACTTACCTGGCTTATCAAAGGTTCAGGGTCGGTTGTTATAGAAGCCGGCTGTCCCACAACCGGTCTTAAAAAACAGGAAATTAAATTATAATCCGGAACCGGTTCGATCATTCTAAAAAAAGCATTAAGATGAAAAGTATCTTTAAATATATCGTTCCAATTCTATGGAGCTGTTTATTGTTTTCGCCTGTTTTCTCACAAAAAGCAGAGCAGATCTTCAAAGCGGCGGGAAGCCCGGCTAATCCGAAAGTTTCAATAAGCTGGAACAAGTATTATGATCATGCCGGAATCACGGAAATCTGCAAAAAAATTATTGCAGCATATCCCGACCTGGCAAAACTTGAAACAATTGGTAAATCATTCGAGGGTCGGGATATCTGGTGTTTATCCATCACCGACTATAAAAAAGGCGATGCTTCAACCAAGCCGGCAATGTATATCGATGGCAATATTCACTCAAACGAAATACAGGGAGCCGAGTTCGCGATGTATACGGCCTGGTACCTCACAGAAACTTTTTTCGATACAAAATTTATCCGGGAGTTGCTGGCTGATAAAGTTTTTTATATCATCCCTTCAATCAATCCGGATGGTCGTGACAGTTATATTCATAAAGGTAATACAGCAAGTTCGCCACGCTCGGGAGTAATTCCGGTTGACAATGACCGTGATGGTGAAGTGAATGAAGACGGCTATGATGATCTTGATGGCGATGCTGAAATCTTATATATGCGCCGTAAAAATCCGAATGGTAATCTGCGTATTGATCCGAACGATCCTTCGCGAATGATTACGGTACCGGCTGATCAGAAAGGTGATTATGAATTTCTTGGCCTGGAAGGAATTGATAACGATGGCGATGGATTGGTCAATGAAGATGGATACACCTTTGAATATGATCCGAACCGCGATTGGGGATGGGGCTGGCAGCCAAACTATATCCAGGGCGGTGCCTACAAGTACCCGTTTAGTTTGCCAGAGAACCGTGCAGTGATGGAGTTTGTTATGAAGCATCCAAATATCGCTGCCGCACAATCTTTTCATAATGCGGGCGGTATGATATTAAGAGGACCCGGTGGCCAGGAAGATGTTGGCACCTACAATCCGCAGGATGTAAGAGTGTATGATTTTATCGCAAAAAAAGGTGAAGAGCTTATTCCGGGTTATAGATACATGGTGGTATACAAAGATCTGTATTCGGCTTATGGTGGTGAACTTGACTGGTTTTATGGAGGACGGGGAATATATACTTACTCAAATGAATTGTGGACACCCTATCTGATGTTTAATAAAGATGCAACACGCGGTCCCGAAGATGCTTCTTCAAATGAGTTCAACCGGTATCTCCTCTTCAAAGATGCCTTTGTTGAATGGCACGAATTCAACCATCCCCAATATGGCAAAATTGAGATTGGTGGTTTTAAGAAAAACTTCGGTCGGACACATCCCGGATTTCTACTCGAAAGCGATGCACACAGAAACATGGCGTTCAGTATTTATCATTGTTACCAGACACCGAAACTTGAGATCGATTCTGTTTCAGAAAAAGATCTGGGTGATGGCTTAAAGGAGATAACTGCTGTGATCGCAAACCGGCGTATCATGCCGACCCACTCGAGCCAGGATACTAAATACAAAATTGAAAGACCTGATTATATTTCCATCACCGGTGCTAAGGTGATCGCGGGCATGGTTGTACAAAACAGGGATCTTAATATCACCAGTGAGCAAAAAAACAATCCTCAAACCATTGAAGTTGATAATATTCCTGGCATGGGCATTGTGACTGTGCGATGGATCGTGCAGGGGTCAGCGAAATATGGCATAAATGTGGATAGCAGAAAGGGCGGCAAAGCTACTATGTCTAAATAACCAACATGTTCAGCTTCATAAGAAAACCGTATTTCATAGCCTTTATAGTACTGTATGTTGGTTCGGTTTTTATTTTATATAAAAACGGATTTCCTTCAAATCAGGTCCTGGTCGCATTGTTCAGCTTCGCCCTGATACTTCCCCTGATAGCTTATTTTGTTTCAATTAAGACAAGAAAAGCGGTATCCAGCCAATCATTATTTGACCACGAATGGCTGGTACTTTCCGGCCTGATACTGTATATCGTTATCTATATTTCCTGGGGAGACCGGTTTGTAACCCGGCATGTACTAACGGGAATAAAAGTTAATCCGGCAATATTATTTGTGCTTGGAGCCGCGAAGGACGTTGTGTTTTATTTCCTGATCCCGTTTCTTGTTTATCGTTCTGTTTTTGGTTTCACATTGCGGGAAGCAGGCCTTCGCATATCTCTACGGGATATTTTCTCAATCCCAAACATCATCACATTTTTTTCCTTATCAGCAGTTCTGATACTATTTCAGTATTTGTTTAATACAGATCTGGAATTGTTGTGGGAAGGCGAGTATGAATCAGGCGTATTGCTCAAAGCCATCCCGGCATTGTTTTTCCTGTTACTTTTTAAGGCAGGACTGGCATTGGGATTTTTTTTCCATTCATTGTTGCAGTCCAGATTATCTATTGGCTTGAATTCGAAATTTGGCGGGATGATTATTTCTGTGTTGATCTTTGGTTTCGCCCATTTGCCGCTTCTTATTGAAGAAGGCATTCCGGCTCACCACAAATTTGCACAGAATCACGATTTATTGATGGTTCTTGCCTACTGTATTGCCATTGTTGCGATCAGTCATCTTTTTATCGCTATCATCTGGAGGCGTTCTAAAAACCTGTGGCTGCTCATGGGCCTTTATGCCGTTATGGAGGTTATGCCGGATCTTATTCATTTTCTGGAGCTCTGGAAGTCTTGAGGTCCTGTATTCTATAATACTTTAAAGGCATTGATCACTTCAGGAGTGAATCACTTCAGGAGTGAATCACTTCAGGAGTGGTCATTTAAATAAAAATCCCTGCCATTCTCAGGCAGGGAATCTGTTAAAATTAATCTACGGTTGTGGGTTAAAGGCCGTATAAACGGCTTCTTGTTGAGGTTCCTAAGGTTAAAAGATCCGGGTTAGAGATCTACAGTAAGGGGTTAGGGTTGTTTTAGGAGTTAATTGCTTTAGTTAGTTTTGGTCAGCAATTAGTTTTGGTCATTTTGTACGTATGTATGGCAAATGACTTTAAAAAAGGTTTAGGGTTAAGGGGCTACTGCTCAGTTAGTTTCGGTGCGTTTTAAGCAGTTTGTTTTGATAAAGCAAAGATGCAGGAATTGCACGCGTTTTTCCATCAAACTATTCATGCATTAATGACTTGTTGGATAAAGATTTAGGTTATGCTAAGTAAAATCACTTATTAATCGGGTAAGGGTTTGCTTTTGCAGTGTGAAGGATCTCCCGATCCGTTGATTTTCAAAGCTGTCTGGTGTTAAATTTTATTGGAGACTATGGAGAACTGGTCGAAGTGATCAGCATCGCCGGATCCGGAGATCCGCCGGACAAGGGGGCGGATCAGGAGATCCGCCCTACATACCTTACATTATTTTAAATCACTCAGCGCCTTTTTTATACGCGCAACACCGTTTTCAATGTTTTTCATGCTGTTGGCAAATGAAAGACGGATACAGTCGGGTTCCCCGAAAGCACTGCCACTGACGCTGGAAACATGGGCGGTATTGAGTAAATACATCGAAAGATCATCAGAATTATTAATGGTCTGATCGCCGACTTTTTTGCCGTAATATGCCTTCATTACCGGAAAAACATAAAATGCACCATCCGGCTCCATACAGGTTACACCTGGCAGCGTACTCATTAATTCCAGCATTTTCTTCCGGCGATTTGTAAACTCTTCGGTCATTTTATGCGAAGGTTCCAGATCACCGGTCAAGGCTATAATTGCTGCACGCTGAGTTATCGAACAGGTAGCACTTGTGAATTGCCCCTGAATTTTTTCACTCCCCTTAACCACGATCGGATCTGCGGCAATATAGCCCAGTCTCCAGCCCGTCATTGCAAATCCCTTACTAAGACCATTCACAATGATAACCCTGCTTTTAATGTCCTCAAACTGAGCTATACTCTCATGTTTCCCAACGTAGTTTATATATTCATAAATTTCATCGGAAATAATAAAGATTTCAGGATATTTTCTGAAAACTTCCGCCAGACCCTCCAGCTCATCTTTCGAATAAACAGCACCAGAAGGATTACAGGGAGAAGAAAACATAAAAAGTTTCGTCCTCGGGGTAATCGCAGCCTCCAGTTCGGCTGGTGTAATCTTGTATTTATTTGCCACGGTAGAGCGGATAAACACCGGTTTCCCCTCTGCAATTCTTACCAATTCAGAATAAGTGACCCAAAAAGGAGTTGGTATGATAACCTCATCGCCATTATCGATTATCGCCATGATCACGTTTGCCAGGCTTTGTTTGGCTCCGGTTGAAACCAGGATGTTTTCAGGCTTGTATTCCAGGTTGTTATCTCTTTTTAATTTAGTACACACGGCTTCTCTCAGGTCTGCAAAACCTGCAACAGGAGTATAATGGCTCCAGTTTTCATCTATCGCTTTCTTTGCCGATTCTTTTATGTGTTCGGGTGTATCAAAATCAGGCTCGCCGAGGCTGAGATCAATTACATCTATGCCACTTGCTCTTAATTCACGACCCAGTTTGGCCATTTTAAGTGTTTCAGGTTCATTGAACCGCTGTAATCTGGAAGATAACTGCATTGCTAGGTTACTTTATTTTTGATGAAGAACGCAAATGTAGGAACCATTTCAGATTTCAGGTGATGCCTTTCGGAATTTTTAACGGAATCATGCTAATGATATACCACAGCTCATCAAATTTCGTTGTATTCGATGCGCCCGGAAATCCCTTATAATTGTGGCAAAACCGGAATTTCATTATCACTTTCTTCTGTTGAAAACCCTATCTTTGCCAACCTTTAAAAAAAATAAACAACAATTGCGATGAGAGCACTGGTTAGTATTTTTGCTGTTCTTCTGATCCTGATATCTGGTTACCAGCTTTCCTTTACATGGTTCGTGAACAAACATGAATCTGCAATGGAAGCAAAGGCCAAATTACAGGTTAAACGACTTTATCCGACCCCTGAGCAAAAATACACGGGCAATAAAGAAGCCCGGGCCTTGTACCAGGACACGATCAATACTCTGGTCAGTCAACGCCTTTCCGCTTTGCTGGATAGTACCAAAGATCAAAAGATAACCTGGTGGGGTAACTCGTATCAAAAAGCTAAGGAAAGCGAGCTATTACTTGGGCTTGATCTTCAGGGTGGAATAAATGTAACCCTCGATATCGCACTGGACGGCCTTATAAAAGGTGTTGCCAACAATCCAAAAGATCCTCAGTTACTGAAAGCCATTGAAGAAGCGAAGAGAAGAAAACTGACCAGTGATCAAAACTTCATCGACCTTTTCGGCGCAGCCTTCAACAGTCAGAATCCGGGGGCTAAAATGGCACCTCTGTTTGCCAATACAAACCGCAATAAATTAACCATTAATGCTTCTGATGCCCAGGTATTAAATTATATCCGTGAGCAGGCAAATGCCGGTATGGCCCAGACTTTCCAGGTTCTCAGAAGACGTATAGATAAATTCGGAGTTGCTCAGCCAAACATAAGCCTTGATGAAGCAAAAGGTATTATCACGGTTGAACTGGCAGGAGCCACTGATCCGGAAAGAGTAAGAAGGTTTTTACAATCTACCGCCAATCTTCAGTTCTGGGAAGTTTACACATTTGCTGATCTCGGTCAGGGACTTCAGAAAGCAGATAAAGCACTTGATACTTATCTTTTTTCTCCAAACAAGTTAAAGGATTCTGCTGCCCTTGCTGCTGATTCGCTTAAGACCGATACAAGTGCAGGAAGCAACCCGCTTTTCCGTATTCTCGTTCCGGCCCAACCACAACAAAATCCTGAAACAGGCGGCTATTATTACTACCCTTATATTGGTGTTGCAAGAATAAGCGATACTGCAAAAGTGAATGAGTACCTCAGACTTCCCGTGGTGAAAAATAATTTCCCAGCCAATTCTAAATTTCTTTGGGGCAAACAGGACAGGGATCAAACCGGAAAATTATCTACTGTTTTATTATTATATGCTATCAAAACCATTCCTGGTAAAGAAGGCGCTGAACTGGAAGGTGAGGCAATAGAAAATGCCAGCCAGGAATTTGATCAGATCACCAACGAAGTGAACGTGACGATGGCGATGACAAATTCCGGCGCACGCACCTGGGAGAGAATGACAGAGAAAAATAAAAACAAGTCAATCGCTATTGTTCTTGATGATATCGTTTACTCTGCCCCTAATGTAATTGACAAAATTTCAGGAGGTAATTCCCGGATTACTATGGGAAGCGGAAGCGGTGCAAACACTCAACTGGTCGTAGAGGAAGCACAGGATCTTGCAAACATCTTAAAAGCTGGTAAGCTTGATGCACCTGCAAAGATCGTTCAGGAACAGGTTGTAGGGCCAACACTCGGACAAGAAGCAGTACATGGTGGAATGATGTCGTTTCTGATATCATTCCTCGTGATCTTTGTTCTGATGATCATTTATTATAACACCGGTGGTATTGTCGCCAATATTGCACTTATCCTTAACCTGCTTTTTACAGTAGGTATACTCAGTGCCATGCATGCCACACTTACTGCTGCCGGAATCGCTGGTCTTGTACTGACAATCGGTATGGCGGTTGATACTAACGTTATCATTTTCGAACGTATCAAGGAGGAACTTGCCAAGGGCAGCACACACGACCAGGCAGTCAAAATCGGTTACCGCCGATCTTTGCCGCCCGTACTTGATGCGCATATTACAAGTTTACTTACAGCCATCATACTTGCTATTTATGGACTCGGCCCGGTTCTTGGATTTGCCACTACTCAGATAATTGGTCTTTTGTTATCACTGTTTACAGGTATCCTTGTATCCAGATTAATAACCGACTTCTACACTAAGAAAGATCGTCACTTCAAATATTTCACCAGCTTCTCCAAGAAGATATTCCGTCACGCGAATTACAAGTTCATTGAG
>Ga0193752_1000712_pt1 | contig 30346 bp, 25 predicted proteins | sample H1c1metaG_FD_144924 | JGI IMG/M metagenome (GOLD analysis project Ga0193752, IMG submission 144924) | Soil microbial communities from a riparian zone of the East river system, Colorado, United States - H1c1 | ecosystem: Environmental > Terrestrial > Soil > Riparian zone | place: USA: East River... | reverse complement strand
GGGAGTTGCGTCAGGCGGCCCCGACTCACGAGCTCAACTCACTTCGGTACGCGTCAGTGGACCGAGATGTCGACCGCCGGACGCAACTCCCCGACGGTACGCAACACCGCGTGCACCGAATGTTTCTTGAACGCGTCGATCAACGTCGTATCGACCGCCTGATTGTCATCGATCGCGGTGTACGCGAGCTGGGTCAGGATGTAGTCGAATCGCGGCGCCCACTTGCGTGAACCGAGGCGCGCCGTCGTCGAGCAGTTGTCGACCATATAGGCGACACCGCGCGCGTGCATGTACGGATTGAGCGAGTCGACCGACTCGATCACCGACTCGTTCACGACCTCGGACAACGGATGCCCGCGCTCGATGAGCAAATCGATTTGAGCCATCATCGTCGCGCAGTACACACCGGCGCTGAACGGATCGACCGGAATCTTCTCTTCGACGCGCTGCTTACGCACACCTTCGCCGACCTTCCACATCTCTGTGCCGTCGATCTTCCCCATCGGGAAGCGCTTGAACCGCTGGCCCGACATGACGACGCTGCGCAACTCGTTCCCCGACGCAACCTCTTCGTAGATCTCCTGCAAGATCTCGAACGCAGGCTTGTACGACGCCGCATACGCTTTTTCGAACGTGGCCTTGCCCGCCGCATCGAGTCCTTCGTACACCGCGAGAATGCCGCGCTTCGAAATCGTCTTGTTGATCGGCCCGGTGATCGACTCACACGAACGCAAGAACGCATCCGGCTTCGTCGCACCCTGGCTGACATAGCGGCGATACAAGCTCTCCACGATTCCGTGCACCGCGCCGAGGAGAATGCCGCGCTCGCCGAAGATGTCCGACTTGTACTCGGACTCGAGTGTCGTCATGAAGGTGTACGGCGCACCGATCGCAACGGACCAACCGAGCGCGCGATCAGTCGCCTTGCCGGTCGCATCCTGATGAACCGCGAAGCTCGAGTTGATGCCCGCGCCGTTGACCTCTTTGCCCTGCACGTACAACCGCCGGACCGACGGCCCCATGCCCTTCGGGCAGACCGCGATCACGTCGACGTTCTTCGGAAAGTCCGCCCCGACGCTGCGGAGATGGCCGAGTAAGAAGCCGTGTGACAAGCCGAGCGTCGTGCCCGGACGCATCGCTTCGAACACTTTGCCGAACGACTCGGCAAGCGCAGCATCCGCGATCAACAGCAGCACCATGTCTGACTCGCGAATCACTTCGAAGTGCTCGCCGAGCGTGCCGTTCTGTTCCGTGAAGCCCGCTTCGCGCGCCGAAGTTGCCGACGCCGAATCCTTACGCAGGCCGATCTTCACCTTGATGCCGGTGCCTTCGAGCGAGTCGCGCAGGTTCTGCGCTTGCGCCGGACCCTGCGAGCCCCAGCCGATCACGCCGATCTGCTTCACGCCTTCGAACGCCTTCGTCAAAAGCGGAAACAGGTTGCGACCTCCGACCACGACTTCTTCTTTGCGGCCGTTGAGCTCGATGACTTTCTTCTCGAATACCTTCGACTGAAACGTGAGGTCGGTTGCCATGATCGTGCCTTTCTATGCAGAGGCGCGTTGTAGCTCGAAACCGGCCTTGCGTGAAATGCATTGTTTGGGATACTGCGTTGCGTCTAGCGCAATGTTGGGGCGGTCGCGAAACCGCTCGAGCCCGCGAAGAAATCCCGATGGATACCGAAGGTTTGCGCCTGTTCGCACACCTCGCACGTTCGCTGCATTTCGGGCGGACGAGCCGCGAGTGCCACATCAGCCCGTCGGCGCTGAGCCGCAGCATCCAGCGCCTCGAGCAGGAAGCGGGGGTTCCGCTGTTCCAGCGCGATAGTCGCCACGTCGAGCTCACCCCGGCTGGGGAGCGCATGTTGTTGTTTGCGGGCGAGACGCTGACGCGCTGGGAGCAAGCGGTCACCGGCATGCGCGACAGCAGCGCAGGGCTGCAAGGCACGCTCTCGTTGTTTTGTACCGTGACCGCAGCGCACAGCTTGTTGCCGGCGGTGCTCGGCTCGTTTCGCCAGCGGCACCCCGACGTGACGATTCGGCTCGAGACCGGCTATGCGGCGGATGCGTTGCAGCGACTGCAACGATCCGAAGTCGACGTGTCGGTTGCCGCGCTTCCGGATCGCGTGCCGAGCGCACTTCTGTCGCGCGTGATCGCGCACACGCCGCTCTCGTTCATCGCACATCCGAGCCTCGGCATCGCGAGCGCCCGCACGATCGACTGGAGCAGTGTGCCCATGATCTTGCCCGAACACGGCATCGGACGAGACAGCGTCACGCGGTGGTTTCGGCAGAAGCGCATCGTGCCGCGCGTGTACAGCGAGGTCTCAGGGCACGAGGCGATCTTGTCGTTGGTGACGCTCGGCTGTGGCGTCGGCGTAGTGCCCGAGTTGGTGTTGGAAAAGAGTCCGCTCCGCTCGGAGCTGCAAGTGATCGACGTGCGGCCTCGCTTGCCGCCATTTCACGTCGGTGTGTGCATCAAGCGATCGACCTTGAAGATGCCGTTGATTGCGGCGTTTTGGGACTCGATTTCGGACGTCTGAACGATCGCAATTCTCACGGGCGATCGCGCAACTGCTGCTCGCGAAGACCGATGAGGAGAAGGATCGCGCGTGACACGCACGCGCTGAGGTGACGTATGCCCTGCAATCCGCGATATCCCGCTCGAATTTTGCTACAAGTGCGGCTCTACTCGGTGAGAACCCCGTGAAATTCGTGCATGCCGCGGATCTGCATCTCGATAGTCCGCTGCGCGGATTGGCGAGGTATGCGGGCGCGCCGGTCGAAGAGATGCGGCTCGCGAGTCGGCGCGCTTGCGAAAACCTGGTGGGGCTGTGCCTCGCGGAGCAAGTGGATCTGTTGTTGCTCGCCGGTGATCTGTACGACGGCGATTGGCGCGACTACTCGACTGGGTTGTACTTCAGCGCGCAAATGTCGCGGCTGCGTGAGGCGGGCGTGCAAGTGGTGCTCGTGCGTGGCAATCACGATGCGGCGAGCCAGATCACGCGGCACCTGCGCTTGCCGGACAACGTCTACGAACTGTCGATCGATTCGCCACAAACGTTGAGCTTCGAAGACCTCGGTATCGCCGTGCACGGGCAGAGCTTCGCAACGCGCGCGGTCACCGAGAATCTCGCGCGCGCCTATCCGGAGCGAATCTCACAGCTGGTGAACGTCGGGTTGCTCCACACTTCCGTGAACGGTCGGGCGGGGCACGAGCCGTACGCTCCGTGTTCGCTCGATGAGCTGGTGAACAAGGGGTACGACTACTGGGCGCTCGGCCACGTGCATGCGCGTGAGGTGTTGAGCGAAACGCCGTGGGTCGTGTTCGCGGGCAATCTCCAAGCGCGGCACGCGCGTGAGATCGGCGAAAAGGGCGCGACACTCGTGAGCTACTCCGCGAGCGGGATCACGCACGTCGAGCATCGTGCGCTCGATGTCGTGCGCTACGCGACGCTTCGCGTGGATTTGGCGCGTGCATCTGGTTTCGATGCCGCGCTCGAGAGCGCGCGCGATGCGTTTGCGGATCTGGCGGCCAACGTGGATCGCACGACTGCAGTGCGGTTGATCTTGACCGGCGAATCTGCGGTGCACTCGCAACTGCATGCACGCGATGTAGCGTTGCTCGAAAACGTGCGCGCGTTTGCGACGGATCTCGGCGCAGGTCAGTTGTGGGTCGAGAAGGTTCTGCTGGAAACGAAGCCACTGGCGTCGCACGCGTCGTCGCAGCTCGAAGACGGCGCGCTCGGCGAGTTGCTGGGCTATTTGAAGCAGTTGCGCAGCGATGATGCGGCACTTTTTCAGCTGTCGAGCGAAGAACTTCACGAGTTGCGGGCGAAGCTGCCGGCGGAGCTTCGCGATGGTGAAGACGGTTTGCGGCTCGATGATCCGCAGCGGCTGCGCGCGGAGCTCGATGCGGTCGAGCAGCTGCTGCTCGTGCGGCTGTTCGGCATGGAGGCGCCCGCATGAAACTGCTGCGCCTCGACTTGTTGGCGTTTGGGCCACTGCAGGGTACGACGATCGAGCTTGCGAGCGAGGCGCCGTGCCTGCATCTCGTGTATGGGCCGAACGAAGCAGGTAAAAGCACCGCGCTTCGTGCGTTGCATGGGTTCTTCTACGGAATCCCAGAAGCTACGCCGGATGCGCATCGCTTTCGCGCGAGCGAGCTTCGCGTGGCAGCGCTGCTGCAGGATGCGCGCGGGCGCGAGCTGTATGTGGTGCGGCGGAAGGGGCGCAAACAGACGCTCGCGGCTGCAGACGGCACTCCGCTCGCAGGCGCCGATGCGTCGTGGATCACGGCGGGAATGCCTGAAGCGCAGTTTCGTTCGATGTTCGCGCTCAGCTACGACACGCTCGAGCAAGGTGCGGATGAGCTTCTCGGGAGTGCGGGCGAGCTCGGGCAGAGTCTGTTCAGCGCAGGCACGGGGGGTGTGGGTGCTCACGCGGTGCTCGAATCGCTGCGCCAGGAAGCGGATGCGCTGTATCGGCCGCGGGGTCGTACGCAGCGTTTGAATGCCGCACTCACTGCGTTCGAAGACGCGAAGCGCAGCGTGCGTGAACAATCGATTCGGGCGGAGGCGTTTGCCGAGCAGCAGCGTTCGATCGAAGCGGCGGAAGAAGATGCCAGCCGCTTACAGCTGCAACGGCAGCAGCTGATGGCGGAGCGCGTGCGGTTCGAGCGCGCGCGGCGCGTGTTGCCGTTACTCGCGAAGCGCGCTGAGTTGCGGCGCCAGCGCGCCGAGCTCGGCGAAGTTGCGGCGTTGCCGGGTTCGGCGACGGAGGATCGCCGGTTACTGGAGCGTGCGCGCCGTGACGCGAGCTTGCGAATCGAGCATGTGGACGGTGAGATCGCGAAGCTGGAAGAGGCGCGGGCGGCGCTCGCCGTGAACGACGCCTGGTTGGAACCGGTGAACCAGGTTCAGCTCTCGGAGTTGCGCGACCGGTTGTTGCAGTATCGTCGAGCGCAGCGAACGTTGCCGGTGCGGCGAGATGCGTTGTCGCGCGCGCAGGGCGAGCTGCACGCGATGCTCGAGCGGCTCGGGTTGCAGGTCGAGTTTGCACAAATCGATTCGCTGCGGGTCAGTCGTCCGCTCGAAGCGAAGATTCGTGAGTACGCGCGCCGTGGTGAAACAGTGATCTCGCGTCGCGCGGAATTGGCGCGTCAGCTGGCGGCGAAGCGAGACGAGGCGGCGAAGCAGCGTGGTGGTTTGGTTGCGCGTCGTTTCGATCCGGGTTCGACGGTGCGGCAGATCGAGTTACCGTTGTCGCCGGAGAGGGTGTCGCTCACGCTCGATCAGGTGACTGAGTTCGAGCGTGCGTCGGTAGAGCTCGAGCGAGAGCTGCGAGCCGCTACTGACAAGTTGAGGCAGGAAGAGGAGGCGTTGGAGCGGACGCGGCGCGATTTGGAAGCGCTGGCGAATGCGGGCCAACCGCCGACGGAGCTGCAGCTGACAGCGGCGCGAGAAGAACGCCGGGTGTTGTCGCTGCGGTTGCGCGAAGAATTGAGGGTGAACGCGCGTGGCGCCGCCGGTGGTGAGCGGGCGGTGCGCTCCCAATCGAGCGTCGCAGGGTCTGTCACACCTGGCGCGAGGTCTGGCGTGGCGAACGCGGGCAACGCTCCCGAAGCGGGCAGTGAAGACGTGCGCCGCACGAATGTGCGAGGAGCTCGGTCACTCGAGTTGCCGGTCGACGCTGGCGCGCGCGGCGTCGGCGGCTCGCCGGCTGCGGTGCTTGGAGCTGGCGAACCGTTCGATCTCGCCGGTGCTGAAGAGCTACTGCGGCTACTGGATGCGCAGAGTGAAACCGCAGATGTCATCGCCGACCGGCTTCGCCGCGAAGCTACGCGCGTCGCTGAATTTGCTCGACTGCGCGCAGCGCATGCCGGGTGCGAACGCCAACTCGAGAAACTTCGCTCGGCGGCCGCTGCGCTCGCTGAGCGCGCTCGCGACTCCGAGCGGCGCTGGCTCGAGCTGTGTTCCCGGGCCGGTGTCGCCCCGCGCGCGCCCGGGCTGATGCGTGCGTTCCTGACTGAACACCGCGCTGAAGCGCTGCGGCTCGATTCACTCGAACGCGAAGCTTCGCGGCTCGAACGCGAGGTCGAAACCGAATCGGCGCAGCAAGAAAACTGGCGTACGAGCTGGAACGAGCTCGTCGCGAAGATCGGTAGTCCGGCCGATGCGAGCGTCGCCGAAGTCGAAGCGATGCTTACCGGGCTTCACGACGTGTTCGCGCGGCTCGACGCGACGAAGAACGATTCACGTGAGATCGAGGTGCTCGCCCACGAGGTCGCAGCGTTCGAACGCGAGCTCGCGGTGTTGCAAGCGCGGTTGTTGCCCGACGCAGAACCCGCTGTTTGGGATGCGGTGGCAGATGCGCTGCTCGCTCGCGACCACGCCGAGCGCCGCGCGGCCGACCGCCGAGGTCAACTCGAGGCGCAGCTCACCGCGCGTGGCGCCGAGCGCGAACGCGCGCTGCACGAGCACGCGGCGACGGAGCGAGAGCTTGCGGTGTTGATGCAATCGGCCGGCGTCACGAACCTTTCAGCGCTCGAAGCGGCTGAAGAAGCTGCGCGCCGCGCGCGCGTGCTCGATGAATCGCTCGCGCAAGTCCAAGCCGAGTTGCTCGCTGCAGCCGATGGCTTCGAGCCTGCAGCGCTCGAGGGTGAGCTCGGCAGCACAGTGGTGCCCGAAGTCCAAGCGCGGCTGCAGGAAGTCGAAGACGCGCTCGAACGCGTCGAGGTCGAGCGCGAGGCTGCGGTTCACACGCTCGAGTCACGGCGGGCCGGTCTCGCGCGGTTGCGGGAGAGTCGGGGTGCAGCCGATGCCGCACTCGACGCCGGAGCCGAGCTCGAAAACGCGCGCCTGCTCGCGCAGCGTTACGTGAGGGTGAAGCTTGCGTTCGGGGTGCTCGCGCGCGAGGTGGAGCGCTATCGCGAGCGTCACACCGGTCCGATTCTGCGCGGCGCGAGCGCCTTATTCTCGCAGCTGACGCAAGGTGCGTGGCGGGGCTTGGAAGCGGACTTCGGCGATTCCGACGAGCCGGTGCTGATCTGTGTCCGTTCGAATGGTGATCGCGTCGGTGTGCGCGGTTTGAGTGCGGGCACGCGCGATCAGTTGTACCTCGCGTTGCGGCTAGCGAGCATCGAGCAGCTGTCGGCGGCGCGCGAGTTGATGCCGCTAGTGATGGACGACCTGTTGGTGCACTTCGACGACGATCGAGCGAAGGCGGCGCTGCAAGCACTCGGCGAGTTCGCGAGTGTGACGCAGGTGTTGCTATTCACGCATCACCAACGCCTGTGCGAGCTCGCACGGGAGGCGCTGCCGGAGTCGAAACTGCGAGTGCACAGGCTGGCTCCGCCGCCCACGGCGACGCGTGAGCTGACGTTGGTGCGGCCGTAGCGCCAGCGCGGTGCGGATCACGCTTGGACCCCGTCCAGACCGGGTTCGATTGTTCGGGCGAGCACGATTCGCGTGACAGGCCATCGAGCCGCGATCGCGACTCATACTCGTTGTATCCGGTTGCGTGGGTGCGCGGCTCACGGGCCTGCTGACGTCGGCCAGCCATCTGCGTCCCACACGAGCTCGCTGATGCGAAGCGATGATGCTCCGTTCGATGCGGCATACGCGTGATAGACGTTGAACCAGCCGGCTTCCGTGTGGAGCACCGCACTGTGTCCCGGGCCCTTCCAGCGCGAGTCACCTTGCACGAGCATCGTTCCGCCGCCGCGAAGCATCTCAGTGCCTTCGCGATCGACGTACGGCCCGTTCACGGCCTTCGAGCGCCCAACCCGAATGTTGTAGGTACTATCGGCGCCCTTGCAGCACGTATCGAACGACACGAACAAGTAAAAGTAGCCGCAGCGATGCACGATGTACGGCGCTTCGATCGCGCGGCTGTTCGTGGTGCGGCTCGCGATGCCCTTGACCTCGGTGCCTTTGCGCGCACCCATTTCATCGAGCGCGATGAGCTGGATACCGTCCCAAAAGCTTCCGAACGTGAGCCACGCAGCGCCGCTTTCATCGACGACCAGATTCGGATCGATCGCGTTCCAGTTGTCTTTCGAGCCGTTCGAGTTCGAGCAGATCACAGCGCCCTGATCTGCCCACGCACCTTCGGCGAGACTCTTGCGCGTCGCGTGACCGATGCACGAGCTGTTGCTGCCGAACGTCGAAGCCGAATAGTACAAGTGGTACTGGCCGTTGTAGAACGAGATATCCGGCGCCCAAAGATCGGTCGCACCCGGAACACGCTGCGAAATCCAGGCCGGGTTTTGTGCGAACACGGCTGCACCGCCGCGCCAAGCTTTCAAATCCGTCGAGGTCTTCGTCGGAATGCCGCGCCCGGTTTGAAACTCGTAGTAGCGGCCATCGGCTTCGATCATCGAAGGATCGTGCGTGCCGAGATCACCGGTCACCGCGACGACGCTCGGCATCTTCGTATCTGCAGCGCAGTCTTCCCCGGGAACAGCAGCATCGGTGGCTCCGGCACCGGGAACCCCGGCCGAACCACCGGTACCACCGGCTCCGGCACCCGCACCACCAACCGCAGCTCCGCCGCTAGCAGCTGCAGCACCCGCGCTTCCGCCAGACCCGGCGCCGATCGAAACGCCGCCATCGGGAGCCGAGCCAGCTCGACCCGCAACGCCGCTCGAGCTCGCGCGACCTGCGCTACCGCCGCCGCTGCCAGCTGCGGCACCACCTGCGCCGCCGCCAGGTCCGGCACCTGCGACAGTCCCGGCGCCAGCCCCCGCAGTCGGCGCCACCGCGTTGCCCTGCGAGCCGTTCGACCCGCACGCGCCGCTCCCCACGCAAACCGCGAGTCCGACCGCCCAACCATATCGCCGCGCAATTCCAGCCATCGCGTTTCACCGAGCGCGCCGCACGTCGCACTCGAACGTCGACGGTCGCGCGCTGCTCTACGGGTGAACTGTGCGGTTTACGAATCGCCGCGGGTCAAAAAATGCGAACCGGCGCGTCGGAGACGTGCTCAGGCCCGAGCACGTCATCGAGAAACTCGGGCGGTGGCTCGCGGGAGTCCTTAGCCGCCCCACGGGCCGGCGCGGGTGCTTCGTCGCTGTTCGGGGCTACTGCGTGGGCTGCTGCGTTCTCGGGCCGAGCAATCGGCTCGCTCGGGCTGATCGGCGCATCGGTCTGACCGGGCGCACGCCCGAGGAAATCTGCAATCGTCGCAGCGACGTGACCAGCCTCGCGCTGCTGCTTCGCGCTGCCGCGGTTCACCTTCGCCGAGACGGTCGAAGTGCGCGCCGACTTGCTGAGCTCCGGCGCCACATTGCCGTTGCGAGCTGCAATGCCATTTAACGACGGCGGCAAGTCATCACCGGCCGGCCGGCCCGGCGCTGCGCTCAAGCTCGCGGCAGCAAATGCGCGGAGATTGGCCGCGGCCTTCGCATCGAGCGGGAAGGGCACGTACGTCGACTCGCGCGGGTCGCGACCCGTGATCGCGCCGTAGATCACGCACGCAGCCATGTACGAACCGGCGAGCGATGGATGCGAGCCATCCGAGCCCCACAGCGGAACCGCAGGATCACTGTGCCAAGAGCGTGCAAACGCACCGCCGACCGGCGCGAGCTCCACGTGAAGGCGTTTCGCGAGCCCGGTGTACGCGCGATCGATGCGCCCGACCATGTCATCGAACGTCCGCACGACCGCATGTTTGCGATACAGCGACGTGTTCGGTTTGCGCGCCCAAGTCTCGTACAACACCGTGCGCGAACCGGCAGCAGCGATCTCGGTGTTGAAACGCTCGGCGTCTTCCGCGAGCTCGTCCGGATGATCGATCGCACTCATGCTGTGGCCTTGCAGCACGACATGCGTGTAATGACCGTTCCGAATCTTGATCAGCGCCGTGCGCGACTTCCAGTGCATCCGCAGCGAGAAGCCGCCGCGCGCTTCCACATCGACGTGCAAACGCGGACCGGGAGCCGCGTCGGCGATGCGCGCCAGCAGCAAGTGCAGCAAGTTGAACTTCGTGTAACTGTTCCCAACCAGGAGTACACGGAGTGGCTTTTTGCGCGGAGTGCCCTCGCGCGAGCTCGAGTCGCCGAGCAGATCCGCCTCGATCGCGGCATCCGCGCCGAACTGCGGCCGCGCGCTCGCGATATTCAACGCCTGCGCCGCCGACGGCTGCGGGCGCGCACATAACAACGCGGCGGCGATGCAGCCTGCAGCGGCGGCGCGGAGCGGGTATCCTACCCAGCGGCGACAGCCAAGCATTGACCCGAGGATACACCGAGTCGGGCCTGCATTGACCGGGTTTGCGGCTAAAAACAAGCCGCTATTGGCAGCAGGCGTGTGCGTTAAAACCAGACCCATTTACATCTCGGCGCGAATTCCCAGATTTGGCAGCAGAATCGCGCGCTGATAGTCGATTGTGCAGACCACTGGTACTTGAGTACCCGCGAAGTCCCCGAACGGGTCGATCATGCAGTCGCGCTTCGTGGCTTCGGAGGAGGCGGTAATGTTTTGCACGCCGATGCTCGCCTCCATCCGGCCGAACGAGACGTTCCAGCTGTAGCTCCCGCGTAAATCGGCCCGAAAAAAACTGGGTAGACGCGTCTCGACGTGCTCGAAACGATTCCCCGGTGCGTCGAACAGGGTGTTGACCGCCATCTTGCCGCTTCGGTAGTGCAGCCGCACACCCAGCGCGAATCCCGAACCAAGGTCGAAATGCAGGACCGCGTTCGCCAGGTGCCGCACATCGGACTGTGGCGTGAATCGTGTGCCGTCCCGTGCCACCGCGTCCGCGAACGCCAGCGTGTAACTGACGAAGCCCGAGATGCGTCGCGTCAGGTTGCGCTTCAAGTACAGCTCGAAGCCTTGGGTGTCGCCGCTGGCGGTCGGCAGACCGCGCCCGCGACAGATCGATGCCAGGTCGCGCCCGGTCAGCGGGCCCTGTGCGGCTTGCGGATCGGTGTTGCCTCCACAATCGAGGATCAGCTCGAGGTAGACCGTATCGATGTAGCGGTGATGGAAGTACGCCGCTTCCAGCTGCAGGTCCTCCGGCAGCTTCCAGCTCGCACCGATCTCGGCTTGCAGCGCTTTCTCGAGACCGGCGTCGATCGACACGTCGCTCAAGCCCGGCAAGGGAACCGGCGAACCGCGCGACTGATGGGCGAGTCCGATTGCGCCATGTAGCTCGAGCTCCGGGGTGAGCGCGAAGCTCACGCGCGCCGAAGGGCTCACCGCAAACTCCGAATCCGAACCAGACAGCCACGCGTCTGCACGCAACCCGAGCTCGATCTGCAGGCGCGACACCGGTTCGAACGCGAGCTCCGCGTAGACACCTCCGTTGTTGCGCGTCGGGAGCGAGGCGTACGGCTGCCCATCCAGAAAGTCTTCGGGGTTCAGCGACAAGCTCTCGCTACGCGACAGCAGTGACGAGTCAGCCGACGGTGCGCCAGGACGGCGCCGCAGGTTTAGATGAGTTGCGAGCATGTCAGCGCCGATACGCAGGCGTGTGCTTTCACCGCGCTGCTCGAAGTACACACTCGGCTCGATTCGAAAGCCGGTGCCGTCGAGCTCCTGTCCGAGCGACGACGCGTCGTACCCGATCGTCAGCTGCGAGCCGAGCTCCATGCGCTCGAAACGCTTCGTGACGCGCGCGAGCCAGCGATGAAACGTGAGGGAGATGTCGTCACTCGGCGCGGTGCGATCGCCGAGCTGGTCACCTGCGCCCAAGCCGAGGAGGACGAAGCGAGTGTTCGCCCCGATCGAAGACTCGTGCCGGATCTGATAGTCGAAATAGTTCAACGTGGCGTCGAGACCGAGGAGGTTCATGAGCAACCCCGGGTCACCCATCCGCCACGCGAACGCCGTGTTGATCTCGGGCGCGTACAAGTAGCCCGACGTATCCAGCAAGGTCAGCTCGATCTCGCGCTGTGCTTTCTCCGCACGCGCACCGGTCGGCGCATCCGCATCCAACGTTCCGCCGACGTGCCGACCGAAACGCGCCGGAGCCACGCCGGGGTGAAACGTGATCTGACCGAGCAGGTGCGGATTCACGACGCTCGGGCCGAGCGCGATGTGAAACAGCGAGGGGATCAGAATGCCGTCGTAATAGGTCGAAGTGCCGGCCGGAGTCGCGCCGCGCACGATCAAATACGGCACGCCGCTGAACACCGGCAGAGTTCCCGGCAACGACTCAGCGAGCGAAAACGACGAGCCGAGATCTTGTTGTAGCGCGGTGGTCTCCGCCTCCGTCGGCTGCGTGGGCTCTCGCGGCTGCTCTTTCACCACCGCGCGCGCACCGTATTGCGCTGCATCCTGCGCGTGCGATCGAGTGCAGATCGAGGTGACCAGAAGACACGCGCACACCACGACTGATCTCATCGTCTTGTGCGTCGCCCGCACGGCATTCCCTTTCCAACCCGCTGGCGCTCACAGGGCTGGATAGACACCCACACGCACTCGCCGCGCGCACGTCAGAACTCGTTCAACTGTTCAGTGACACAATAAAAACAGATGGCCCAGTTCAGCTCCGCAGCTTAACCTAGTAGTACCTTCAGTCGTTAGAGGTGTGGATGGGATCGTACCGCGAGCTGCACGAAGCGACGACCGCCAACTACGGACCGACACAAGTTAGCGGAATCCACCAATCGCCGACGTCGCCCGCCCCGTACCTCGAAGAGCTGCCCGTAGAGGGGCTCGTCGGCTCTATTCCAGTCGAAGCTCTCGCTGCGTATTTCCAGCCCGTCGTCGTGCTTCGTTCGGGTAAGACGTTCGGCTTCGAGGCGATCGCGCACTGTGCCGCCGAAGGTTTGACCGACCGCGAGGAGCTGTTTGCGCGCGCCGCATTCGAGAAGCGCGTGGGCGAGCTAGGCCGCATGGTCCGGTCGATCGCGTTCAACGAGTGCCCGAGCATCCCCGTGTTCGTCAGTGTTCACCCACATGAGCTCAAAGAGTCTTGGTTGATCCGGCCCGACGATCCGATCTGCGGCCACGACACCGAAGTGTTCATTCAGGTCGCGCAGGCGTCGCTTTCGCCCGTCTGCATGCACGTGCTCAGCGAGGTTTCGTCCCGCACCGGCATCTCACTGGTGTTGGATGACATGGGCGGACCGTCTTCCACCTTACGTCAGCTGGTGGAGCTCGCTCCGGCGTTCGTCAAACTCGACCCCGAGCTGGTGCGCGACGTCGATCGATCCCCGCGCAAGCGAACGGCACTCGCAGGGCTCGTCCGCCTGTGCAATGAGCTTCAGGTCCAGACGATCGCCAAGGGCGTGGACAACGAAGCCGAGCTCCGCACTCTCATCGAGTGCGGAGTCCACTACGGCCAGGGAATGCTGCTCGGTGCGCCATCCGAATTGCCGACAGTCTCCCGATGGCGCGGACGTTAAGCAGCCTCAGTAGTAGAGGCTGAAGACGTTGAGCAGCCTCCTCAATAAAGGAGACTCGAGGCCAGGGCAGGCCGAAGCGAACTAATCAGCCGCCTGCCCCGGAACTCGGGTCGCTCAGACCATGTCCTTCATCTTCTTGAGCGGACGGATCTTGATCACGATACGTGCCGGCTTCGCCTTGAAGGTCACTTCTTCTTTGGTGAACGGGTTGATGCCCTTGCGCGCCTTCGTCGCCGGCTTGCGGATCGTCTTGATCTTGAACAGACCCGGCAACGTGAACTGACCGGGGCCCTTCTTGCCGATGTGGCGCTCGATCACGCTCGCGAGCTCTTCAACGACCTTGCTCACGTCGCGCTTCGCAATGCCCGTCGTGGTCGAGATGTCGGCGAGGATTTGCGACTTGTTCAGGGGCGATGAGATGGATGACTTCTTGGCCATGGTTACGGTTTCCCTCTGTGTAGGATGTGTCGGAGACAGCTGGACCCCTGGGCCACTTCGCGTGGCTTGCGAGCCGGAGTCGGACGGCTGCACTCGATCTCCGACGCTCGTCGGAGGCTCCGCTCAGCTGCATGGCCTCGGGTACGCACTATCGCGACACCCCAAAACACCGCTGAAGAACGTGTGAAGCGCTGACCCTGTCGACACACATGACAGAGCCCGATTGCCTCGACAAGAGTAGGTAACTCAAAAATCCCTCGTTTCATGCGATTTCTGGTGTGTGATGCCAAAAATCACCTGAGTTTGGGGGTCAAAAGCGATCCGTCGCGATCGCTAAGGCACTCTCGAGCGTCGCGAATGCCTTCACGTCGAGCTTTTCGTGGTTCGGAAGGTGATGCCAAACGCTGACGCGGGGCATAGAATCTTGGCGAGGTGGCGTATCCACTTCGGCAAATACGAGCTTCTTTCGCGCATCAACATCGGCGGCATGGCCGAGATCGTGAAGGCTTGCGATGCAAGCTTGCCGGCGAGGCCCCTCGTCGCGGTGAAGCGCATCTTGCCGCACCTGTGTGATGACGAGCAGTACCGCACGATGTTCCTGGACGAGTCGCGAGTGCTCGAGCAGCTCGATCACCCCAACATCATCCACGCCTTCGAGATCGGCGAGGTCGAGGGAACGCCTTATATAGCGATGGATTTCGTGGACGGGCAGGACGCCCGGACCCTCTTCCACAAGACCCACGGCGCGGAGAACAAGGTTCCGATCGGGATCGCCTGCCACATCATCGCGAGCGTCTGTGATGGCCTGCACCATGCGCACGAGCAGACCGACGAGAACGGCGAGCCCCTCGGGCTCGTGCATCGCGACGTGTCACTACAGAACGTCCTGTTGTCCTACGCAGGAGACGTGAAGATCACCGACTTCGGAATCGCGGTCAGCTCTCAAAACGAAGCGCGTACCGAGGTTGGGATCGTGAAGGGGAAGTTCGGGTACATGTCGCCCGAACAGATCCGAGGCGCGCCGCTCGACCGGCGATCCGACCTGTTTGGTGCGGGAATTTGCCTATACGAGCTACTGACGGGCGAGCGCCTGTTTATCGGTGACAACGACTACAAGGCGATCGAAAAGGTTCGCAACGTCACGATCGACCCGCCGAGCAAGCTCAACCGGAACATCCCGTCCGAGCTCGAGCGGATAGTAATGAAGGCGCTCGCGAAGCAAACGCGCGATCGCTATCAGACCGCCCTCGAGATGCGGCGCGACCTCTTGGCGTTCATGGCGGCGGCGGGCGAGCGCTGCACCCGTGACGACCTCGGCGCCTATTTACGAAGCATCTTCGAGTCGGAGTACGAATCGGCGGGCGAGGACGCGACGACGGTCGGCTCCGATTCCGAACTCGAGGCGGCGCGCGCGGCGCTTCCCAGGCAGAACGATCTCGCGATTTCGGCGGGGGCCGCCGCATCGGGGGCGGCGCTCGACGGAACGACCGGCCTCGCCGCGTTCGATCACCTCGATCCCATCAGTACCGTCAGTTTTGCGGTCGACCCCGAGGTCGCAAGTCACGTGCGGCTGCCAGCTGCGGCCGCAATTCCGTCGCTGCGTAGCGCGAGACACTCCGCCACGTTGCCGCCGCCGGGTCTGCAGCCCGTCACCACGCAGCGAGCGTCGTCCACGACGTTGCGACCTGCATCAATTCCACAGGTGCCGCCGATCGTCCCGCGTCCGGACTCGGTTCCCGGCAGCCTGAAGACCGCGGACGTGCTCGGCCAAAACGACAATGCGATGCCCGAACCGCGGCCGATGGCGATGGAGTGGGACGAGGTCGAACCCACGACTGTGAGCAAAGGGCTCTCGTCGAGACCACCCGTGCCGCTCGCCGCCGACAGCTTCGACCCGGACGAAGAGCCCACCCGCAACCGCCTCGATGAACCGATGCCGGCCCTCGACTCAGGGTTCGGCAGCGACGCATTCACCCCGGTCTCGGAGCCACAGCGACCTTCCGATTGGCAGGGCACGACGTCGCGCCCGCCGCTGCGGGACCTCTCGAGTATCCCCGCCGCCGATAGCTTCGATCCCCCCCGCTTTGAACCCAGTCTTCAGATCAAGCTGGTCGGTGCGATCGTCGCAGCTCTAGTTTTGCTCGCCGCGACCTTGTACTGGACGCACTCTCGCGGCACCGCGACCATTCGCCTCACGACCGAGCCGCGCGACGCAGCGGTGACGGTCGATGGGCATCGCGTGCCGGCGACGTCGAGCCCATTCGTGCTCGCGAATCTCGATGTGTCGGAGGAACACACGATCGCCGTCGACAAGAATGGCTATCAAGGTTGGGCGACGCGGCTCAAGCTGCGTCCCGATCAGGTGTTGGACTTGCCGCTGATCAAACTGGAACCCGACGTGCGGCAGCCATCGGCTGCGGCTATCGCCGCGTCACCGCCACCCGCAGCGCTGATGCCGAGCCCGAACGCGCCGGCGGAAAGTTCGCCAAGTGTCCCGCCTCCAGCTGAACGTTCTTCGCCACTCGAGAAGCACAAACCGCGAGCTGCAGCTCAGAGCGGCGAGCGCGCTGCAACGTCTGCGAAGGCTTCTCGCACGGCGTCGAGTGGGACGCGCGACAAACGGGCCGCCAAACCCGCTGCGAGTAAACGTGCTCCCGCCGAGCCGGCGCCTGCCGCTGCCAGCGGCGCGATGGGTACGCTGCGCGTGAACAGTCGGCCCTGGAGCCGCGTGATCGTGGACGGCCGCTTGATCGGCAATACACCGCAAATGGCGATTCCACTGCGCGTAGGCAAGCATTCGCTCAACCTGGTGAATCCCGAATTTGGAATCGACAAAACTTTGACGATCGAGATCAAAGCCGGACAAATCACCACGCATGTCGTGACTCTTCAGTAGGCACAGGCCGCCTGGTGTGAGCGCGGCTCGCACGAGAATTCAGGGCCAAACCGCCGGCACCGTGCCAGACGGTTATACTGAATGACGAGCTAGGGGCGGCTCGAATCGAATGCCAGTCAAACCGCGCGACCCCGCATTGACCCGCTCTTACGCTGCACTCGTCGATGCAATCGGACCGAGCGACATCAACGTCGTATTCCAGCCGATCGTCGATCTGCGAACGCACAAGTTGTTCGCACTCGAAGCGCTCGTGCGCTGCGCGACCGCCGGTTTACAGTCGCCGCCGACGTTGTTCGAGCACGCGGTCAAACATGCGTACTGCGGTCGGCTCGGTCGCTTGATCCGCGAGATCACCGTCGCGCGCTGCCCGGGCATCCCAATCTTCACGAACGTGCATCCGAACGAGCTGTCGCAGCGCTGGCTGATCCGCCCTGACGATCCGATCTTCAGCCACGACACCGACGTCTACATCGAGATCACGGAAGCGGTGCCGTTCTCCCACTTCGAGCACTGCGTCTCGGTGTTGCGCGAGTTGCGCTCGCGCGGTCGCGTTCATTTGGTGATCGACGACCTCGGCGCAGGCTTTTCGAACCTGAAGCGCATCGTCGACCTCCAGCCCGCGGTCGTGAAGCTCGACATCGAGCTCGTCCACGGGATCGACCGCACTCCGCGCCAACGCGCTCTCGTCCGCTCGATCGTCGGGATGTGTCGAGAGCAGGGCGCGCACGTCGTCGCCGAAGGCATCGAAACCGTCGACGAGCTCTCCGCCGTGATCGACTGCGGCGTGCAGTACGGCCAAGGCTATCTACTCGCGAGACCGGCATTCCCGGTGCCGCCCGTGAGCTGGCCACCGGGAATCCTTCGCCATTAACCTCTAACGAAGCAGGCTACTCCGCCGCGCCGACGGTCGCGCCGGTGGTGGGCCCGGGCGCCGGCTTGTCCATCTCGGGCGCCGCTTCACCGCGCTCGGTCGGACCATGCACCTGGTACTTCTTGCCGCCGAGGCGCTTCCACAGCATCCGGCCCTTCCAGCCCATGTAGGCCTTCGCGCCGTCCCAGCTCTTCGACGGATCTTTCAAGCCGCCGAGGTGCACCAGCATTTGAACCTGTTCTGCGACGCTCACCGGGCAACCGACGAGCCGCAGCGAAGTCTTCCCCTCGGCCTGCTTCAAGATCTTCGTGGTCTTCACCATCTTGTCGACCACGTCTTCACCTTGAATCGTGTACGGGTCGAGCGTCGCGCGCGGCCGGTAGAGGTCGTCGATCTCGACCTTCTCGTCACCGAGTTGGCCCGACCACTTCGCACAATCGCCGATGAACACGACGCGCTCGCCCGGGTGCCAGTCGATGTCGCCTTGATAGCTGCCGAACACGACGTGCATCCGCGGCATCTTGTCGTCGGTCTCCGCGTCGTACTTGCGCAAGATCTCGATCGCTTCCTCGATCGCGCCCGGACAACCACCCCAGCAGTAGTCCGTGTTCTCGCTCTTCGGCGGCGAGCCGGCGTAGGCGGTGATGTGCGAACCCTCGAAGTACTTCTCGACCCGGATCAAACCCACCTTGAAGTTGTGAGCGCGCTCCTGGGCTGATTCGAGGGTTACGTCACCTGACACATCGATCGCCGACAACGCGAGCGGACCGAATCCACGTTCGTGCGCCATCCGAATGTGCGCCACGTCGAACGGATCGATACCGATGATGCGGCAGCACACCGAGTCGAACGCACACTGGTTGTCGCCCATGATGATCAGGTTCAACCGGCGCGGGATCGGCGTCAGCATTCGGCCTTCGCCCGCAATGATCGCGTCGATCGCGAGAAACTGCGGCTGAATGATGTACTGCAGGTCGGCGATTTTCTCGTCGAGCTTCGCGTCGTGATCGATCAAGCGGTGCCGATCGTCCTGCAGTCCGATGTATGCCTTGTTGCCGAACGTCACCGTCGTCCACGGATGCGCTTTGAACTTCGGGCAGTTCACGAAGAAGTCGGCCTTTGCGACCGGCTCCGGCGTGAACACGTAGTCGCGCAAGCGATCCTTGTGCGTATACGGAATCTCGACCTGTGGCTCCTCTTCGAAGCAGTAACGCTTCACGTTGCTCTGCCGCTTGATCATCGCTTCCATGCCCGACTGCTCGAACACGTAACGCGTCGGCACCGTGATCCCGCAGCGCTCACCCACCGCGAGCTCCGACATCTTCCCGGGCTCTGCACGATCCTGAAGCCCGAGCAGCACGCCTTCGATGAACTCAGGCCGCGTGTGCGCGTCTTCGAAGTGCTCGCCCGCCATCACCAAGTTCGGTTTGACGAGCGTGCGCCCATGCGGGCGAAGGCCGAGCTCCTCGAGCCCTTCCTTGATGATCTGTCGAATGCGCTGCGGATCGTACTCATCGCAGTGACGGATGATTACGCGTGCTCGGTTCGGATTCGGCTGCATGGGTGCTCCGACTTTTGGAGATGCCGCGCGAAATGGACATCGCGCACCGGCATATGGTTGGCTTCAGGGCAATGCATCTCGGTGCCCGCCTAGAGCTTGCGACCATCGTGAACCTGCCCACCAGGCGCGGATCGTCACTCGCTTTGGCTCTGGTTGCGAGTCTGGCTCTCCTAGCATGGCCTAGCTCGACTTGCGCCCAGATCTCGGGTGTTCGACCGGAAGTGCACCTCGACCTCGGTTACCACGCCGATCTGGGCTTTGGTGTGCGGGTCGACATTCCGATCGTGCCGGAAGGCTTGCTGACGACTGCACGCGACGACCTCGCGATCAGCCCTGGCGTCGATCTGCTGTTCGACGACGGTGAGGTTTGGGTCGGCATCCCGGTCGCTCTGCAGTGGAATTTCTACGTTAATCAGTCGTGGTCGGTGGCCCCCGAGGTCGGACTGGCGCTGCTGCTCGGCCATCACCACCGCCACCACGACGACGTGGCCGTCGACTTTCTGCTCGCGGTAGGCGGTCGCTATCATTTCAATGACCGCAACGCGCTCGTTTTGCGTATCGGTTGGCCGATCGGGATCCAGTTCGGTGTCACTTTCTGAGCCAGTTTCGCGGACTTGACGCGAGGCGACCTGCGCGCATCCAGACTGGGTCGCTCGTTGCGCGCTGGCCCCATCGTCGGAATCGACGCTTCCTCACCGTTTCTGATAGCGTGTGCGTGCGTTCCCGGAGGTCTTCATGAGCAAGCACGCACACTTGAGCTTCAGTCTGATCGGCCCCGCCATTCTGCTTCTCGCCATCGCGTGCGGGGACGACGACGGCGGCGCTAAAGACGGCGGTACGCCGACGTCCGGCAAAGGCGGTGGTGGCGGCACGACCGCGGGAAGCTCGGCGGGTGGCAAGGGCGGTTCATCCGGTGGAAGCAGCACGGCAGGTGCTTCGGGAGCAGCAACCGGAACTGGGATCAAGGCCGAAGGCGATCAGTGCACCGGAACTCCAGAGTGCGGAACGGGTCTGACCTGCATCACGGCGGAAGTTCAAAACACGTCGGTTCGCATCTGTGCGCGCCTCTGCGAGAATGACAGCGCGTGCGGCAAGAGCGACGCGGGTGGCGCAGGCATGGAGATTTGCGACTCGCCTTACACAGGTCTCGCGCGCGATGCTCACTGCATCAACTTCGAACCCGACGCTTACTCGTATTGCGGCGTCGGCTTCACGGCAGCGTGCGACAACGATCGCGCGTGCCTCTACTTCCCGGACCAAACGATCGGCATCTGCGTCGACTTGTGTGCGACTGACCCGACGCAAGACGCGGGCATCGCGGATCTCCCGGCGGCTTGTCCGACGGCAGCGCAAGCTTGCGTGCCCGGCATCGTCGCGAACGACGCGGTCGGTGTGTGCGGACAACAAGTGGCGCGCGATGCGGAGTGCGGGATCGAGCTGGGCCTCTTCTGCAAGGGCGCGGACATCTGCGTTCCGGACGACCTGGAAGCGGACGAAGGCCCGCAGCACTGCCGCGAGGACTGCACCGATACGAAAGCGTGCTCGAGCGGCGGCGCGTGCACGATGGTGAGCGCCGACTTCTCCTACTGCAAGAAGTGAAAAGCCGTCTGCTTGACGGCGCGTTCGGAGGCGGGTACGGCCCGGCCCATGTCCGACTCCGAACGTCGCGCCGTCGGTGGCTGGTTGATCGCACTGTGGGTGCTCGTGCTGCTCATGGTGATGATCGGCGGAGTCACGCGCCTCACCGGTTCTGGGCTATCGATCGTGGAGTGGAAGCCCGTGAGCGGCATCCTTCCGCCACTCAGTGAGCAGGCCTGGCAAGACACGTTCAACGCGTATCAATCCTCGCCGCAGTTCCACCATCAAAACTCGTGGATGGCGCTCGAGGACTTCAAGCGCATCTTCTTTTGGGAGTACCTGCACCGCTTGTTTGGGCGGCTCATCGGCCTCGCGTTTTTCGTGCCTTGGCTCGTGTTCGTGATGCGCGGAACACTGAAGGGCGCATGGGTGTGGCGCACGTTCGGGTTGATGGTGCTCGGCGGGCTCCAAGGCGCGCTCGGTTGGTTCATGGTGATGAGCGGGCTCGTGAACGAGCCCCGCGTCAGTCACTATCGACTGGCGGCGCACCTGCTGCTCGGCATCGGTGTCGGGCAAGCGATCTTGTGGCAAGCGCTCGAAGTGGCGTCGCCCCGTCTCGCCAGCAACGTTTTGCCCCGAGCGCAACGCTGGCTCGCGCTGGGACTACTGCCGCTGCTCGCGCTTCAGATCACCTACGGCGCGTTCATGGGTGGACTGCGCGCAGGCTGGGTCGCCGCGACGTTCCCGGATATGAATGGGCACTACGCGCCCGGCTACTTCTTCACGAGCGGTTCGATCTGGCAGAACTTGTTCGATAACCCGCTCAGCATTCACTACCTGCATCGCGTGATCGGGTTCGTCGTACTCGCGTATGCCGGCGCGACCTGGTGGGCGCTGCGAAAGCAAGGCGGCGACGTGCGTTTCGCGTCTCACGCCTTCTTGGCCGCCATCTTTGGACAGATCGCCCTCGGCGCCATGACAGTCATGTTAGGCGTGCCGGTTCCAGTGGCGGTCGCACATCAAGGCGGGGCGTACATCGTGACCGCAGCTGCAGTCGTGTTGTGTCACCTCGCGTTGGGAGCTCGCGCTGGCAGCGCACGAGCGCAGACGACCGATGTGGATGGTGGGCCGTCCGACGATCCTACGCTTGACCCGCACTCACCTCGAACAGCACGGCTTCTCCCATGAGCCAAACGCCGTGAGATCCCGTGATTGTGCGGCGAGCCAGGCGGTGCGCCAACCCAGTTGGGTTGTGTGTACCCGTAAGGGCTTCGTCGTAGAACAGCTCGAGGGTGAGACCGTTCCTCAAGATCACGAAACAAGCTTGTGGAGTCGATCGGATCAACATGGAGTCGAACCTTCCGAAAGCGATGACTGGATTGCTGCATGGAGCATGCCGCTGCGCACATGCATGAAACTCGAACACGCCTTGCCAGACGCCTCCAGTCGTTAGAGGGTAGCCTGGCGAGGACTAGGATCGCCTCGGAACATGCAGCGCGCACTCCAGAAACCATGTACCGCGAGACGTTCGACGTGGCTCTGGGTCTCGCTCTCCTTGTTAGTTTTCGTCGCAAACTCGGCTAACTCGGTTAACTCAGCAAGCGCGCGCGACGACCTGGTGCTCGAAAACCTTCTGCGCGACTGTCGCGACTACCGTGTGCGCGCCCGCGCAGCGGAGGCGCTCGGTAGGACGCGGAGCGGTGCGGCTTCGGGTGCACTTTCGGCCGCGCTCGTCGATAGACACCCGGCAGTGCGCGTGGCGGCGGCGACGGCATTGGGGCAGCTGGGAGCGGCAGACGCATTGCCGGCGTTGCGCGCGAGCTTGCGCGATCCGAGTCCCGCCGTGGCAAAGAGTGCGCGCACGTCGATCGCGCAGATCGAGCTCGACCTGAAGCGGCGCGGGCTCGCGCCCACGCCCGCGCGGACGATTCGCTACGGCGTCTACATCGGCGAGCTTCGCGATCGCAGCGCGGCGCGCGAGAAGGGCATGTTACCCGTGCTCGCGAACAGCCTCGGTGAGCAGCTGCGCACGGTCGAGGGCGCACAGCTGATCGAAGCGCAATCCGAAGCGAAAGGTGTGCCGGTCTACCGCGTCGATGGCTCGATCATGGATACCGATCGCGCCCTCCTCGAAGACAAAGTCACGGCACACGCATCGTCGTCGCTGCTGCTCACGGACGACTCGAATCAGACGTTGCGCATCGTGTTCAAGGGCGCAGCGACGACGATCGAGGACCTGGATCGGCACGGCCGTGATCAACCGGAACGCGTGGCGCAGCTCGCGATGGCGCGCGCCGTCCGTGCAGCCCTCCGCAACGCGAGCACGGCGATGAACGAAACGCTCGCAGCGCGTGGCCCCAGCCGCCGTCCGCTGCAGCCGTAGCCAGTCGCGTCCGCGTTAGTCCCAACCGAGCTCACGCTTGAGCTCGCGCTTCATGATCTTGCCGTTCGGGTTGCGCGGCAGCGGATCGGAGCGGAGCTCGATGCGCACCGGCACTTTGAACGCGGCCAGGCGCTCGGCGGCGAACGCCCGAAGCTCGGGTGGTGTCACCGATTGACCCGGCGCCACCTGCACGACTGCACCGACTTCCTCCCCGAGGACACGATGGGCGATCCCGACCACGGCAGCATCCATCACCGCCGGATGTGAATACAGGACGTCCTCGACTTCGACGCAGTACACGTTCTCACCGGCTCGAATCAGCATGTCCTTCGCGCGGTCGAGGATGTAGACGAAACCTTCGTCGTCGATGCGAGCGACGTCGCCGGTGTGTAACCAGCCATCGTTGAAGCTCTGTGCGGTCGCGTCAGGTTTACCGAAGTACCCGCGCACCACGTTCGGCCCGTAGATCAAGAGCTCACCCGCTTCCGAACGCGGCAACTCCCGCCCTTCGGCGTCGACCACCTTCACGTCGCAGGTCGCGACTGGAAAGCCGACGCTGTCGGGATGCCGCTCGTAGTCGATGCCGGCGTTGATGCACGTGATCGCCGACGTCTCGGTGAGACCGTAACCATTCGACGCGCTGCTCGTCGGAAACGCAGACTTGATTCGCCGGACGAGCTCCGGCGCTGCGGGCGCGCCGCCGTAGCTCACCGCCACCACGCTCGACACGTCACGTTGGGTGAAGTCGGGCGACTCGAGTACTTGCCAGACCATCGAAGGCACGCCGCCGAAGTGTGTGATCCGCTCCCGCTCGATCAGCTCGAGCGCACGCTCGGCGACCCACTTGTGCATCATCACGAGCTTGCCGCCGAGGAACGTGTTCGTGACCATGCTCGAGTGGCAACCGGTCACGTGGAACAACGGGACGGACAGCAGCACCGAAGGTTGCCGATCGATGTTTGCCAGCTGCGCGAGCGTCTCGCCTTTCCGCAGCGCAGAGCGGCAGCGCCCGTAGAGCGTGCTGCCGACGTTCGTGCAAATATTCAGGTGCGTCCCGAGCGCGCCTTTCGGCTTGCCGGTCGTACCCGAGGTGTAGAAGATGGTCGCGTCGTCCCCGGCTGCGAGTGACACGTTCGGCAGAGCTGCGCCGCGATGGCGTTGCCAGACCTCCTCGAACGCTTCCAGTCGGCCCGACAGGGGTCCGGTTGCACCCGCGACGACGACTCGCTCGATCTGAGTTTCGTCGAGCTGAGCGCCGATCAACTTCGCGCGTTCGGGATCGCAAAACAACACGCGCGCTCCGGAGTCGATCAATCCGTAGGCGAGCTCGCCGCCTTTCCACCACGCGTTCAACGGTACGGCGATCGCGCCGAGGCAGGTCGTCGCCCAAAACGACATGATCCACTCCGGCATGTTGCGCATCGCGATCGCGACGCGGTCGCCTTTGTGAATTCCGATCGACTGCAGATATTGAGCGAGCGCTGCGACGCGCGCGAACACTTCGGTGTACGTGAGCCGCTCGTCTTCGTAGACGAGATAGACTTTGTCGGCGTGACCCACACTCGCGCGTACGATCGCGTCGAGCGTCATCGGGACGTTCTTCCAGCGGCGCACGCGCCGGCTGTTCACGTCTATCGCTTCCATTTCGAACGGCGCACCGGGCGCGGTGAGGATCCGCGTCACTTCGTCGAACGACTCTTCGGACATTCAACGTTGAGTCTACTCGCGGATTCGCGTTGGCGCGCGAAGATGGCGTTCGCTGCAAAGAGCTTGCATTGCCGCCGAGCGCGCACACTCAGCGTACAGCTGTGTGAACGTCAGAACGCGACTGGGGCAACTTGGTCGCGCCGTGCAGCTCCTGGCTGCGGAGCCGCTTCGTCTGCACTCGGGTCGTCGTAACCGTGGCCGATCATCGCGCCGACGAGCGCTCCGAACACCACGCCGATGATCGCGCCAGCGCCGATCGTCGGGCCCTTGTCGAGCGACAAGTCACCCGAGCGCTCGCTCTCCGACGAGCCGAGTAGGCTGTCGTCCGAGACGAGGATACCGGTGCCGGTCCCGACTACCGCCCCGGTGAGCGCGCCGATCAGCGTCCCCTTAGCCACCGGTCCGCTCGCGCAGCCGGCGAGACCGAGTAAGCACGACACCACGACCGCTGCCTTGATGTTCGCCATGCGTTCGCTTGGGTACCACAACTTGGTCACCCTGGGAAAGTCGACGACGTCCGCTCCGCGTGTCCACTCGCCGACTTGGCCACTTGGCCACGCCCCCGGACTTAGACGACCGCGAACTCGGCCCAGAGTGGGAAGTGGTCCGAGAGCAAGGACCAGGGTTGCCCGGACAGGCGCTCGGCGCGCTTGGGTTTCAGATGGCGCACGTAGATGCGGTCCAGATTGAAGATCGGCCGGCGCGTCGGCCAGGTCTTGATCGCGTTCGCGGCACTGTTGGCAAACGCGTTGTGGAACCCGAGCTCGTTCACGATCACGCGGTCGAGCTTCTTGTGCCAGTCGTTGAAGTCCCCGGCGAGAAGCACCGGCTCGTCCGCCACGCAAAAGCGGTCCATCAGCTCGGCCACGCGCCGCACCTGATGCGCGCGCTGCCACTGGTTGAGGCCCAGGTGGACGTTGAAGATGTGCAGCGGCGTCTTCCCGAGGTTGACGCGCACGTACAAGGCGCCGCGACGCTCGACCCGATTCGTGGAGATGTCGTGGTTCTCGAAGTGCTGAACTCGCAGCCGAGTCAGGGTCGTGTTCCCGTGGTGCCCCATCTCGCGGAACTTGTTAGCTCCGTAATACGAGTCGAAGCCCAGGGCCTCGGCCAAGTGGCCGCTCTGAGAGGCGCCGGTTCGGGCGCAGTGAAAGACTTCCTGGCACAGGACGAGGTCGATCGGATGAGCCCGCATGGCTTCACCCATGGCACTCATTGCGATCGTCTCGCGTCCGCTCGCGCCTTTGCCTTTGCGAATGTTGTAGGTGAGGACGCGGATGCTCTCGGTCACGCGGTGCTGCTCCAGGACTCGGCGCGAGTCGGAACTCCAATATAAGCTTGCGGACGCGGGTTGCCAGCACGCGTTCGTCTCGGATTTGACTCCGAAAATTCCCAAGTGGTTGCTGCGGAGAGCGGCGGGCAAAACTGTCGCACACGGTCCTCTACACGCGGTATAGCCTGCCGCGTGCCTCGTACCCCGCCTCCGCGCCCAATTCCTGGCAACCGGGTACAGCTGCTTCACGACGGCTCGACGTGCCTGCCAGCGATGCTCGAAGCCATCGGCGGCGCGAAGAACGAAATCCTGCTCGAGATGTATTGGTTCGGGTCCGACATGACGGGGCGCCGTTTCGCCGCCGCGCTGTCCGACAAGGCGCGCGAAGGTGTGCGCGTTTGCATCACGTACGACGCGGTGGGCAGCTGGGAAGCCGACCGCGCCATGTTCGATGAGCTTCGCAACGCCGGTTGTTCAGTGATCGAGTTCAATCCGCCCAGCAAGTGGCGTTTGCGCTGGCGGATCGGCAATCGCCGCAATCATCGCAAACAGCTGATCGTCGACCGCAAGCTCGGCATGACCGGCGGCGTGAACCTCGCCGACCCGTGGGCGCCCATTTCAGAGGGGGGTCTCGGGTTTCGTGACGACATGATCTTGATCGAAGGGCCGGCCGTCGCCGAGATGCGCGCGATCTTCGTCACGACGTCCGAGGGCCGCAAAGCCGCGCGGGCGGTGCGGAGAGAACCTCCGCTGGCAGCTGCCGGCAACACGAGCGTAATGGTGCTCGCGAACGACCATCTGCGAAATCGCCGCATCATCGAGCGCGCGTATCTGCGCGCGATCCGTGCGGCGTCGCGCCGAGTCTGGATCGAAAACAGTTACTTCATTCCGAGCATCATCGTGCGGCGTGCGCTCAGTCGAGCGGTGAAACGCGGCGTGGACGTGCGCGTGGTGTTGCCGTCGAAGAGCGACGTTCCGGCGGTCGCCTACGCGACGCGGCGCTTGTACGCTACGCTGCTTCGCCGAGGGGTCCGGCTCTTCGAGTGGGCGCAGAGCATCCTGCATTCGAAGATCGCCGTCGTAGATGACTGGTGCACTGTCGGCACACACAACCTCGACTATCGGTCGTGGATCTACAACCTCGAGATGAACGTCATCGTGGAAGACCCTGAAATCTCCGAGCGATTGCGGGCGCGCATCCATCAGGCGATCTCGAAGTCGGTCGAGGTGGATCCTTACGCTTGGCGGTTTCGCCCGCTTATCGAGCGGCTCCTGGAACACCTGTTCTACCGGTTCCGACGCCTGCTTTAGGCGGGCTTATTTGGGCAAAAAAAAGCTCGAAACCGAACTCTTGACAGGCCGGATGTCAGACGCAAGTTGCTGTCAGGTCAGTCTCGCGTAGCCGTCTTGCACCGGGTGAATGAGGTGTAAGGCGGTGAGCTCGTGGCCAGCTTGCGCACCTAGCCAAATCCGCGCAACTGCCGCTCCGAGCTGCGGGTGACGTTTGTCGCGCGATCCCTATCAGCGGGCGCGCATGGAGAAAGCATCATGAATCTCGTACGTCGACATGCAGCAGTGTGGGATCCGTTCCGTGAGTTCCAAGAAGTCACCGATCGCCTGAATCGGTATTGGCAAACTCAAGCGAACGGCGAGGAGCAGGGCGAGAAACAAGCACTGCGCGGCTTCGATTGGGCACCCGCGGTCAACATCAGTGAGACCGAGAAGGAGTACCTGATCAAGCTCGACCTGCCCGAGGTGAAGAAGGAAGACGTCAAGGTCACGAGCGAAAACGGTGTGCTCGCGATCGAAGGTGAGCGCCGCCAAGAGAAGCGCGCAGACGGCGAGAAGTTCCATCGCGTCGAGAGCGTATACGGCCGCTTCCAGCGCCGTTTCACGCTGCCGGACGACGCGCAAGAGGACCAAATCCAAGCTTCGTTCAAGGATGGGGCGCTGCAGGTAGCAGTCCCGAAGGCTGCCGCGAAGTCGCCGAAGGCCCGGCAAATCGCGGTCAACTAAGTAGACGGAATGCAGAAGGGGACGCGCGTGAGCCCAAGGCCGGGCCGCGCGCGTTCTCGTTTAACGCCAGTCATCCGGCAAACTGGCGAATCGCGCCGTGGGGAGTATTGTTTCCGGCGATCGCGAGGAGCCAACCATGGAACCGATCCGAAAGATTCTTTGCCCCACCGATTTTTCCGAGTCGTCGGAAGTGGGCCTCGAGGCGGCGGTGAAGCTCGCATTGGTGCTGGGCAGTCGGCTCGAGATCGTGCACGTGATTCAGCCGCCGATCTACGTCGGTTGGGAAGACAGCCCGGCCGGACTTGCGGCCAGTGCGCAGGTGCTCGAGCAGTCGCGCGAGCATTCGAAGCAGCAGCTGGAAGCGGCGGCGACGAAGTACGGCGCTCGCGGCGTGTCGGTTGCAACGCAAATCCTCGAGGGCTCGCCGCACCATGAGATCTCTGAGCTGTCGAAGCAGTTCGATCTCGTCGTGATGAGCACGCACGGCCGCACCGGGTTGCCGCATTTGTTTTTGGGCAGCGTCGCGGAGCGCGTGGTGCGCACGGCGAGTTGTCCCGTGATGACAGTGCCCGCGCATAAGCGCTAACGCGCGCTTACAGCTGCTGCCGCGGTGCGGTTTTCGTCAGCGCAAAACGCAGGACGATGTCGACCGGGGCCGCGTCGGTCCACTCGCTCGAGCCGTCATCGTCTTTGTAGTCTTCCCCGATCGACCAGAGCGTGAGCTCCGCGCCGTTCGGCGCGAAACGCCAGTTGAACATGCCGCCGCGGTAGGGGTCTGCCAGCTCGAGTTCGTCGAGGTTCGACGGCCGGGTAGGGAGCTTGCCCTTGTAGGCTTTCTCGGCGAGCGTCGCGACGCCGATCGCGAGCATGCGCAGCAGCGCTTGTCCGCGCATGTCGTCGTGCAGCCGATCGAGCACGTCTTTCGTGCCTGCCGCTGCCAGCGGCGGAGACGACTTCGCGCGGTAGTCCTGCTCCCGCCGCCACTCGAGCGTCGTGTCCGGATAGCGTGCGGGCGTGAGCTTGCGCGAGCGCGACGGATGGTCGAACTGCCCCCACGTATTCAGTAACGCCGGACGCGTGAGGATTGTCTGTGCGACGAGCCCGAGTGATCCCTTGTTCGAGATCGCAGCGTCATCTCGCAGCCGTTGGGAGGTGACGAGGTCTTGCAGCTCGATGCCCGCGCCGGTCGGGGGCGCGTGCGTGGCGAGCAGGTTGAATTCGTGGACGGACCGCCGCAGCGTGGCGAGGTCGGCGTCGAGCGCGCAGCGCGGCACGATTCGCGACGCCAGGCTCGTGAGGCGCATCGAAACCGTTGCCGCTTCGAGCGGCGCCCCCGGCACCAAGTCCTGGCCGAGCCGGATGACATCGGCGGCCACGCGTAGGCACTCTGTCGGCGAAGCGTTCTTCGCGTCGACCAAGAGGCATAAAGCGGCGTCGACTGCGGCCCGGTAGTCCGGGGCTCGCATCTGCGCGCCGCGTTCGACTTCCAAATCGGTGAACGCCCAGCCCTGTTCAGTCGCCTCGCGGAGGGCACGCAGCGCTGGCTGCCGCTGCGCGATTGCAGCTCGTTCCGGCTCGTTTGCAGGTTGCCCGTAGTAAAGCCGTTCGGCGAGCGACTCACGCACACTCGGATTGAGCGGTGCAAATCTCGCAAGCGCGGCCCAAGCCTCGGCTGCGGCGTTTCCATCGCCCGCAACGCCGCGAAGAGGCGGCCTTTCCCAGTGCAGCCGGCGCAGTGTGGCCACATCTTCGTCGAACCCGCGCGCTCGCTCGCGGTATGCGAGTTCGAAGTAGGTCACGTAGCCCGCCGCGGCGAGCAGCAGAACCGCGACTACCAGGGCCACGCTGCGGCTTATCAGTGCGACCTCCGAGGGCTGTGTGAGGGTTGAAGCAACCCCGAATTCCCCCCATGATCGCCCACTTGCCTGGATGGGCGCAATCGCGAGTCCACCGGCTGACGCTGAACGCGGCGCCCAGCGCCCACATGCTGCTGAAAAGCCACCCAAGATCGTGTATGCAGGCACGCGTTTCGGATCGGGGCGCGGCGTGTCCCGACGGCGGCCGTGAGCTAGAAGAGCGAGACCTCAGAGGAAGATCATGAGCAAGACTAGAGCCTACTCCATCAGCGCGAGCGACGTCGTCAAGGAGCGTGAACGCGTGGGCAACGACCTGAACAAGGTCGACGCAGCAAACGTGTTCAAGCTCGACGAGCTCGAGTTGCCAGACGTCGGCCCGCGCGACGTGAAGTTGAAGATCCTCGCGGTCTCGGCTGA